>Ga0316209_1000265_pt1 | contig 104017 bp, 93 predicted proteins | sample 6monopyrite_MG_FD_204945 | JGI IMG/M metagenome (GOLD analysis project Ga0316209, IMG submission 204945) | Microbial mat bacterial communities from mineral coupon in-situ incubated in ocean water Damariscotta River, Maine, United States -... | ecosystem: Environmental > Aquatic > Marine >... | reverse complement strand
ATTTAATTAAGCGCTGCTCCATTAACTTATGCTGAAGTTCAGCAATGGCTTGAACTATCAAGTTATTACTACGTAATAGTTCAGAAGAGATATGAGAATTCAATGCAGAAAAATCGTCATTCCCGAATGCCTGTATCGGGAATCCAGCGACTTTACAGCGCTTAAGGTCACTGGATCTCCGATACAAGCATTCGGAGATGACGACATTATTTAATGTTAACGGGATAGTAATAGATTTTATTAAAAACATTAATTTTATTAAAAAATCAAAACAAAAACGAAAACGAAAACGAAAAATTTTATACGGAGAATAGCATGCAGCGAAATGATAACTCATTAAGAAGTCGATTTATAAACGCAATCACCTCGGGGGCATTAGGTCGCGTAGACGAGTCGGGGACTATTTTTACCCTGAAAGAATTCAAACAGTGTTTTTTAGAAATAAAAACCGATTACATCAATTCTTTTTTACCTGCCTCCACCATCGAAATGGGCCGAATGGACATGACCCACACCAAGTTTTTATTTCGAATACGCAAGGGCGTGTATCGAGTGCATCCGGAATTATTGCTGGAGATTGAAAAGAATGATGAGAGTGGGAATTGAGTTATGTGAAAAATAAATTTAGCCACTGAATGCGCATTGGGTGCGTGGGTACAGTTGGTTAATACTATGGCGTTTGTTCACGAAACTAGAGGCGACCGTTTTGGCCTGTTTATGATTATTTGGAAACATAATTTGTCCGCAATATCAGCAGACTGTGTAAAAACACTTAATATTTCAAGCTAGTGGGAGCTCATCCCTAAATACGCTGGCTCTTATTGGCAAAACAGTGAAAACAAAACCTACTTTTGTTCAACTATCCTGACACAGAGGGGTTAATAAATGTCTCTATTAACCACTGTCGAAATTGACGTTTAGTTTTTACACAACCTATGAGGAAAGCGGACATTTTATACGGCTACTACTGATTACAATCAGAAGCGGACCTCTAATGTTTTGAAATGAACAGCAAAACTCAGTGAAACTGCTATTCAGTGATTTGGGCTTGATAATTAAAACGGCGATAAAATTGACCATCCACTAAAAACTAGCCTTTTTCCCCTTTTTTTTCTGATATATCCCCAAACCCCTCTCTCAAACTGTTACCCTGAGTCATCATTACATACTAAATCATTATTTAACCAAAATTGAGGGCATAATGCAGAAAAGACATCGAATACAATTTCCAAAAGCAGAATCATCAAGTTTAGAACAAGACGAATCCTATTTTTATCTTCAGGAATCAAATAAACAAAGAAAAATCAGGTTTCATGACTACGATGAAATTTATCAAATTCCAGGGTTGTATGAACAATTATTTTACGACCGTCTAAAATGCTCTTCGCCGGTTAAAGTGACGTCGATACTTGAAGCTGCAGTAAGACAGTCTAATGATAATTTTTCTGAACTTCGCGTATTAGATTTAGGTGCTGGCAATGGCATGATGGGCGAAGAACTGAAAAAGCATGGTGTCTCACGCTTAATCGGTGTCGATATTATTGATGAAGCATACGACGCGACCATTCGAGATAGACCCGGTATCTATGATGCCTATTATATCGATGATTTTACTTCGCTGAATGCCGATAAAAAAGAAGAAATTATTTCATGGCAATGTGACTGCATGGTCACCGTTGCTGCACTTGGTTTTGGCGATATTCCGGTTAAAGCATTCATTGAAGCCTTTAACATTATCAAAAGCGAAGGCTGGGTTGCCTTCAATATCAAAGACAGTTTCTTCGATACAACGGATGACTCAGGCTTCTCTAAAATGATCCGTGAGTTAACCTTCTCGAAATATCTTGATGTTTATTATATTGAACGCTATCGACACAGGTTATCCATTGACGGAGAACCGCTTTATTATTTTGCCATTGTCGCCAGAAAAAAATCTGATGTTCCTGATGAATTTTTGCAATCCAAAGGTATCGAGATATAACAGAGACAAACCTGGCATGCTGACATAGCGCTGAAGTAATGTGTCAGCTTGCTTTTGTTACTCGCCTCAACGACCTTAAGAATATGATTAATTTATTTCGTACCCACTTTTCGTTGCTCGCTATATGTTCAGGGAGCCTCTGATCCAGACGTTCAAAGATTCTATCTTTACAATCAGAATACAGAAAAAGCAGACGTTCACCGACAAAACCAAAAAAACGTGTCCTCTTTAATTCGACTACTAAAATGGGGTCTTTTTCACCCACCAATATCCCTGATAAGCCAAAAATATAAAGAACAATATCCCAGATACTTAGATCGTCTAGATACTTAGATCGTCTAGATACTTAGATCGTCTAGACACTTAAATTTCTCTACCGACTTCAATGGGGTTGCTGAAACGGCGACAAAATAAAAGTGAAATCATCACGCCTTCAAATCTCTATCTGACATTTCCAGTTGACGTATTAGGGCGCTTGTCCTAATATTGCTCGCATCTAGGGCGATTGTCCTAATAAATACAAATGGAGATCAAAGGAGATATTCATGTCCACAGATATATTTAAATCTTTTCAGTTCGGGGATTTGACGCTTGCCAATCGTATGGTGATGGCTCCGATGACGCGAAATCGGGCGAATGAACAGGGCCTGGTGTCTGCCATGATGGTGACGTATTACCAGCAAAGGGCTTCGGCAGGTTTGATCGTTTCAGAATCGGCTCCTGTATCGGCACAAGGTGTGGGGTATCCCAATACGCCTGGGTTGTTCACCGAAAATCAAGCCGATAGCTGGAAACCGTTAGTTGCGGCAGTGCATGCGCAAGAAGGGCATATTTTTGCACAGTTGCAGCATTGTGGCCGTATATCTCATTCCAGTCTACACGTCGATAACGCGCTCCCTGTCGCTGCCTCAGCGTTAAGAGCCAATGGACAAGCAGTGACCTATACCGGTCTGTTGGATTTCGAAACGCCACGTGCTTTGGATACGCAAGAAATATCGCTCATTGTGGAGCAGTTTCACTTGGCTGCAAGGATGGCAAAACGTGCGGGATTTGATGGCATTGAAGTACATGGTGCCAATGGTTATCTCATCGACCAGTTCTTGCGTGATGGCAGTAACCGGCGTTCCGATGCCTACGGTGGTAATGTCGAAAATCGTATGCGCCTGTTAAACGAAATTCTTGATGCAGTCTGCACCGTCTGGCCAGTTGATCGGGTGGGGGTGCGTTTAACACCGGAAAATAATTTTAACTCGATGTCGGATTCAAATCCGCAGGCGCATTTTGAATACTTTGTCGAGAAATTGAGTGCCCGTCATCTGGCTTATGTACACGTACTGGAAGGCGATATGATGACCAAAACCAGTCAGGTTGATTACCATACCTTACGTGCTAAGTTCTCGGGGATTTATATTGCCAACAACGGTTACGATCTGGAGAAAGCGCAAACGACAATCGCAAATGGCGATGCGAGTCTGGTGGCCTTTGGTATTCCTTTCCTGGCAAATCCGGATCTGGTGCACCGGTACCGCGAAAACCTGCCATTAAACGCAGCTGACACAACGACCTTTTATGGTGGCAACGAGGTTGGCTATACCGACTATGCGTTTTATCATTATGAAGAAGCAATCGTGTAATCAGAAGGTTTTGTTATGAGTGGTATATCCAGGCGGGATCAAATCATTACGGCGGCCGACAAGCTGTTTTATCAACAGGGGTTTGAGCATACCTCATTCGCGCACATCGCCGAGGCGGTGAAAATTTCCCGAGGCAATTTTTATTACCACTTCAAAACCAAGGATGAAATTTTGGATGCGGTGATCAATCTCCGATTGGCCAATACTCAAGCCATGCTGGACCAGTGGGTGATCGAGGGAGAAACCCCAGCTGATCGCATTCGCAGCTTTATCAATATCTTGATTATGAACCGAGCAAAAATAAAACGCTTCGGCTGCCCGGTGGGCACGTTGGCGACAGAGCTGGCCAAACTCAATCACGCAGCTCAGGAAGACGCAAATAAACTCTTCACTCTGTTCCGCATCTGGCTGAAAAATCAGTTTAAGCAATTGGGCTACAAAAAAAGTGCGGATGAGTTGGCCATGCATCTGTTAGCGCGCAGCCAGGGCGTGGCGACTTTGGCCAGCGCCTTTAACGATGAAAAATTTATCAAACAGGAAGTCAATCATTTGTACGAGTGGCTGGCTCAGTACACCGACAACGCAGCTTAATCGCGATTACTAAATTTATTAGGAGATTTAATTGGATGTTTATAGTATTGCTGAAATTTTCTGACAATAAAAATCAGGCCCCGAAATTTATGCAGGGCCATAAAGACTGGATCAAACATGGTTTTGATGAAGGTGTATTTTTAGTTGTCGGTAGCCTGAAACCGAATATGGGTGGGGGCATCGTTGCGCACAATACTTCGTTAGAAGAGTTACAGCAGCGTGTTAATGAAGATCCGTTTGTTGCGGAAAATATTGTCACCGCAGAGATTCTGGAACTCTCTGAGAATCAGGCGGATGAACGTCTCAACTTTCTGTTGGGTTAAACCAGTTTCATGCCAGGAGTAACATATGAGTGAGCCTTTTATTGCCCCGGATGGTAAAGCCCGGTGTCGCTGGTGTGGCGCAGCGCCAGAATTTCTAGACTATCACGATCATGAATGGGGTTTCCCTGTTGATGATGATCAGCGCCTATTTGAAAAGATATGCCTGGAGAGTTTTCAGTCTGGCCTGAGCTGGCGCACCATCCTGGCTAAACGCGAGCACTTCCGAGCCGCATTCCATAATTTCAATTTCGATAAAATTGCACGCTTTACCGAAAGTGATGTCGAACGCCTGCTTAAGGATGAAGGCATCGTGCGTCACCGTGGCAAAATCGAAGCGGTAATTAATAACGCCAAACGCGCCCAGGAGCTAGTGAAGCTGGAAGGTTCTCTGGCGGCCTTTTTCTGGCGTTACGAAGCTAAAGCCGATAATCTGGCGACACCACAAACAGCATCGACGTCGGACGAATCGGTGGCATTATCTAAGGCATTGAAAAAGATGGGCTGGAAATTCGTTGGACCCACCACGGCATATGCTTTTATACAGGCAATGGGGCTAATTAACGATCATGGCATGGACTGCGTGATCCGAAGTAAAGTAGAACGTGCGCGCAAAAGCTTTATGCGGCCATGTGGTGACAAATAGCGGGTTCATTTTGTATTTGAGGAGCAAGGGGCGTTGAACCTCTGCTTTTCCTCATTCTAATGTACGAGTAAAAATGATAGAACGGCCGCCTTGCGGTGAACAGCGACCCTTATGCTTATATCTAGTGCTTATCTAGCCCTGAAATGACGACCTTATCATCAGATTTGGTCGCTAGCATCAGCAGGCTGTGTAAAAACACAAAATATTTTAAGTTAGCAGGCACGTTTAACGCCAAAAAGCAGCTGAAAAATGGTTGCGTAGCAAAACGCAGCAACCCATTTTTCAGCTGGCTTTTATTGTTTATATGCTTGTCACTTACAGCGGCTTAACTTTGTTTGCACAGGGTCCTTTCTGACCTTCACCCACTTCAAACTCAACAGCCTGTCCCTCATTCAATGTTGCGTAACCACCATCCGCCTGAATTTCTGAATGATGAACAAATAGATCTTTACTACCATCCTCAGGAGTAATAAAACCGAAGCCTTTATCTGCATTAAACCACTTTACTGTACCTTTACTCATGCTGTGCTCTCTACTTTAAGGTGAAAAATATAATTCTGCTTTTGCTATCACCATTACAAAAACAGACATTTAATTTACTTACGTACATAACGTTTCAATAATCAGCCAAAAAACCAGCCAGCTAGTTATTTTATGTATCTGGTAGTGTACTACAAACAGAGTGGTTCAAACTACGGGTTTTTGATCTGTTTTAATTTACTTGCTATGTGTGTCCCAGGGATTATCTCAGGGATTATATACACATAGGAGGAAGCATTATGAGAACTAATATTGAAATTGATGACCGCCTTAGGGCTGATGCTTTGAAAGCTACAGGGTTACAGACTAAGAAAGAAGTTGTTGAAATTGGCCTTAACGCACTGATTATACTGAAAAAACAAAATTCTATTGGCGCATTAAGCGGCAAGCTTAAATGGGAGGGTGACCTTGATAAAATACGGAAAATCTAATGATAATGCCTAATTCCAGTGGTTGGGTTAATTCTTTTAACGCTGTTGAAAGCATTGAAACCAGTAACCCAGATGAAATGTTAAGGCTTAAGAAATAGCGACTGGTGACCTAATTATAACTTAAGTACTACAGGGATTTAGAAATGACAACGATTTTAAAACGTCAAAAGACACTTTAACCTCACTAACTGTTTTTGAGATGCCGTGATAATGCGGAGGTAATGCCGGTAATGCGGACACCAATGGTAATGCGGACACCCACTTTAATTACGACTAATGGCCCTGCTCTAAAAGACGCAACAGTACGGAAGAACAGCAGGATTACTGACAGAAGCCGCATAGTCATATGCGGAAGCTGAAAACACCTCGAAAAGGTAACATTATTTTTTAATCTATTTCACTGATAGCTCCAATAGCAGACTCGATAAGTCGGATATCAATCTAGTTCATGAAATCTGATTATTTATAAATAACAAAACACCCTATAACTACTTTCCTGTATCATTAATCACAAAGAGAATTACTCTATTTCTTCTCTGGATCATTTTCTCTGGATCATTTTCTCTGGATCATTTTCTCTGGATCATTTTCTCTGGATCATTTTCTCTGGGGCATTTGACTTGAATTCTCTGGGTCATTTGATTTGAAAAATTATAAAAACAGGTAATTTAACTTGAGGAGATCTAAATGTTTAATAAGTCAACTTACTGCAGTTTTCTTGTGATATCTTTTTTATTCGTCATAGTAAATCCGGTTAGTGCAAAATCTATGGGTGAAAAAATTGCAAGCAATGGCAACAGCAATGGCGCTACTGCATGTATCGGCTGCCACGCAGCAAATGGATCTGGACTGGGTGCGGCTGGTTTTCCACGGCTGGCTGGATTAAATGCAGTTTATCTTGAAAAACAATTAGAATCTTTTCGCACAGGTAGTCGCGCTAACCCTGTTATGGCTCCAATTGCTAAAGCATTAACCGCTAAAGAATCCAAAGCGATAGCTGAGTATTACAGTCGTTTGAAATCAGCTAGTTCTGCAACGGTCGATCCAAATTTATCATTAGAGCCAGGCGCTTATTTAGTGCTTCGTGGCAGTTGGCCTGATCGAAAACTTCCTGCCTGTGAACAATGCCATGGCCCGGGCGGTTCTGGAATTGGTGAAACATTTCCAGCGTTAGCCGGACAACATGCGAGTTATATTAAAACTCAGATATTGAACTGGCGTAATGGTAAACGTAAAAACGACCCTAACAATTTAATGAAAGAAGTCGCGACCAGGCTCAACAATAATGAAATTGAAGCTGTTGCAAATTATTACGCGTCACTTGATCCATTAAAAGCAGGGAATGCCGCTGCAAAGAAAATAGTAAACTTAAAAACACAACTTAACAAAAAGCCAGTTGAAAAATTCGAATTTTTTACTCCACCTATGTATGGTGACTATCCTGATGGTCCATTTGGAGAATCAGTCCGTAATGGTGAGGCAATTTTTACGTTAAGTAATAGTCATGCCACTTCAAAGAAATATGTGGGTAATCACCAGCAATGCGTTAACTGCCATCTCGATGCAGGTCGTTTGGCCAACTCTGCACCCATGTGGGCATCGTGGCCAGCCTATCCTGCCTACCGAAAAAAGAATAATAAAGTAAATGACATCACGATGCGCATACAAGGTTGCTTTACTTATTCTATGAATGCACAGGCATCAAAAGCGGGTAAAGCACCCGCAGCAGAGAGTAAACCCATAACTGATTTAAAAGCGTATATGTACTGGATAAGCAGTGGTGCGCCGACTGGAGATAAAAACATGCCTGGACGAGGCTATCCAAAATTTAAAAAAACCAAACTTGGATATTCCCCAAAGCGCGGCAAAAAAGTCTACGCAAAAAATTGCGCGATTTGTCACGGCACTAATGGCCAGGGCGTTATGCGAAAAAGCCAAACACTGTTCCCACCATTATGGGGTAACAATGCTTATAATTGGGGAGCAGGAATGCACAATGTGAATAAGGCTGCATTTTTTATCAAAGCCAATATGCCACTTGGATTACCAAATAGTTTAAGTGATCAGGATGCGTGGGATGTATCAGCTTACATTAATTCACAGGAGCGACCACAAGACCCTCGTCACAAAGGTAATCACAAAGAAACGGCAAAGAAATATCACCAGGGAAAATACGATTTTTATGGCAAACAAAAAACTACAAATGGAAAAATACTTGGTGAATAAAATCTAAATAATATTTAAGTGATCATCACCAGAATTTTCTGGAGATGATTACTTAACATCTTTCCTGATTAGCTCACTAATAGTGAGACCTTGTACCAGGATTAAAAGTATCACAGTGACATAAGTAATATTTAAAATCACTTCATGCTCAAACCCAGCAGGCAGTGATAATGCGTATGCAACCGAAATACCACCGCATAATCCACCTCAGGTCATAATGCTATAGCATTTAGTGAAAAACTTCGAAATTGACTGAGTAATTTATTCGGTGATCCAACGGATATTAATCGAGACAATAATGTAAAGAGAATCAGTATCACAGCTGCAATAAAATAATTGAGTTCAAAGTTAACAAGTCCAAGTTTACCAGGCACTACCAACCCGGTGGAAAAAACCAAAACACCGAACATAATGCCGATGGTATTGGGTAGTTTAATAAATCGAGCACTGAAATAACTAAATAGAGCAATTAAGGTAATTAAATATTATCTAATGTCACTTGAAATCCATTTTTATTATTTTTTTGTATCATGCTCCACAAATGCAAATGAGATTAAGCCTATGCGGAAATAAAGAAAGACAACTGGAAGGGCTCTATTGAAGATAGCCATAGAGGTGTGCTTTTATATGGTGCGTTTTACTTTTAATTGAACAATGATTAAATTTTGAATTATCTGCAGGCCGGATCAAGCAAAAGGCAACCGCTACGCATTGATCCACCCTGCTTTACTTTAGATGGGCTAGCCTGAAAAAAACCGATAGTATAAAATTAATCAAAAATTTTCTGCCACCAGCGCCGACGATTATTCGCCGGTTGCAACGCTTCTTGCAGGTCAACCGGTTGCATTTTAGACATCACCCAGCCCGGCAATGGCGGGTTCTCACTAAAGCCACAGCTTACGCCTAAATTATTTGGGTCGAAAATTTTAATAAAATTCGGATGCTGGTGATCATCCGCATAGACAATACCACAATAGGATTCTTCGTGCTCCTTGCGCAATAACTGATCTATTTCATCGATAAATTTAAGTGTGCTTTCTTTACTGCTGGTTTCAAGCGGTGCATTTTCGCCAATTGCATAAATATACCAGTTGTCATCTATTTGTGGGCGCAGGGTATTCCAGAAGTTTTCGAGTTGCGGCCAGCGCATTAATGATTCAAAGCGTCCTTCTTTAAAACATTTTACATAGGGGTCTGAATATTCAATATTTTGCGTCATAGTCTTACTTTATTACACTGATGCACCGTTTAGTTTTTCCGTCATTCCCGATTACCTGTGCTGGAATAAACTTCTACCGTAATAAATTCGATAAAATTAACTCAACGATAACAAATTAAAATGGTTGTCTTTTTCAATTACTCAACGTTTGATTAAGCCAGTGCTGAATATCTTTTACACCCCGGTGTAAAAATTCTGTGTCTTTATAAACATTGGCAATCATGATAACGCCCTGCATTTTAGCCAGCAGGTCTTTGGAGAAATCGTCAGCGGGTTTGTTCAGGTTTAAATGGTTAACCTGCGCTTCAATCCAGTTTTTTAACAGGTCAAATACCGCGGTTATACGCGCCTGGGAAATTTCTGTATCCTGCTCTTTTGCCAGCTCTGTGCTTAATGAACCAATGGGACAACCGTACTGTAGTACCTGCTCTTCGTGCTGTATCGGGAAGCGGGTTAATGCCTGCAAACGCTGCAGCGGGTCGGCTGATTCTTTTTCACAGCTGAGCAACATCTCTTTAAATTCCTGCAAACGAGTATCAACCACCGCCGCCAGAATATCTTCTTTGGTTTTAAAGTAATAATAAAAGTTGCCCCGGGGAATACCGGTTTCATCGGAGATATCGCTAAACGAGGTTTGATTATAACCACGGGAATAAAACAGATGATCAGCGGCATCGACGATTCGTTGGCGGTTGGCTGATCCTTTGGTTCCCATACTTTTACCTGTTTAATCCTAAGTTTCAGTGACTGTACTGCTATCCATTATAGCGCTATTTGCAGCTACTTTAATGTTGTACATTATTTTTATGTGGCACTGGTTTATGTGGCACTGGCTTATGTGTCACTGGGCGCGACAGCTACCAAATATTAGACAATCGTATGATTTTTTTTACTTATTTTCAAGTTATACCTGATAAGCGGTGAGATTGTCATATATAATCAATAGCTTATTAAATACACGAGCCTGGCCTGATAACAATGTATGCCCTTGAAATCAATAATTTACACAAAACCTATAAGAACGGTACCCAGGCTCTCAAAGGCGTAGACCTGAAGGTAAACGAAGGTGATTTTTTCGCCCTGCTCGGCTCCAATGGCGCAGGAAAATCCACCACCATCGGTATCGTTTCCGGGCTGGTTAACAAAACATCCGGCAATGTCAAAATTTTTGACTTTGATTACGACACCCAGCAGGCCCAGGCGAAATCCTGCATTGGCCTGGTGCCCCAGGAATTTAATTTCAATCAGTTTGAGCTGGTGATTGAAATACTGGTAAATCAGGCGGGCTATTATGGCATCCCCCGGCATCTGGCTTTTGAGCGTGCAGAAACCTATTTAAAGCAGCTGGAATTATGGGAAAAACGCAATGTTATGGCGCGTGAATTATCCGGTGGCATGAAGCGCCGCCTAATGATTGCCCGGGCATTAATTCACGAGCCTAAATTACTTATACTTGATGAACCCACCGCCGGTGTAGATATTCAGATCCGCCGTTCAATGTGGGAATTCTTAAGTAAAATAAACCAGCAGGGCACCACCATTATTTTAACCACCCATTATCTGGAAGAAGCGGAAAGCCTGTGTAAAAACATTGCCATTATCGATCATGGGTGCACCATTGAAAATACCAGTATGAAGTCATTGCTAAGCCAGTTAAACACGGAAACATTTATTCTATATCTGCAATTTCCTATCCAGGATCCTACATGCCTGCAATCGAATGATCTATTACCGTTTAAAGTTCAACTGCTCGATGCAAGTACGCTTGAAGTTAGTATTGTCGAAAAAGTACACATGAATAGCCTGTTTAAATCGTTAACTGAAAATAATATTCATGTACTCAGCATGCGCAACAAAACCAACCGCCTCGAACAGTTATTTATGCGCCTGTTAGACAAAAACCGTAATAACCCCGACCTTATTGAAACACTGCAACAAACCGCACAAGCGGATAATTTAGACGCATAAAATTGACACATAAATTTGACGGACAATAAAATATGACCTGGGCTGAAAAACTTAATGCACTAAAAACCATTATTATTAGAGAGTATTTGCGTTTTATACGTATCTGGATTCAAACGGTGCTACCCCCGGCAATCACCACTGCACTTTATTTTGTTATTTTTGGTAATTTAATCGGCTCACAAATTGGTGATATTAATGGTTATAAATATATGGATTATATAGTGCCGGGGTTGATTCTAATGGCTGTTATTACCAATTCCTATGGCAATGTAGTGTCATCATTTTACAGCGCCAAGTTTCAGAAAAGTATTGAAGAGCTACTGGTTTCCCCCACGCCGAATTATTTAATATTAGTTGGTTATGTCGCAGGGGGCGTTGTCAGGGGAATTATTGTGGGAATAGTGGTGACTCTGGTTGCCATGTATTTTTCAGATATTGATATCTACAGCTACTCACTGACATTGTTAATATTTTTTCTAACGTCCACATTGTTTTCCATTGCCGGTTTAATTAATGCCATTTATGCTAACAGCTTTGATGACATCAGTATTATTCCCACCTTTGTATTAACCCCGCTGACTTATCTGGGGGGGATTTTTTACTCCATCGATATGCTACCGCAGTTCTGGCAAAACGTGTCACTGGCCAACCCGATTCTTTATATGGTCAACTCATTCAGATATGGCATGATTGGCACCAGTGACACCGACATCACAACCGCCATTATAATTATTCTGGGGTTCACGATTGTGCTGTTTTCCTATGCGATGTATCTGCTTAATCGCGGGGTGGGTATTCGACAATAAGTGTAACTCCCCTCTTAGTAAAAGAGGGGCTGGGGGAGATTTTATAAGTGAACATTTAATTCTCACGAAATAAATCCCCCTTAGTCCCCCTTTTTCTAAGGGGGAGACTTAAGTTCGCTTTTATCTTGATTATTGAAGCTATTTGCTGGTGTTTAAAGCTCGGGTGAAAACAATAATCTCCAAATGGAACCTCCCTCACCGACCACACTCAAACAGATTCTGAATAATTAATAAATTTCCACTCTATGAACTACACTTAAAGACGATAAAAGCTCCCACTAAAATTCAATGGAAAATCAAAAATGAAAGCATCTGATCTGTTCGTTAAATGTCTTGAAGAAGAAGGTATTGAATATATTTTCGGCGTACCCGGCGAAGAAAATGCCGATTTTATGCTGTCACTGGAAAAGTCTGACAAGATTCAGTTTATATTATGTCGTCATGAACAGGGTGCGGCTTTTATGGCAGAAATTTATGGACGCTTAACCGGTAATCCGGCGGGTTGTTTAGGAACCCTCGGCCCAGGCGCCACAAACCTTATTACCGGTGTGGCCGATGCAAATATGGATCATGCCCCAATGCTGGTGCTCACTGGCCAGGGATCATCCCAGCGGCTGCATAAAGAATCACATCAGGTAATGGACGTTATCGCCATGTACACCCCGGTTACCAAATGGGCCACCAGTGTGTTACATCAGGACAATATTCCCGAGATTATTCGTAAAGCAGTGCGCGTTGCGCGCTCAGAAAAACCCGGCGCCGTGTTAATTGAGCTGCCAGAAGATATTGCAAAACTCGATGCCACCACAACGCCTATTTCCCCTCGACGTTTCCGTCGGCCTGGCCCGGATAATAAAATTGTCGACGAAGCCTTTGAGATGCTTAAACAAGCCAAACGCCCGATTATTCTCGCAGGTAATGGCTGCATTCGCCGCCGTACCAGTAAAGAGTTACGAAAATTCTGTGAGTTAACGGGCATCGGTGTGGTCAGTACTTTTATGGGTAAGGGCAGCGTAGATATGGATGCGGACTACTGCCTGTACACCATCGGTTTACAGTCTAAAGATGTGGTGGCCTGCGCGGTGGATGCAGCTGATTTAGTTATCACCTTGGGTTACGACATGGTGGAGTATCACCCCCACCTATGGAATAAAGGTGGCAATAAAAAAATTATTCACGCGGATTTTTACCCTGCGGAAATTGATGCCGACTATCATCCGGAAGTTGAACTGATTGGCGACATGGCACAAACCATTACCATGTTAACCGAACGGGTTAATAACGGGGGCGGTTTAAGTTATGACCTGAGTCAACAGAAAGCCACCCGTGAGCAAATGCACGAAGAACTGGCAATGTATAAAGATGATACCGCGACAGAAAAACTTAAACCTCAAAAAGTTTTATGGGACGCACGGGAGGTCATGGGACCACACGATATAATGCTCTCTGATGTCGGCGCGCATAAAATGTGGGTGGCCAGACATTATCAATGCCATGAACCCAATACCTGTTTAATTCCCAATGGGTTTTGTTCCATGGGCTTTGCATTACCCGGTGCCATTGCCGCATCAATGGTGTACCCGGACAAACGGGTTTTAGCGGTGTGCGGTGATGCGGGTTTTATGATGAACGTGCAGGAAATGGAGACCGCTAAACGCTTAAATGTAAATTGCGTCGTCATGGTCTGGGAAGACAACGAATATGGTTTAATTGCCTGGAAACAACAAAGCCAGTTTGGCCGTCACACTGACCTGGCCTTTGGTAACCCGAACTGGATGCAACTCGCCGAAGCCTTTGGCTGGAATGGCCACAAGGTAACGAAATCATCGGATATTAAAAGTACCCTCGAAAATGCTTTTAATGAAGATGGCCCGAGCCTGGTTTTAATACCGATTGATTACCGGGAAAATATGAAACTAACTGAACGGCTGGGTGATATTGCCTGCCCTATTTAACTCGAATGATTGACATGCTCGGGGATAAACCGCCGCTTTTTGGCGCTCTGTCCCTTATTGATACCACCAAAAGTTATACAAAGCAGGTTCATTATACTGTTTGCTCTCGGTGGTATGGATTAAGGGGACAGAGCGGAAAAGCACCGGTCTGTCCCCGAGGATGATGCCCCTTAGCAGAAAAATTTTCTACATTAAAACAGGATTTATAAATGACCGCACATTATAATAATTTAGTCGCCGGCAATATAAAAGCCAGTGGCAAACTCGAAGTAACCGCCCCCTTCGACGGTAAAACTATTGCCACCGTAGACCAGCTCGATTTAAATGCCATCGACCATGCACTGAACACCGCCAGCAATTTATATAACGATCGTTCAAAATGGTTAAGCGCTGCAACTCGCATTGAAATCTTAAGTAAACTATCCGAGCTGATGAAAGACAATGCCGAGCGATTAATTTTAATTTCTGCACAGGAAGGCGGCAAACCTTTAACCGACACACAGGTCGAAATGGCCCGCGCCATCGATGGTATAAATAATTGCATTGAATGTATTCGCAACAACCACGGTGAAGAAATTCCTATGGGTCTGAATGCCGCCTCCATGAATCGTCTGGCGGTAACTTCGCATGAGCCTATCGGTGTAGTGGTTGCGGTGAGTGCGTTTAATCACCCGATTAATTTAATTGTGCATCAGGTTGGCCCTGCGGTAGCCAGTGGCTGCCCGGTCATCATAAAACCCGCTGACGACACGCCACTTTCCTGTTATGAATTAGTTAAATTATTTCATCAGGCCGGCCTGCCCGAAGCGTGGGCACAGGTGGTAACACCGGCAGATCATTCTGTTGCAGAAGCGCTGGTTACCGATTCGCGGGTCGGTTTTTTCAGTTTTATCGGCAGTGCAAAAGTCGGCTGGATGCTGCGCTCAAAACTCGCCCCCGGTGCACGCTGTGCGCTTGAGCATGGCGGTGTTGCACCGGTTATTGTTGCAGCGGATGCGGATATTGAAACAACCGTACCGATGCTCGCAAAAGGCGGTTTTTATCATGCGGGTCAGGTTTGCGTTTCCGTGCAGCGAGTATTTGTTGAAAAAAGTATCGCGCGAAGTGTGGCGCAAAAAATTGCTGATGCAGGTAATAAAATGCAGGTAGGTGATCCAACGCTGGCCGACACCGATATTGGTCCGATTATTCGCCACTCGGAAACCAGCCGCATTAGTGACTGGGTTGAAGAAGCGATTAATGCCGGCGCTGAAAAAATTTCCGGCACGGGAAAAATTTCCGACAGCTGTTATTCTCCCACTGTTTTATTCAACCCCCCCGCAGATACTTCAGTAAGCTGCAAGGAAGTTTTCGGCCCGGTTATCTGTGTGTATGAATACGAGGATATTGATGAGGCCATTACACGCGCCAACTCCCTCGACGTTTCATTTCAGGCGGCGGTGTATACCACAAATTTAAATACCGCAATGCATGCTTATAAACAGTTAAATGCTTCTGCGGTGATGGTTAATGATTTTACTGCGTTCCGGGTAGACTGGATGCCATTTGCAGGATTGCGCCAATCAGGCATGGGAGTGAGTGGAATTCCCCATACCTTTAAAGATATGCAAATTGAAAAAATGTTGGTGATAAAATCTGACAGCCTTTAAAAAGAAGGCAATTCCCTGTGCTGAATCACTGACCTCAAATATCTCATTACCCTGAAGGCAGGTAAGCGACGCAATATAATCTCAACGCATTTAATTTAAATAATAAAATAGCCAACAAAACATCTACATATTTACAATATGACTGTGTCTATTTAAACTGACACAGTCATTTATTACGTAGTAGTGTAGACATTGTTTACTACCAGTAGTACGAATAATTCCAGGTAATAATCAGTGTATTTAAAGTCGGAAAAAGGTCCTGCTCTTTTTGTAAGCCTGTCGCAGAATCCGGATGGCTCTCACCTCTTTGCGTATAATACTCAAGCCCGATACTGTGCTCACGACCATTAGAAAGTGATTTTCCATATCTAAGACCAACCGTATAAGCATTAAATGCTGCCAGCCTGAAATCCGCACTGGCATAATCGCCAAATGATTCACTGGTTTTTAAACTGTGCTCATAAAAACTCGCAGCACTTTGATCATAAAACCTGAAATGTGGTTGCAGATAATATTGCTGGTCCAGTTTATAGCGATATTTCAGATCAACCGTATGAGAATTAATATCCCACTCATCCCAATAATAACGATAGGAAAAATCAACAACGTCTGCGTCTAAATTTTGTTTATATGCAAAAAATATATTTTGTATTTCTCGCTCCCCCGGCCGGCTCTCATAAACATAATCAAGCGTAGACCCTAATTGCGATGCACTCCGATCCTCTATTACACTTAATATTTTATAGGGGTCGCTCAGGTAACCCGATGCATTTGCCCAGCCATATTTAAACTGCAGTAAGGCATTTTTATTAATTATCTGATTAACACCGAGGTGAAATCCAGATTGACGCCGCGTTGCACTAGCAGCACCTTTGGGTTGCAGTGTACCCGGTGGTTGCATAGAAGCAAATGCAATGGGAATACCGCCGACCGGATGCACACGATTATATTCAAAATTTATTCCGCCGAGTAAAGTTGTCGTATGTTGATAAAAATCCTGTAAAAATTCCATGCCGCCGCCGAGGGATAAATAATCAAATTCCATTGAAATATGCGATGCATAATTTAATTTAAGATCATTATTTATTGCCGACTCATACAACAAACTAAATGCCATACGAGTATCCATATGAGTGTCATCTGCCGGCAACTCATTTACATCCACCTGATAACTGCCATATCCCGATGCCATGGTAAAACTTTGTGCCACATTACTCGCAGTTGCTCCATTAGGGGTAGCACCGGTAATAACATCAAAATCCAGTTGCAGAGAAATCGCATCCCCTTCTTGCAGTTCTCGCCGAGCATTGGCCATAAACTGTATGCCGGTATTCCTGTCCTGCTCTATATAGTTCATTGCACCCAGATCTATATACCAGGGTTTGGTTTCAGCACTTGCAGGCGACCCCAGCAAACAATAACAGGCGGATGATAGTGCCGCCTTTAATGATATTTTAGACATTAATTACACCCACAGCCGCCGCCACTAAAACCCTCACCACCACTGGAGCCTTCTTTGCTGTAATAAAAATGCGTATCCATTGCTGGACGAACTTTATATGCATTAAACTGCATTTCTTTTTTAGATAAAGCCTCTTTTTGCCAGGGCTCAACACTGGCGCAGGAATACAAGCTCATAAGAAGATTTATATTTATCAAAATTACTATTTTTTTTATCATAAAATTAATTCGTCACGCTTTTATGTGTAATGGGTGTTGCCAGAGATAGACTAAATTCAGTTGCTATTTTTAATATGTATTCACGAATTGCCTGTCGGTTTTTAACTAAGTTGTTTATATCTTTAGTCACTGCTGTCCCGTTAAGAAAATTGAATGTGACCTAAAATCGTCATGTGTCACATTTTTATTGGTTTTTATTTATTAACGACATGAAATTAGAGAAACAAAATAATAACAGATAATAATTTAAACCGTCATCCCGAATGCTTGTGTCGGGGATCCAGCGGCCTTATGTACTGTAAAGACACTGGATTCCCGACACAAGCATTCGGGAATGACGACACTCTTTAAGTTAACGGGACAGCAGTGATCTTTAGTATAATAATAAATAGCCCATTCAAGTGCATGATCACCGTTATCAAGAAAAACATTTTCAAATTTATTTTTTTCTGCCGCACTTATACCACAATCGTCTTGCAGACGGCGTACTGAACTGGCGAACATTTTGCGCATCTTATCAACCGGCGTTTAGTAGCCAATACCAACATTTCCCTTAAACCCCTGGCAGAAGCAAATTTAGACTGATTCTGAATGCTAAACTCTCTTAAACGCGAATTTTTAAATATCACGCGATGGTAGTTTACCAAGTTAAAAATTTCAGTATGAAACATTTTAGTTTTAAACACAGTGCCGATTAGAGCCCATTATCTTCAATCTCAATAATATCAGCCTCCTCAATCATTCCGTTATAAGGAATATAAGCCCGCTAATAATATCTGCAGCCCAGGCATTTTGTGTGAGTGCTAGTATAACACCAGTAATACCCAGCCCACCTCCGGCCTGCAAAAGACTATTAAATTCAAGATCATTAACAATAGAAATAAGTGCAATTTACGCTATTTTTTATGCGCCCAGAAACTAATAATCTTTTCATCAGGGACGACAAATAAATGATTACCCAAATTAATATGCATTTTAACCAGCCCCCCCTGATAGAGACTTATGATAGATATTATTGTATCCATAGGTCAGAATGATTAGCGGGTTCAATGCTCTAAAAGTCTGAACTTTTAGCAAAAAAGCCGATTTAATAACCCCTTCATGCTGAAATAACTGTAATATTTGCCGTGCAAACACCAGCAATAGCAGGTTTAACCCAATGACCCTATAGTCCAGCAGTTCTATGCGGCCAATATAACTGTGCATTTTCATAGTTATGACCTTTAGATTAATATTTCACATAGATTATATTGTTTACCTGACTTAATCAAAAAAACAGGCAGATTAATTAAATTACATTTATAATAGGCATTTATTTGCAAAAGCACATTACTATGAAACAGATAACTATCCCAATATCCCCTGGCGAACTACTCGATAAAATCACTATTTTGGAAATAAAGTCCGAGCGCATTAGTGATGCCGATAAAAAAGCCAATGTAAATAATGAGCTATCAATGCTAAATAAAGTCTGGGCTGATGCTGTCATAGAAGATAACGATATTAAAGCCATGCGCTCTGAAATGAAACGCATTAATGAAACCCTGTGGGATATTGAAGATGATGTCAGGGATGAAGAACGGGATAAACGTTTTGAAGATCGCTTTATTGAACTGGCACGTAGTGTTTATGTCACAAACGATCAGCGTGCCGATGTTAAAAAACGCATTAATGTTTATTTAAAATCAGATATTGTTGAAGAAAAATCTTATCAGGACTATAGCTAATATAAATCATGCACTCTAAAAAAGAATCCCTTCTAAAACGCTGGCACAGTTTAACTATTTCGCCTAATGTCTGCAAAAAAAAATGGCACCATCAATACTGGGATGAAGCTGATGGCTTACAAATTATTTCATGCAAAAACTGCCCCAGCTTTAACGCTTCACAAAAAAAATGCAACATCAATTTTGGAACCCCATTACGTAAATGCGTGGTTTCCAGCATTCAAGCCCATTTTTACGACTGTAATAATAAAGATGTTTTAGAAATTGGTTTTGGCCGTTTTAAACTTGCAAAAAATTTAATTAAACGTAGCGGTGGAACCTGGACCGGCATAGAGCCCAGACGTCCCAAATCTGAAACTCCGGTTATTGGCAAAGGTGGTTATGGTCATGCAACTCATATTCCTTTTCCAGATCAAACTTTCGACATGGTCTTTGCAGTTCAATCTTTAGAACATTGGGGACAAAGAGCTAGCGGAGTTCGTGAACCGTCTTCCTACCCTGAATGTATAGCTGAAATTAACAGGGCACTTAAACCGGGTGGAACCATTTATCTTGACGCACCTGTACACTTTCACGGAAATGAAATGCTTATTATGGGTGATATTGAAAAAATTCGCTCATTATTTTCACTGGATCAATGGAAAAATGGAAAAATGTACAGATTCAAAAATGGAGAGAAGACTATGACCCACTGCCACGATATACACCTACAGAAAATGAATTTCAAGACTGGGAAATCGAAATAACCAACTACCCAGAAGAACAGATTGCTGAAGCCAAAAAAAATGGTGTCGTCTGGCTACTTGTGATCACTGCTGAAAAAATATAGATTTTAATTAATGAAAATACTCGCATGCACTTCTGGTAACAGTTCTTTTAACAGCCTTCGTCCAGAACACGAAATTTATATTAGTCTGGCCAAGGCCGGGCATGACATAACTATTATTACACATAAGAATGAAATTTATAGTCAGCGGTTTTTAGACCACAATATAAATCTTATTGAAGAACCTATTACGAAAAAAATTAGTTTAAGCTCAATTCGTTTAATCCGTAAAATAATTAAAGAAAAATCAATCGATATCGTCTATGCGACGAATTCAAAATCCATACCGAATTGCGTTTTTGCCTGTATCGGTTTAAAAACAAAACTCATAGTATATCGTGGCACAGCTAGCGGTTTATACTGGCATGACCCGGGGAATTACCTGGGAGTCTTAAACCCCAGAGTTGATGGCATTATATGTGTTTCAAAGTATGTTTTTGATTATGTGAATTCACTAAAAGTTTTAAAGCGAAAAAGCATCGTTACTATTTACAAAGGACATGATATCGACTGGTACGACAAATCTCCTGCAAATTTAGATGAGTTCGGCATCACTAGAAATGATTTTACAGCAATCTGTGTCACTAATGCTCGCCCGCACAAGGGTATCGATATTGCCTTAAAAGCCACTAACCTGTTGGCCGATCTGAAAAACTTTCACCTTATACTGGTTGGAAAAGGCATGAATCATGAACCTTACAAAAGCCTGCTAAACAACAGCAAAATGAAACAGAGAATCCATCTTGCTGGATATAGAAATGACGCACCTGAACTTATTTCTGCCAGTAGCATTTTAATTCAACCGTCAACATCAGGCGAAGGCCTGCCCAGAGTGATACTTGAATCACTTGCTTATAACACCCCTGTTGTTGCTTCCGCCAACCCCGGTAGTATGGAAATAATTGACGATGGAATTAATGGCTGCATTGTACCCATCGGTGACTATGAAGCACTCGCTAAAAGCGTACGCACACTTTATGACTCACCTGAAACATTGCATGTACTTTCATCCAACAGCAAAGATAAATTACAAAATGAAATGTCGCACGATCTTACTGTAAAAAACTATATAGAATATTTTGAATCTTTGATTACCTGATCCAGTTTTTTACAAACCTCTTCTACTTCAATTAATTCCATTACACCCGGCTTTTCTATTTTTGTGCCCCAGCGCAAAGAATCAACAGATCGATTCAAAAACTTATCGGCTGCAACTTCAAATTTGTCTACGCAATACATTAATGAATTATACGGTCCGCTACGTTTGCTCCAGGTGCAGCCATACAGACCTATCACAGGCACACCAACTGCATTAGCAATATGAGCCGGACCTGAATCAGGGGAAACTACAACAGTTGCTTTACTCAGCAATCCCACTAATTGTTCCAGAGTATCTTTACCCACCAGATTAAGTGGTTTATTTTTCATGCTATCGGTAATTTTTTTTGCCATATTAATTTCAAGTTCTGCAGGGCCACCACTCAAAACAACCTGCATATCATATTGACTAATGGCGTAGTCAGCCAACGCTGCATAGCGCTCAGCAATCCAGTTTCGTAACACGTGACTTGAACAGGCTGAAATAATTAATACGGGTTTCTTTTCATTAATATATTTACTGGCAAACTCTTCTGCATTACTAGTTACCGGTATATTCCAAACGGGTTCGTCTACCTGTAGCCCCAGCGCCCTGGCAAATGACAAAAACCCCTGTGCCTGATGTTGCTGAAACTTATCTTCAACCGAGTGATTAACAAATAACTGATGTAAATCCCTGGATCTCTCCTTATCCCAGCCAAGTCTGACATCCGCCTTAATACACATACTGGCAATATTGGCACGGGCCGCCACCTGCATATGCAATAACACATCAAACTTCTCAGATTTTAATTCACGCCTTAAATCGCGATAGGCTTTAAAACCATTATTCTTATCAAACACAACAAAACGAATTCCTTTTATTATTCTGAGTAATTTATACTCAAATTTTCCACAAACCCAGGTAATTTCAGCCGCTGGCCATTGGTGCTGTATTGCTCTAATCACAGGTAAGACGTGCGCTACATCTCCGATTGCTGAAAGTCGTAATATACATATTTTTTTATAAGTTCGTGTTGGCGATAGCATCTTAAAATACTTAATTTATTATTGTTTGTCAGAGATGTTTTTAATTTTAAGAAAATTATATTTATTGAATGTATATTGCATTTGAATAACTGAAATAAGAAAACCATGGTAACCATCGAGTATACCCAGACGTAAAATATAATGCCTGATAAAGGAAAATCCAGTACTTACCAGCATTTCAAGCATAGAGAATTTACGGCCTTTTTTATGCTGACTATCAGCCCAGGCTTTAGCATACCGATTTCTTTTATCGATATACTCTTCTAATGAATCAAAAGTATAGTGAAATAGCTTACCTTTAAAATCTACTTTTTTAGCACCTTTACATTCAACAGTTTCATGCACAAAAGCATCATTATACTGGTAATATTTTTTATTAAATAGCCGAACAATTTTATCAGGGTGCCAACCGCTGTGATAAATAAATTTACCGCAAAAATATGTTAACCTGTTAACCCGATAGACTATTTTTTCATCTATATCACTCGTCAACTGAGTAATTTCATCCCTTAACCGATCACTGACAACCTCATCTGAATCAAGTGCCAGCACCCATTCATTACTGGCTTTTTCAACAGCCAGCCTTTTTTGCAAACCAAACCCCGGCCAGTCTGTATTGGTATATATTTTATCTGTATATTCAGCTACGATATCAAGCGTATTATCCGTACTTCCAGAATCAATGACAATAATTTCATCAATCCAGGCTATAGATTCTAGACAGCGCCTGATTCTGTTTTCTTCATTTTTACATATAATTATTGCTGACAATTTTAATTTCATATTTAACTCAATCAGACACCTGATATCCTAGCCTTATATTAGCGCATAACGAACTTAAATTCCCATACCACCGCTATCATAATCGTATTATACTCATGCTCATGAAAAAATATCTATTTTATATCTCTCAAAATTATAGTTTTGCTATATTAAGACCTATTCAAGAAGTTTTGTTAGCGAGGGGCGATGATGTCAGGTGGTTTCTTGAAGGAAACAAAGTAAACCCTGACTATTTAAATAAAAATGAAATTGGGTTTTACAAAGTTGATGAAATTTTTGAATATCGTCCTGATGCTGTTTTAGCTCCGGCCAATAACATTCCCTCTTTTTTACCCGGTTTAAAAGTAGCTATTTTTCATGGGTTTGATGCTGGAAAGCTTGATAATAGAGGAAGGAATGACCACTTCAAAATACGTGGAGGTTTTGATCTTTACTGTACTCAGGGCCCTACCACTACTGAACCGTTCATGAAACTCCAGAAAGAGATGGAGTTTTTCAATGTTATTGAAACCGGCTGGCCAACTCTTGATCCTTTATTCACCAATAGCACTAATAATAACAACGGAAATAAACCCGTTATTTTACTGTGCTCCACTTTCTCTAAAAGATTAAGCTGTGCACAGGATATTTTTGATACCGTAAAATTGATTAGTCGTTCAGATAACTGGCAATGGCTTGTACAATTTCATCCTAAGATGGATAAGGCGGTTATCGATCAGTATAAATCTATCCAGAATGGAAACCTGACATATATTGAAACAGACAATATCATTCCATTATTAAAAAAAGCAGATGTAATGGTTTGTGATACATCCTCAGTTATTACGATGTTTTTGGCTCAAAGAAAACCAGTAGTTACCGTCAATAACATTGCTCCTTCATTACATCTTTACAATATCAGCGATCCTGATCATTTAGAACAAAGCATATCACATGTCCTGAAAAGACCTGATGACCTGATGAAGCATATAAACCATTTTATTGACCAAACACACCCATATGCAGATGGAAAATCCTCTCAAAGAGTTATTGCAGCTATTGATGATGTATTACAAGGAAAATATCCACTACCCAAGAAAAAGCCATTGAACCTTCTAAGGAATTTAAAATTTCGTAAGCGTTTAAATTATTGGAAGCTATAATACATAATCTGATTTTATATTTCTAAAACAATGATTCGAATTGAAAATTGCTATTTTTTAATAATTTGATTCGACAATAAAATGCCAAACTTCTAAATACTAAGCTAAAAACTACAAATTAAAATAAACATTAACTTTTAAACCATCTTTTTATGTTTCGTGGAAGCATTTTCAAGCTACCTTTAATAGAATACATTTTATTCATTTTTGATATATATGTTGCCGGATGAACAACAGAAAGTGGAAAGCGAAATTCTTCTGGCGTCGGCAGTTTTACTGTCTCGACCTTTTCTTTCTTTACGAACATTAAAATATTCTGGCGATACCAGACTGGTATTGAATCATCATCCCATATTTTCATTCTTATAAAATCGACAAGAACATAACCTTTATCGGTAAAGAGATTTACCCAATATTCAGGCCATTGCTCATTCACGTGATTGGTACCACCCTGAAATGGAATGGCCGCAGAGAACATTATATAATCAGATGCTTCTGTTAAAGACTTGACAAAACCAGCTGCAGTTTCAGGCCTTAGGTGCTCCGCCACTTCCAGTGTAATTGCCAGGTCATAAATTTTATCTAACTTAACACCTGCTTCAAAATTAACTTCTGATAACTCCTGCTCAGAAATTTTTAAAAGAGCTTTTTCTACCCATGGACCTTCCAGCCCTCTGACATCTGCAACACCTTTTTCTTTTAATACTGACAACCAGGTGCCCACACCACACCCAAAATCAACCGCCGAGTTCAGCTTAGGCAAGGCATCTTTGACAATTGATAATATTGTATTTGCCGCATTAATCGTACTCTGGTGACGGTCTTTATAAAAATTATGCTTATAACCCTTTTTCACTTCTGGCACCTATTTGAATTAATATCTGGCGTTTATAATACTATTAGTATCATAGTTTTTATACTATTTCCCATTAAAATCACTGATAGTATCCACCTCTCCAGACACTTAAGACTTGATGTCACCTCTAATCGCTATATAATTCGGTAACAAATTTGATTCCGTATCCCGCAACCATCTGGGCTTAATATGCATACCTTATCAGCCATTATCATTTCTATGAATGAAGAAGACCGGATAACCCCCTGCCTGGAATCATTAAAGAATTATGTCGATGAAATAATTGTATTTGATTCGGGAAGTACGGATAAAACTGTTGAAATTGTAAAGCAATATACTGACAAGGTATGGGCAACTGAAACCTGGCCAGGCGATGGTTTTCAAAAACAGCTCGCACTTGATCAAGCTACCTGTGACTGGGTATTAATGATTGATGCGGATGAATACCTTGATAATGAAATGAAAACATCCATTACCGAAATACTTTCCCGCGAAAATATCGTTGAAACCGCATTTAAACTTCCCTGGGGTAATATAATTTTAGGTAAGCAACTAAAACACGGTAGATCGGCCCGCGCTCCCGTGCGCTTGTTTAAACGCGAAGGCTCTAGTATCACACCAGTAGTTGTGCATGGTCAGGTGGTTACACCGGGAAAAATCTCCACCATTAAAGATGGTTTTTTGATGCACAACTCCCTTAGAAGTTTTGAACACCTGTTGGAAAAGAACAGAAGTTATTCGTGGGAAACAACTTTGAAATATTTTTCTGAGAAGAAACCTAGTTTTGGGGTTGAAGTAGCTATATTACGAGCGGTTTGGACTTTTCTACATATCTACATTATTCGCCTGGGCTTTCTGGATGGCCATAGGGGTTTATTAATGGCAATTATGTTTGCTCAGGCGTCTTTTAATAAATATGCAGGATTATGGTATTTGGAAACTGAAAAAAAATCATCAACAAAATCACCAACCGACTAATCATTTATTTTTTAAGATGATAGTCCGCGCCACAATACGGGCACTTACCATTACCATTTTCATCAAATGCAATAAACACCTGAGGGTGTGAATTCCACAAGCTGGTACCGGGCATTGGACAATGTACTGGCACATCATCCTGTGTTACTTCGTATTTTTCTTTTGCGTTGGGTGTTGCTAATTTTTCCTGAGCTGTCATTTTTTTCTCTTTTAGATATTAACGATAACTAATTACAAACTGAAACTATAGGGGCCGCTAGTCAGACTGCCCTTACGCTACTATTTAGACATTATCACCAAGATATCACCTGGATATCATCAAGATACGCCAGTTAACCAGCTTGCATCAATTTCTTTTCTGCCGTGTACAACATCAAAATACAGAGTCTGTAATTTTTCAGTTATTGGCCCACGTGAACCAGAACCAATTACGCGATTATCAACTTCACGAATCGGTGTCACTTCTGCTGCAGTGCCGGTGAAAAATGCTTCGTCTGAAATATACACCTCATCACGGGTAATACGTTTTTCTACAATCTCAATTTCCAGATCCTTACAGAATCTAAAAATGGTATTTCTTGTAATACCATTTAGTGCAGACGTTAAATCCGGTGTATAAATTACCCCATCTTTAACGATAAAAATATTTTCGCCGCTGCCCTCTGCAACATAACCTTCCGGATCCAGCAACATGGCTTCATCATAACCATCGCTGATGGCTTCCTGTAATGCCAGCATGGAATTAATATAATGCCCATTGGCTTTGGCTTTCGTCATACTGATATTTACATGGTGACGGGTATAAGATGAGGTATGAATTCTTAATCCATTTTTCATATTATCTTCACCGAGATACGAACCCCACTCCCAGGCAGCAACGATGACATGTGTCTTTAAATTATCCGCACGCAGACCCATGCCTTCAGAACCATAAAATGCCATGGGGCGTAAATAGGCTGACTCAAGATTATTTTCACGTACCACTAATTTTTGTGCTTCGTTTAATTCATCTTTACTAAACGGCATATTCATACGCATGATGTGTGCTGAATCAAATAAGCGATCCGTATGCGCCTGCAGGCGAAATATTGCTGTTCCCTGCTCGGCTTTATAGGCGCGAACACCTTCAAATACGCCCATTCCATAATGTAGTGTGTGGGTTAAAACATGTACCTTAGCTTCGCGCCAGGGAACGAGTTCCCCGTCAAACCAGATTACACCATCGCGATCTGCCATGGTCTGCATACTTCTTACTCCTGCTATTTTGTCTTTTCCACTCACATAAAAAATAAAGGACCGGAAATAAATCTCCCCCGGCCCCTCTTTTTCTAAGAGGGGAGTTTAGTTTTTTTGCTTAACGTGCTTCTGTAACACATCTTGCCATATTGTTTTTACATCTTCGCTTATCTTTCTAATATTCCTATCATCAACTTCCATCGATAATTGCTGTAACGCACGTTGATGCCCGCAGGTCCGATAGTCTCGATAGGCATTATACAAAGTCTGCGCCTGCGCTTCGCTGAGCAGTTTACTCACGGTTAACTGCATGAGTAATTTTCTGGTTGCGGTATATTGCGTCAGTTTCGGATCTTTTGCCGCACAGTTAAGTACGCCAAACTGGGCGATAAATTCAATGTCAACCAGTCCGCCCGCATCCTGCTTTAAATGAAATGCCCCCTGCTTTGCTGAGCTATTACCAGCCCCGGTGGATCCAAGCGCATTGCGCATTTTTTGTCGCATTTGTGCAACATCCATTGCCAGATCGGCTGTCTCACGCTGACGCATTAATATCGAACACCGGATTCTATCAAATTCTAACTGTAAATGTTCACTCGAACATAAAATTCTCGCCCTAATTAATGCCTGATGCTCCCAGGTCCAGGCTTTTTCATGCTGATAGCGGTCATAGGCCTGCACACTGGTCACCAGCATCCCAGCGTTTCCATCCGGACGCAGTCGCATATCAATTTCATATAAGCGACCGTTTGCGGTTTGCAACCCTAGCAAGTGAATTACCCGTTGCGCCATACGCGCAAAAAAACTGCCATTATCAAGACTGCGTTCCCCGTTCGTCTGTTGCTGAGATCCCTGGCTATCATGCAAAAACACCAGGTCCAGATCCGAGCTATAGCTTAATTCTCTGCCACCCATCTTCCCATAGGCCACCACCGCCATTGCTGGGTAATACATTTTTTCATCAACGATGCACACGGGTTTTCCGTGTTTTGCCACCATCCAGTCCCAGGCTACCTGCATCACTTTATCGAGCAGCACCTCAGCAATATTTGTAAGCTGCTCACTCACCTCAAACACATCCATCACACCCGCAATATCCATTGCTGCAATTTTCAAAACCTGTGCCTGTTTAAATTTTCTCAGGCACTCTATCTGTTGTTCTTCATCACCCGCCGCCCGTTGCAATAAATCGGTTAGTTCCTGTTTTAATTTTACGCCGCTGGGAATCTGGTATAAATTTCGCGGGTCGAGCAGCTCGTCTAATAACACCGGGTAACGACTTAACAACTGGGCCAGCCATGGGCTGGCAGCAAACAATGTAATCAGCTGTTTAAGGGCCTGGGGATATTCATTTAACAGTGATAAATACACACTGCGGCGCAGCACCGCTTGCAGTAAATCCAGCAAGCGCTTTAAAAGCTCTGCGGGATTTTCCTGCCCGCTCAAGGACGCTAACAATACCGGCATCAAAGTATCCAGCCGTTGTCTGCCCGTTGCTGTCATGGTATTTAACTGGGTGGATTTTTTAAATTGTTCGGTTATTTTAAAAACTTCAGCGGCATGGGTTATGCCTGAATTTTGCAGTATTAAAATCGCATCTGCTTCGTCTTCCTCATACAACCAGATTGCACGAATCGACTTTTGATCTGCACTTTCAGCCAGTTCAGTATTATCGGTTTCTGACTCCGCCTCATGTAACAGTTGACTGAATGATGCCTGCACCACCTGGCGGTGCTCATCGCAGGCGCTTAATAATTCATTCCAGTTTTCATAATTCATCGCCAGTGCCATGCTCACCTGCTGCTCTTCACTTTCAGGTAACAGATGCGTTTGTGCATCACCATACATTTGTAGACGGTTTTCAAGGCGGCGTAAAAAATCGTAACTGGTGGCCAGGGTTTGCGCCTCTTGCGGTTCTAAATATTTTTTTTGTGCAAGCAATTTAAGTACATCTAAAATGCCACGGGTCTGTAAATCCACATCACTGCCGCCACGCAACAGTTGAAAGGTCTGTCCGATAAATTCAATTTCACGAATACCACCAGAGCCTAATTTAATATTGTGTAAATTTCCCTTGCGACGAATTTCCGCGGCAATCATGGCTTTCATTTCACGGATAGATTCAAACGCACCAAAGTCCAAATAACGTCTGTATACAAAGGGTTTAAGCATATCCATTATTGCCAGACCCTGTATCCGGTCACCGCCAATGACACGGGCTTTTATCATCGCGTAGCGTTCCCAGTCGCGCCCCTGAGTCTGATAATATTGTTCCAGAGCGGCCTGGCTCATCACCAACGGACCACTATCACCATAGGGCCTTAGACGCATATCAACCCGAAACACAAAACCATCACCGGTAACATCATCCAGCACCTTAATAAAGCGCTGACCGAGGCGGATAAAAAACTGACTGCAGGCCAGGGTGCGGGGGCCTGAAATTTCACCCTCTTCTTCAAAGCAAAAAATTAAATCGATGTCGGAGGAAAAATTAAGTTCGTAGCCGCCGAGTTTTCCCATACCAATCACAACCAGGCGCTGCGACTCACCGTTAGCATTTAACGGCACCCCGAGCTGTTTACACTGATCCTGATACAGGGTTTCCAGAGTTATATCCACACAACATTCTGCGAGATCAGTCAGGTTACAAAGGGTTTCTGTGGTGTCCGCCAAATCAGCCAGATCACGCCAGGCAATGCGTAACATCTGTTGGGCGCGAAACAGGCGCAGTTGTTTCATTAAATTTATATCGTTTAACGGTAAGCTTTCTTGCAGGCGGGCATTTAATTGCTGGCGATAATCTTCAAGCGAAAAAACTGATTCAAGTAATTTATGATTAACTAATTCAAAGTAAAGTTGCGGATTGCGAATCATGGTGGTCGCCAAAAACTCACTACAGGCCCAAAGTTTTCCGAGCAGCGCTAAGTCAATGCTTTCATCGGGATTTTGTTCTATGGACTGGCTGGCTACCTGGCTAGTTACCTGGCTAGCTACCTGGCAAGCTGCTTGCCAGTCTTGCCAGTGGCGGGCGACACGCTCATGCAAGATTTCAGGAACCTGTTTAAAAAGCACATCTTCTGCGTTTGTAGTCACGTTTCAATTCCGAAGTAAAATTAAGAATACTCATATATATAATGCAAAAAGGGAAGCAATGCTTCCCCATTATAAATCCAGAACATAGCCAGAATTTTTTTGATTTACGACTTTCTTTTTTCAGAACATTCCCAGACTATTCTGGGAATGTTCTGGGAGCATCCCGAGAGTACCCCTAGCGTACCCGTTTCGACTTCACCAGCATTTCATAAGCATATTTAATATCATGCACAATGTCATGGGCTTCAATCACTTCCACTTCGCTTGCACCGCGGGAGACTAATTTATCCGGATGGAATTTTGCCAGCATACGCCGATAGGCCTGTTTAATCTGCTCCTGATTTGCCCAGCGATTAAGACCCAGCACTTGATAAGCGTCCGCAAGACTAAATACTTTTTTAGGCGCACTCACCAGCGGTTGATTAGAGGCTTTTTTTTCGGCCCTTACACGTCGCTCGATGCGCGTATAAATTGAGTCTGACACATCAAGACGCTTACACATAAGCTTGATAATTTTTATTTCTTTGTCATTCAAGCTGGCATCGGCATAGGCTATTTTTAACTGAATTTCGATAAAGACCTGCAATACACTTACACGATGTCCGCATTCACGTTTGAAGCGCCACAATAAGGTTTCCAGAGCAAAGTCCTGATGTTTTCCTTCATTAAACAGGCGTATCGCCAGTTGTTTTTGCGCGGCACTTAATTTCAGGTGATCCATTACCTGGGTAGCCAGTTCAATTTCAACATCTTTTATTCGGCCATCACATTTTGCGACATGCCCCATGGCAGCGAAGTTGGCGATAAAAAATGCGCCCTGTACACCGGCTTCATATCCACTGGAAGTTAATTTTTCCTGGAGGTTTTTCCACCAGGAGGAGAGGGGGTCTCTAAAAAGGCGCTCTGAGAAGGCACCTGAACTGATTGATCGGAATGTCTGGGTAACTACGTCGGCTAGGCGTGGCAATGTTTTATCCTGTTTTCATCATTTCGTTCTTACAACAATAGCCTATCAAAAAACAAAGGTAAAGAAAAATATCAATAAAAATAGCAATTTAGATGATTTAGTTAACAACTCACACTAATAAAGCCAGCTAAGCGACTTTAAAATAACTCAATTCCATCATCAACAGTCGCAACATCGTGCATTTTTTCCAGTACATCCATCATATCTTCACCCTTTAAAATCGCGTCAAATAATTCTCGCTCATTCTCCATGGAATAACCATCGCGAATGGCTTCCTGTAACGCACCCCACTCCAACGGCGAGTAGAGCCTGGTCGGGTCGCTCACTAATTCACCCTGCCCGGACAGACTATTCACCACATGATCCATTCTTTGCACCAGTGAATCGTAAAACTGAAACGCCACAATCGCCTGCTGCATTTTTTCCGCCACCCGCTCACAGTTATTGTGCACGGCCTGCTGGTCATTTTCTGCAATATTATATTTTTCAAATAAATCAGTAGTGGTTGATTCAATTGCGTTAATACTGTCTGCCATTGAAGTAAAAGAATCGGTCAGGGTATTAACTGAATTTGAGCCATCTTTTAATGAAAACTCCACCTGCGCGGCGGCCAGTTTTAGCATCAACACGGTTTCTTTTACCTGACTCCAGTCAAGATCTGGACGAGCTGAGGATGAGGTTTGCAAGACTGGTTTGTCTGACATATAACGGGGATCCCTTTAATTATCACTTTCAAACGAACTACTCTGAAGTGTAGTTCAAAGACGATATAAAAGAAGGGAATGTTAGAGTAAAAGAAGTCCGCCTGGCCCCTATTTTTTTGTAAAATGCTAACGGTTAAACTCTCTATCTAAAATTCTGTGGGTTCAACCGCCTTTACAATAAAACCGGTTTAACCATAGACGCGGCCAGGCGTGCCCGCCCCCGGGCTTCATCAATTGAACTGCCGCTGGATATCGCAACCCCCATACGACGTTTTTCAAAAGCCTGGGGTTTACCGAATAAACGAATTTCAGTTAAGGGAACACTGAGGGCTTTCTCTACATTTTCAAATGCAATACCCGTGGCGTTTTTGCCGCCATAAATCACCGCACTGGCACCTTTGCAACGCAAGCTGGTGTCCACGGGCAATCCTAAAATAGCCCGAGCATGGAGTGCGAATTCTGATTGCCACTGGGTGATCATTGTCACCAGTCCGGTGTCATGTGGACGGGGGCTGACTTCACTGAAATAGACTTTATCGTCTTTGATAAAGAGTTCCACTCCGAAAATTCCCCTGCCACCTAAAGCGTTGGTGACTTTTTCCGCCATTTCCCGGGATTTTTCCAGTGCAATTTCTGACATGGCCTGGGGCTGCCAGCTTTCCACATAATCCCCATTTTTCTGAATATGCCCCACCGGCGCACAGAAATGGGTTTCGATTTTGCCTTCGGCATTTAAGGCGCGCACGGTGAGCTGGGTGATTTCATAATCGAACTCAACCACCCCTTCCACAATCACCCGCCCATGATTTACGCGCCCCGCATCCATCGCATATTGCCACGCGGCTTCTACATCATTTGCAGATTCTAATCGCGACTGACCTTTGCCCGAGGAGGACATCACCGGTTTTATAATACAGGGAAACCCAATAAGTTCTGCAGCCTCTTTTAACTCTTCAAAACTATCCGCAAACACATAGGGCGAAGTGGCGAGTTTTAAATCTTCCGCAGCGAGCCGACGAATGCCTTCGCGATTCATGGTGAGTTGAGTTGCGCGGGCCGTGGGAATCACTTGCGCCAGACCTTCTTCTTCGATCACCGCCAGCATGTCCGTTGCGATAGCTTCTATTTCCGGCACAATTAAATCCGGACGTTCTTTTTTAACCAGGTTTTTTAAGGCATCACCATCGGTCATATCAATCACATAACTGCGATGTGCAACCTGATGCCCCGGTGCATTTTCGTAGCGATCCACAGCGATCACTTCAATACCGAAGCGCTGTAATTCTATAATGACCTCTTTGCCGAGTTCGCCCGCGCCGAGTAGCATGACTTTGGTTGCGGTGTTTGAAAGCGGTGTGCCTATTTTCATTTTTTGCCTTTGGTTCGATAATTGATTTTTTATAACTTTAAAATGCGTTACGTTTTAAATCTCCCCCAACCCCTCTTTTTCTAAGAGGGGAGTTTTTAGTTACTTTCTTTTGCTATAGAGTGGGAACGTTCGGCTTCCTTTTACTAAAATAAGGTGGAGCTTCCCCCTTAGAAAAAGGGAACACAAATATATTTAACAGCTACATCATGAAAATTAATTAAGTGACTGAGGGGGATTTAAATATCACAAATAAAATAAACTTTTGACACAGGGGCGCAGAGTTTTTTTATTATAAAGGTTTCTCCGTGCGCCGCGTCAATAATTTATTTCTCCAGCTGACTCACATCCCGCACTGCACCCCGCGATGCACTCGTCGTCATCGCCGCATACGCCTTCAAGGCATTACTCACCACCCGCTCACGCCCCAGCGGCTTCCATGCATCAGCACCTTTAGCTTCCATCGCGGTTCTGCGTTGTGCTAATCCATCATCTGAAATCACTAAATTAATTTTACGATTTGGAATATCAATTTCAATGCTATCGCCTTCTTCCACTAAACCAATCGCACCGCCTTCCGCCGCTTCCGGTGAAGCATGGCCAATGGATAACCCCGAAGTACCGCCGGAGAATCGTCCATCGGTTAACAACGCACAGGCTTTACCTAAACCCTGAGATTTCAGATAGGATGTTGGATACAACATTTCCTGCATACCCGGGCCGCCTTTGGGGCCTTCGTAGCGAATAACGACCACATCACCGGCAACAACACCGTCACCTAAAATAGATTCAACCGCTGCATCCTGCGACTCAAAAATACGCGCGCGCCCGCTGAAGGTTAAATTGCTTTCATCCACCCCGGCGGTTTTTACGATGCAGCCTAATTCGGCGATGTTGCCAAACAACACGGCTAAACCGCCATCTAATGAATAGGCATTTTCCAGATTATGAATACAGCCGTTTGCACGATCTGTGTCCAGGGGCCAGACTTTTTCCTGTGAGAAAGCCTGTTGCGTTGGTACATTACCCGGCGCAGCTGAAAAAAGTTTTTTCGCGTCTTCATCATCCGACACCGCAATGTCCCATTTTGCCAGCGCATCCGCCATGCTGGCACTGTGTACCGTAGGCAGCTCGGTGTGCAAACAACCCGCACGATCTAACTCACCCAAAATGCCCATTACGCCACCGGCACGATGCACATCTTCCATATGATATTTTGGGGTGGCCGGGGCCACCTTGCACAGGTTGGGCACTTTGCGCGACAGACGATCAATATCGTCCATGGTGAAATCCACCTCACCTTCCTGCGCCGCGGCTAATAAATGCAACACCGTATTAGTTGAGCCGCCCATCGCTATATCTAAAGTCATGGCATTTTCAAAGGCTTTAAAATTGGCAATTGAACGCGGCAACACAGCGTAATTATCATTTTCGTAATGATCGCGGGTAATTTCTACAATGCGACGACCAGCTTCTAAAAACAGTTCTTCGCGATAAGCGTGGGTGGCCAGTAACGAACCGTTGCCGGGTAAAGATAAACCCAACGCTTCAGTTAAACAGTTCATAGAATTAGCCGTGAACATACCTGAGCAGGAACCACAGGTCGGGCAGGCAGATCGTTCAACCTGTTCTACTATTTCATCGGACTGATTTTTATCCGCAGCCATTACCATCGCATCGACTAAATCCAGATGCACTTCTTCACCCAGTATTTGCGATTTACCCGATTCCATTGGCCCACCGGACACAAAGATCACCGGGATATTTAAACGCATCGACGCCAGCAACATGCCCGGGGTGATTTTGTCGCAATTAGAAATACACACAATCGCATCCGCACAATGGGCATTCACCATGTACTCAACCGAATCCGCAATAATTTCCCGCGAGGGCAATGAATACAACATGCCACCGTGGCCCATGGCGATACCATCGTCCACCGCTATGGTATTAAACTCTTTGGCAATACCACCGGCTTTTTCAACTTCACGGGCTACCAGCTGCCCCATGTCTTTTAAATGTACGTGACCGGGGACAAACTGGGTGAATGAATTGGAAATCGCAATAATCGGCTTTTCGAAATCACCATCTTTCATACCGGTGGCACGCCAAAGTGCGCGGGCACCCGCCATGTTGCGACCGTGGGTGGAAGTTCTGGAACGATATACTGGCATGATTTACCTTCTGAGAATGGCTTTGTTTTTTTAGAGACTGATATTGTAAATGATTAACGAATGCGTCGTAAGTCTTAAGTCATCAGTCACAAACAAAAAAGGCCCTCCAAAGGAGAGCCCACTTCTGACTTATGGCGCTGGTTTAAACATGCAGCCGAGAAATCACATGCTTCAACTCCTCCGCTACATTACGCAAATCTTCCGATGTTTCAGCGGTATGCGCGGCCCCTTCCGATGCCACTTCCGAACCTTGTGAAATACTCACAATACTGCGGTTAATTTCCTCCGCGACCGCATTCTGTTCTTCTGAAGAACTCGCAATTAAGGTATTCATATCATTAATATTGGTTACCGATGTGGTGATACTGGTGAGCACTTCACCGACTTTAGCGGCTGTGTCACGGGTCACATCCGCCTGTGAGCGACTCTGGTTCATTGACTCCACCGCCTGTTGCGCGCCGCTCTGTAATTTTTCAATCATGCTTTGAATTTCTTCTGTGGATTTTTGGGTGCGACTTGCCAGGGTGCGCACTTCATCCGCCACCACCGCAAAACCACGGCCCTGCTCACCGGCACGGGCCGCTTCAATTGCCGCGTTTAAGGCAAGTAAATTAGTTTGCTCCGCAATACCCCGAATCACTTCTAAAACCGAACCAATTTCCACCGAGTCATTTTCCAGCGCATGTATAACATCTGCGGCGGTTTCCACCTGCTGCACCAGCTTTGAAATCGCACTTATCGATTCATTCACAACGCTCTGGCCGATATTCACTTCACTGCTGGCCTGATTTGCAGATTCCGCGGCAAGCTGTGCATTTTGTGCCACTTCATGCACGGTTGCGGTCATTTGACCCATGGCGGTGGCCACCTGTTCCGTTTCTTTCCGTTGCCGTAATGCGGACTGATTTGACTGATCTGTAATATGCGCCATTTCTTCGGCGGAGGTAGATAATTTATAAACTGACTGGTTAATCTGATTAACGATACTACCTATATCATCCCGCAATATCGCCGCACTATTGGCAACCTGCCCTAACTCATCCTGTGAGGTGGTTGTAATCGAGTTGGAAAAATCCCCCTCTGCCATTAATGACAGGTCGCGGGCAATGCTCTGAGCCGGCATCACAATAATTTTTTTAATCATAATTAAAAATAAGATAAATGCCGTAATGATGGAAACAACCAGTAAACTCACAGTGAGTTTAACCCCCTTTGCACCATGAGACTCAGCGACTTCTAAATTTTTTTTCACATGAGTAGATATTTGTTCGGAAATATTGAGAAGCATTTTTGCCGACTTATGGTCAATGCCTGCTACCGCACCGTCACCCAGCTTATGGTTGTAATCTGAATTTTTAAACGCGGCAAGACCTTTTTCATATAAAGGCAGGAGCCGACTATGCTCATTTTGAAACTGATGTAACAGCCGCTCAATGGCTGGATTATGCACATCAGCACTTAATTTACCTGCCTGGCGTTGTACAACCTCATGTTGTTTTAGAAACTCCCCCCAGTATTTTTTGCGCTGGGCTTCATCATGTCCCCGTATCAGCAGGTTTTTCCAGTTTTGAACCTGTGCTTTAAAACTCGTATTTAATTCCCTGAACTCCTCTTCAACTATTATAGATTTGTGCATGACAGATGATAATTCCTGCTCAACAACCCAGCCGCTATATATCCCAAAAACCGTTGCCGCCATTACGAGAGAGGTACCAAAACCGGTAATCATTAATAACTTATTGCGAACACTGGAGCAGATATATTTTTTTAGCACTGTATTTTTCCTTATCGTTTAATAGGCTAAGAGAAATATTGATTAACTACAGTTATAGCAAAGAAACAGAAAAACATCCGATGAACCTGGCAAATAAGCTTACCCGTCACTGAGTTTTGATTGGTTTTTTAAATGGGAATACGTTAAATTTAAATCATGACACTCACAGAACTCAAGTACATCGTCGCCGTAGCACAGCACAAACACTTTGGCCGTGCGGCAAAAGCCTGCTTCGTAAGTCAGCCCACGCTGAGTCTAGGTATCAAAAAACTTGAAGCAGAGCTTGAACTCCATATTTTCGAACGTGAGGCTCGCAATGCATTACGCATCACCGAACAGGGTGAACAAATCATTGAACAGGCGCAGGTCGTACTCGATCAGGCTGCTCGGCTGAAAACACTGGCACAGACACATAAAGACCCATTAGCCACGGCCCTGCGCCTCGGCGCAATTTATACCATTGCCCCTTATTTGCTGCCACAGCTGATTCCTCGCCTGCACAAACAGGCACCGCAAATGCAATTGCGTCTGGAGGAAAACTTCACTGCGGTGCTTTGTGAGCACCTCAAACAGGGCAAGCTCGACGTTATTCTGATTGCTCTGCCATTTAATGAAGCGGGCATTTTGACCCAGGCAGTTTATGACGAACCTTTTGAAGCGGTGATTCCTGCTGAGCACCACTGGAAAGATCGTCAATTAATTGAAACCAATGAACTCGCCCAGGAAAACCTGTTATTGCTCGGCCCGGGCCACTGCTTCCGTGAACAGGTACTCATGTCTTGCCCCGACTGCAGCTCATCAGGCAATTTACAGGAAAGCCTGGCGGGTGGATCGCTGGAGACCATTCGCCACATGGTGGCCAGTGGGTCGGGGATTACCGTGCTGCCCTCCAGCGCCAGACAGAAAAAAACCAGTCACTCTTTAATTAAAATGATTCCTTTTGCAGAGCCCGCACCAAAACGCCGTGTTGCACTGGCCTGGCGCAAGGGCTTTACTCGCCCCGAAGCCATTGAAGTTTTACGCCGGGAAATTTTGCATTGCTCACTCAATGGCATTGATCTGCTGAAAGATGCTGAGATTGAATCGGTATAGGCCGGTTTATTTATAAAAAGAATATACCTGTAAAACTCAAATTTAAATATGCAGGCTAAATAAAGCATAACCAGAAGAATGAATCAGGAAAAGTGTTTAAATATAGTGTATATATTAAGGGCACCTCTAAATAAACCCTGTTCACAAAAAACTTAATTACTGTCGTAGACACAGATGTAACAAGTTTTTTATCGAGTTCTGTATCTGGGAAAGTAATTGACAACCTTTCTTTATCAAAATGAAGCCCTGATTCGCCTTAGCCTGTTTATCGGTGGCTTTTTTTTACTTTCATTGTGGGAATGGTTTACCCCAAAGCGCGTTTTAACTCAGGTTAAAATCAAACGCTGGTTTAGCAATATTGCCATGATTTTCTGCGGCACACTTCTCACCCGGCTTTTGTTACCCATCGCCACAATTGGGGTTGCATATTTTGTTGATCAGCATCAGTGGGGGTTAGCAAATCATGTCAGCTGGCCATTATGGTTGAAAGTTGTTGTCAGTTTTGTTGCACTCGATTTTATTATTTACCTGCAACACACCTGTTTTCATGTGCTGCCCTCACTGTGGCGAATACACCGAGTACATCACTCAGATCTTGATTTTGATATTTCTACCGGACTGCGTTTTCATCCGCTGGAAATATTTATTTCAATTTTAATCAAGTTTATCGCCATCACTGCACTGGGCGCACCGGTACTTAGCGTTATTTTATTTGAGGCTGTGCTTAACTTCATGTCGATGTTTAGTCACTCCAATATCAGGTTAAATAAAAAGCTGGAACATGTTATGCGCTGGTTTATAGTGACGCCGGATATGCACCGTGTTCACCATTCAATTGAAGAAAATGAAACCAATAGTAATTTCTCATTTAACTTTTCGTTCTGGGATCGAATTTTCGGCACCTATATAGCTCAACCTGTTGCCGGGCATCTTGATATGATTATTGGTTTAGAACAATTTCAAAAATCCCATTGGCAAAAATTGATATCTTTATTGAAGATGCCATTTATTACCGGCATTCACGGCTATGCAATTAATTATCGAGATACAAAAAATACCGATGAATTAATTCTGGCACGGGAAATTGCATTACACAGTCAACAAAAAGAAAAACTGGCAACGGAGCTTGCCAGCTATATGAAAGCCATCAATAAACATGCGCTGGTTTCGGTAAGCGATGTAAATGGAAAAATAATTCAGGTTAATGAAAAACTGTGTGAAGTAAGCGGATATAGCCGAGAAGAATTGCTTGGTAAAGATCACAATATACTCAACTCCGGCACACACTCCGCAGATTTTTTTAAGGAACTATGGCGCACCATAAAAAGTGGAGCCAGCTGGCACGGTGAAATATGCAATCGCAAAAAAGATGGCTCACTGTACTGGGTGGATAGCACCATTGTGCCAAGCCGTGATTTAGATGGAAATATTGAACGTTATATTTCTGTGCGAATTGACATTACAGAACACAAATTTCACGAACTGGAACTGGAAAAAGCTAATCAGGAACTTGCCGATGCTAACCAGAACCTTGAAACGATTAGTCGCACAGACAGCTTAACTAAAATTGCAAACCGACGCTACTTTGATAAAACCATGTTAAATGAAATCAGTAAACTGAGCCGGATGAATGCATCTATTTCCTTACTGCTTTGCGACATTGACTTTTTTAAAAAATATAATGATAGCTACGGCCATCCGGCTGGTGATGTCTGCTTATATCAGGTTGCCCAGGCCATTAATTCCAGCTTCTCCCGCACCGGTGATTTAGTCGCCCGTTATGGCGGCGAAGAGTTTGCAATCATTCTTACAACGGTCAATAAAGAAACCGCCCTGAGGCTTGCACAAAAAGCCTGTGATAATGTGGCAAATTTAAAAATTCAGCACAATGACTCAGCTGTATCAGATGTTGTTACCATAAGCATTGGCGTAGCAACCCTCAATGCAGATAAAAAAACCACGCCGCTAATGATTATAGAAAAAGCTGATAAAGCGCTGTACATGGCAAAAGAAAGTGGACGTAATAAGGTACACAGTTTCGATTAACGCATTTTTATTTCGATTTTTATTCCATTAAGCAACGGTAATAGCATACACTTTAGCCCTTCAACTAAGATTTATTTTTCATTCACGCCAACCGTCAAACAATATGAATACACCCTCAACAATTAAACCAACGCGCCTACAAATGATGCGCCAGCTCATCGAAACACCCTCGGTGAGTTGTGTCGATGCGTCTATCGACCAGAGCAACCTGGCGGTGATACACCTGCTGGCAAACTGGCTGAATGATCTGGGCTTTGCGGTTGAAGAAATTCCCGTCGCCGATGGTAAGGCCAATTTAATTGCCACCCTCGGTTCCGGCAGTGGGGGTTTAATTCTGGCGGGCCACACAGATACCGTGCCCTACGATGAAGAACGCTGGCAACACAACCCATTTAAGCTGAGCGAAGACAATGGAAAATTTTACGGCCTCGGCACTTCCGACATGAAAGCATTTCTGGCGCTGGCCATTGAAGCCGCGCTGAGTTTTACACCAAGTGAATACCAGCAACCCTTAATTATTCTCGCAACATCCGATGAAGAAACCACCATGGCCGGTGCCAAAGCACTGGTGGATGCGGGCAAACCCGTGGCCCGTTATGCGATCATTGGTGAGCCCACGGGTATGAAACCGATTCGCATGCACAAGGGCATTATGATGGAAGCAATTCGTATTACCGGACTTGCCGGGCATTCCAGCAACCCGGCTTACGGACATAATGCGTTAGAGGCGATGCATAAAGTGATTGCGGAACTAATGCTGTGGCGTGATGAGTTGCAGCAACAATATACCAATGACTTATTTGAAGTCCCGGTACCCACGATGAACTTCGGACACATTCATGGCGGCGATAACCCGAATAGAATCTGCGGTGCCTGCGAATTACATATTGATATTCGCCCACTGCCGGGTATGAACCTGCTCGAATTGCGCAGTGAATTAAATTCACGCTTACAAAAAGTAATGCCCGGTCACGGCTTTAAACTGCAAACACGCCCCCTGTTTTCTGGCACACCGGCAATGCAAACCCCGGCGGAATCTAAACTGGTAAAAGCCGCCGAAAAACTCACCGGCCACATTGCGGGCAGCGTGGCCTTTGGCACAGAAGCCCCCTATTTGACTGAACTGGGCATAGACACTATTGTATTGGGGCCAGGGGATATTGCACAGGCGCACCAACCGGATGAGTATCTGGATATAGAGCGTATAGAACCAACCGTTGATTTGCTGAAGAAGTTTATACATAAGTTTTGTATAAAATAAACTATCCCTAGGAAGCGTTTTTTAGTTACCCTGTTCAGGCATATATCCATCGGGGAAAGGTCGACGTTTTTTGTCGCCCTGTCCCCTGTTTTGATGCCATCAAGAGTATTGCGGAGTCGGTTAACTACACCGTCAGATTTTGGTGGTTTTACAATAGGGGACAGACTTTAAAAAGCAAGGTCTGTCCCCGATGGAGAAGTGCCAGAACAGAGTAATTTAATAACTCATAACAAAAACCGAAAGAGAAATAAAATATTACAATGACATCAGAACAACAACAATACGTAAACTGGTTCCGTGGCTCCTCACCCTATATTCATAGCCATCGCGGGCGCAGGTTTGTTATTTACATTTCCGGCGAAACAATTATTCACGATGGCTTTCCCCATTTAATTCACGACATTGCCCTGCTCAACAGCCTCGGTGTAAAACTGGTACTGGTGCACGGTGCACGTCCGCAAATAAAACAGCATCTAAAAACACTTAATATAAATTCCGCCTTTCACAATGGCTGGCGCATCACCCCGGCAGACACATTACCCGGCATAGAACAGGCGGTGGGACAAGTGCGGGTAAATATTGAAACGCAGTTGTCCAGAGGTTTAATTAATACACCAATGGCAGGTGCTGCGCTAAAAGTTATTTCCGGCAACTTTGTTACCGCAAGACCCTATGGCGTTAGAGACGGGGTTGATTTTGGTTTCACCGGCGACATACGCAAGGTTGACACCCATGCCATTCAACAACAACTTGAGCTGCATAATATTGTGCTACTTTCACCCATTGCCTTCTCCCCCAGTGGCGAAGCATTTAATTGCCGTGCAGAAGATGTAGCCACCGCGACGGCGGCGGCACTCGATGCCGATAAATTGATTTTTATGATGCCCGCCACCGGCGTGAAAGATGCACAACAAAATATTATTCATCAATTAAGCTTACTGGAAGCACAATCACTGGCCGACAAAAAACACAATGATGAAATTATCCAGCTGCATCTTTGCAGCGCCGTAAATGCCTGCAAAAACGGTGTACGCCGCGCGCATTTAATCAGTCATAAAACCGATGGTGCATTGTTACTGGAACTGTATACCCGCGATGGCAGTGGCACGATGATTACCACCGATACATACGAAGGTTTACGCCAGGCCAATATTAATGATGTGGGTGGCATTCTCGAACTGATTAAGCCGCTGGAAGATCAGCAGGTACTGGCACATCGTTCACGTGAACAACTTGAACTGGAAATAGAACAGTTCAGCGTAATTGAACGCGATGGCATGATTGTAGCCTGTGCAGCACTTTACCCCTACGATAATAACTGTGCTGAGCTTGCCTGCGTTGCGGTACATAATGATTACCAAAAACAGGGCCGTGCCGGTGAAATACTTCAGCATATTCAGCAACAATGTATCCGCGATAAAATCAGCACCCTGTTTATTTTAACCACGCATACTGCGCACTGGTTTATTGAAAAAGGATTTATTGAAGGGGATTTAAAACAGATCCCGATTCAACGCAGAGACATGTATAACGCACAGAGAAACTCTAAAATTTATATTAAGAAACTATAACGATTAGTGAAAGAAAAAAACAACGTGAAAAATGCAAGTAGCTCAAGAATCACCGATACTGAAAATAAACTCTATGCCACCAACCATGCGGTGTTAGGTTATATAGTTTCCCGCGTCTTGAAGCTGCCTGAATATTTACGTATTGCAATTCGTGATCATCACAACTTTGAACGTTTAAAATTTAACCGAATGATTACGCCACGGAAGCGGATACAATTTTAGCTATTTTAAAAATGGCCGAACACATCTCCCACGTACATGCTGTGTCAGGGCCAAATTGATAACGAGTGAGAAAACATTAAATCTGCTACTTTTGATTTTTTATATATAAGCGAACCGGATTTCGAAGGTATTTCTGATTCTGTGATTGAAAAGCTTAAATTATAGCGGGCACACATTTACTCAATTATTTTTTTTATTATGTGCAGACTCCACTATACCCTTTGATAATAAACGACATATCCCCTGGAACTGTGAAAACTCCGTCTGCGTCAGTTCGCCTTTTAATTTATCCGCATACATCAGGCCCATTGCGCGATTATTAACAAAAATTGATACCGCAAAAAAACTTTTCACACCAATGGCCAGCTTTACCGGCTCGGGAATAGAATTCCAGTATTTACTGGTATTCGTTTTATTTAAAAACAGGTTTCGACTTTTCTCCATTAACAGACTAAAAACATGGGGGTTATTAATGGGGATTTTCAAATTTTTAATTGCGATATCTTCAGAAACTTGCGCAGAAAACCGGGGAACCAGCAAATCTTTTTTTGGTAACTTAACAACAAAAATCGTTCTTTGTACGCCACATAACAAACAGGTTTTTACTGCTTGTTCTATTAAATCATGCGCCGGCGCTGCCTGTTCCACCATTAACTGAAAGGTTCTAATAGAGGCTGCAAGCTCTTTACTGATCGGGGCTTTTTTAGTAGCGCTCTTATCGTCAGCTACAACTTTATTTTCCGCGGGTTTAACTTCTGTGGGTTTAACTTCTACGGGTTTAACTTCTGCGGGTTTATTTTCTACTTTTTCACTTTGCAATACAGACTCAGTGGCTTTTATTCGGGGTACATTTAAAATAGCCTTTTCTGTCAGTTTATTTTTTTCTGCCAGTTTTTTGGCTTTAATTTTTTCAACGATGGCTTTTCTCGATACATCTGTCATCGCCGGGGATTTTTCAGATTTTTTTTCAGGTTTTTTTTCAGGCGCTGTAGTTTCAGCTTCTTTCTCAAACACAAACTGCGGATAATTATAATTATCATCCGCCAACAAAAATAGCTGTTTGGCAGGTGCTGCAAACCCTTTATCCAGCAAAACATCATTGACATTAACCGTATTTAAATGCAGCACTCGCTCAATTTCAGCCTCGGCTTTGCCATTGTGTTTGGCAATGCGCTGAATTATTTGTGTTGCATCTTTACCATACCAGTTTAAAGCCACTATGCGAGCTAGCTCTGCAGCTAATGACACCCCGGTTGCCAGGGTAAAATTATCCTGGCGTGTTATCAAGCCATCGCTTGCCATTTCCGGCATATTCCACTGTGTAGCCAGCCTGGCGCCCAACTCGCGCATGCCACAGCCGAGCACCGCTTTGGTTGCCTGTTCATAGCCCTGTTTATTGACATAACATAGGGCTTCAATTTTCGGCATTGCATCGCCGCCATAACACCACAGGCTTAGTTCGGTTATATTTTGTAATAATGCCGCCAGCTGGGTTTCTTCTGTTTGCACAGCATTTCTTTGCTGCGCCCATTGGGCAGCCTGCAGTGCAGCATGACAGGCCTGACCCATCACACGCATATAACCCTGGACATTTTTTTCTGGCAGATTAAGGCTTTCCAGCAGCGGCGCTTGGTTTAAAAAATTCTGAAAGGCAGACTGGCCCAGATGCGACAGCACATTGCCCAGGGTGGTTAACGGATTTTTGCCGGAATTCACCCGCTGTGTATTCACATAGCGAAACAGCTGTGCACTAAACCCCGCATCGTAAACAATGGGCCCTACATACTGGGTAATGGATAACTGCGTCTGATTAATCAGCGCCTGCACATCATTTTTTGTGCGATGTAAAATGGGCAGTGGTTTATCAGATAAAAAAGTCTGCCACTGTGCGAGGCCGTGCTGCATCGTTTTATTGATCCGCTTCAGGTTGATAGGAATATCATAATTATGCTGATTAAGTATATGCAATATAGCGCCGCTTCGCTGAAATTAGCGCGCTTTACTGTATATTTTTTTGTGTTGCCCAGCTATGCTTACACAACAGTAGATTAAAACAATTATAAAAATGAGATTTTATTTTTTGTGACCACTTCACTACCCACCATGATTCGCCTGCGCGCTATTCAAAACCTTACCCGTAAGTTATTTGAGGGCTTAAACGACATACATTACCGGCTGCAATATCAACATGATTTAAGCCCCGCAGGCTGGTACCTTGGCCACGGTATTTTTATCGAAAACTACTGGCTACACGAGGTAATTCATAAGGACGATCAGTTCACCGAGGATAAGTCACTGTTTTTTTCAGACGACTGTCCACTTTCAAAACGTGGACCCCGCCTGCCTTCACTGACAAGCCAGTTAGAAAAAATTTCAGCGCAGCAGGACACTAATGATTTATTGCTAATGTATAAAACCCCTGATTTTAGCGACAACCCTTTATTTAAAGATGAATTCATTGAAAATTATATTATTCAAAACTACGCCCGCCAGTATGAATCTATTTTTATGGTATTTAATCAAATTGCCCTGAAAAAACATAATGTTCATAAAAAAAATCACCCCTATGAGCCGCAAACCCCGTTAACATCACAGGCACTTCTAAAAAACATTTCCGAGATTAAAGCCGGACGTTATACGATTGGTGGCGAATCACCTTTATCGTTAGATAATGAATTACCCGCCCATGAAATTCATCTCGACGATTATTTTATTGCCAACACGCCGGTCACGAATGGCCAGTATTTATTATTTATTGAAGAAGGCGGCTACCAAAATAAAAATCTGTGGAGTGATGCGGGCTGGAAATGGCGTGATGAAAATCAGATTCAACACCCGCAGGGCTGGGCGCAAAGCCAACAGCAACACTGGTATGGCATTAATAATTTAGAAACAAAGGACGCCGGGGCATATGATCTTAACATCAATGATTCGGTTTACGGCCTCAGCCATTTTGAAGCCAGCGCATTTGCCAGCTGGGCCGGTGCACGCCTGCCACACGAACATGAATGGGAAACCGCTGCCCGCCAGGAAGTCATTAAACTCACCACCCATGTCTGGGAGTGGTGCAATAATATTTTCTCCCCCTATGAAGGTTTTAAAGCATTTCCCGACACTGGCAACCCTGTGAACTTTGATAATCAGCACTGTGTTTTAAAAGGCGCAAGCCCCCACACCCGCCCGGAACTAAAACGTGCCGCATTCAGAAATGCGGCCCTGCCCCACCAACGACACATATTCGCCGGTCTGCGACTGGTATTTCAATAAAATAAACGTAAACTTACGACCTACAACTAAACTTAAGATTTATTATGCACGTACCCCACAGTTATATAGAAGAAATTGTCCACACCGCACTCACGGAAGACATCGGTAGTGGTGATGTTACCGCCAAACTTATTCCAGAAGATGACTTTAGTTTAGCCACAGTAATTAGTCGTGAAGCAGCTACTATTTGTGGCATCGACTGGTTTGAAGAGGTTTTTGCCCAACTCGATTCACAGGTATTTATTGAATGGGATGTAGATGATGGCGACACGGTTGAAGCTGGCCAACAAATTTGCTCATTAAGTGGTTCAACTCGAGCCTTGCTAACCGGTGAACGTAGCGCCTTAAATTTTTTACAAACCTTGTCCGGCACAGCAACTAAAGCGGCCGAGTATGCGGCCGCGGTTAAGGGCACAAATGTCAAAGTACTCGACACACGAAAAACAATTCCTGGCTTACGAATCGCTCAAAAATATGCGGTTAGCTGTGGTGGTTGCCATAATCATCGCGTAGGTTTGTTTGATGCTATTTTAATTAAAGAAAATCATATTCTCGCAGCAGGAGGAATTAGTAAGGCGGTTGAAGCGGCTCGCTTTCACAGCCCGGAGTTAAAGATAGAAGTTGAAGTTGAAAACCTGGATGAACTGCAATTAGCATTAGATTCAAATGCTGATCGTATTATGCTCGACAATTTTAATTTAGACTTACTGGCCCAGGCCGTTAAAATCAACAATAATAAAACCGAGCTCGAAGCTTCAGGTAATGTCACGCTTGAGACTATAGCGGCTATTGCACAAACCGGTGTAAACTATATTTCAACCGGTGCCATAACCAAAGACATTAAAGCTTTAGATTTATCTATGCGTTTTTCATAATTTCATGACAACATTTAAATCTTTATTATTAAGCTGGAAATTAATTCGTATTAGTTTGCACCTGTTTTCTGGTTTAATGCTTACGCTATTGTTTGTACACAATGGAATACTTAATTCGAACACAGCTTCACGGTTATTTATCTGGTGGAACAACCGTTTATGTCATGTTTTCAAGGCACATATATCTGTACATGGAAACATGAACCAGCAGTCAACCCTCTATGTAATGAACCATATCTCCTGGTTTGACATTCCTGTTTTAGCCTCGCAACAACCGCTACACTTTTTATCAAAAGCTGAGGTTAAGTCCTGGCCATTAATTGGTTGGTTCGCACAAAGGGCTGGAACCTTATTTATTAAACGCGGTGGAAATGGTGCTGCAAAAAATTCTCTCAATGAAATCACCCAGTGCCTGAACAATGGCGGTAGTGTTGTGGTTTTTCCAGAAGGCACAACCACGGATGGATCAGGCATTCGAAATTTTCATGGCCGCCTGCTACAAGCGGCAATTGATGCACAAGTTGAAATTCAACCCGTCGCTTTACGTTATCCATACAAGGGAGGTATAAATCCTTATGTGCCCTATATTGATGACATGAGCTTTATAGATTCAGTGTTTGGGCTTACAAAGTCTAAACCGCTAGATGTCGAACTCCATTTTTTACAACCAATTGATATCCACTTAAACAAAGCCAATGATATTTCAAACAAGCAGCTCGCACAAATAGCTAAACAGGCAATTGCCAAACAGCTAAAAATAAAGCACTAACCAGCCTTTTTTATTAATTAGAATCAAACTCGATATTGTCATCGAGGGAAATAGGGCCGCTTTTAGCCAGCCTAAAATAATTAGACTTAATCAGAGCATCCCTGGAAATCAAAGCGAAAAATAATCGATTATCACCGACAAATAAACTGAAATTTATTTATCGGTGATAATCTCTACAGCACTCTTACTAGATCAATCATGTTCCCACCAACTTCTAAATGAACGTTCACGTTCCCAACTTCTATATGAACGTTCCTGATCTTTAAGCACCTGCAGGTAATCCGCAATATCTTCGATATCAGAGTCTGACAGGAAATCGAGAAAGTTCATTTCATCCTCATCATCAATCGCATCCTTAATATCACCTTCATCATCACCGACGACATTTTTATCGCTGCTTCCACCCTGACCATCAGCACCATGACAGCTGCCACAGTAGCTCAGATACTTGGCTTGAGGCGTATCGGGTGTAGAAGACGTGGTTGTAAGGAAGTCAGCAATCGCCTGAACTTCAGCCGCCGTCAGTGTATTACTGAAAAAGTTCATAGACGACTCATTGGCAATGCCACTGTTAATACGTGCGGCGGTTGCACCTGCCTTTTCACTATTACTGCTTAGGCCATGACATCCTGCACAATTAACGTCGTATAAAGCCTGTCCATCTAAATTTCCTGTCGGTGGTGGCGCAGTGACACCATTTAGGAAGTCAGATATTAACTGCACTTCACTGGTAGTCAGGAAGCCCAGGCTTTGCATTTCTGTCTCACTCGCAATCGCACTACTAATTGAGCTAGCACTATCACCAATCACACTTTCACCTGAGGAACCGCCACTACCATCGGCACCGTGACAGGAACCACAATGGGTGGCGTACAAACCAGCTGGTGTTGTAGGGGGTGTCAGTGACATTAGGAAATCAGAGATAAGCTGAATGTCCGATGCCGGTAAGGTGCTGAGTGATGTCATGGAAGGTACATTAGCGATGCCGCCATTAATTCTGGCGACGGTTGCTCCCGCCTTGCCACTGTTGGCACCAAAGCCATGACAGCTTCCGCAATTGGCATCATAGGACGCTTCACCATTACCCGTTCCAGGTGGTGGCGGTGGTGCAACCGAGGCTAGAAAATCAGCGATCGCCTGAATTTCCGCTGCACTTAACACACTCAATGAAGCCATTGAGGACACATTGACAATACCCGCATCGATTCTAGCGACGGTGGCTCCAGGCTTGGTAGTCGCCGCGCCGAAACCATGACAGCTTCCACAGTTGACATCATAAGAGACCGCACCATCGATTGGACCCGGTGGTGGTGTGACAACACCATTGAGGAAATCAGAAATTGACTGAATTTCACTATCTGACAGGAAGCTCAGACTTTGCATTTCCGATTCACTCTCAATAGCACTGCTAATATTATTAGCACTATCACCAATCACATTAACACCCGAACTACCGCCACTTCCATCTGCACCGTGACATGAACCACAATGGGTCGCGTACAAACCATCGGGTGTTGTAGGGGGTGTCAGTGACATAAGGAAATCAGAAATTAACTGAATTTCCGCAGCCGGTAAGGTGCTTAGTGAGGCCATAGATGGCGCGGTCGCGATACCATTATTAATCCTCGCAACGGTTGCCCCAGCCTTACCACTGTTGGCACCAAAGCCATGACAACTTCCACAGTTGGCATCATAAGAAACCTCTCCACTGCCGGTACCCGGTGGTGGTGGCGGTGGTGTAACAACACCATTGAGAAAGTCAGATATTAATTGCACTTCACTGGTAGTCAGGAAGCCCAGACTTTGCATTTCGGTGATACCCGATATCGCACTGCTAATATTATTAGCACTATCACCAATCACATTCACACCTGAGGTACCACCACTGCCATCTGCGCCATGACAGGAACCACAATGGGTCGCATATAGACCTTCAGGTGTTGTGGGCGCAGTCAGTGTCATAAGAAAATCAGATATTGCCTGAACCTCCGCAGCACTTAAGGTACTCAACGATGCCATAGAAGGTACCGTCGCGATACCCGTATCAATCCTGGCGACCGTCGCTCCAGGTTTAGTGGTGGCGGCTCCAAAACCATGACAGGCTCCACAATTAGTATCATAAGATGCCGCACCATCAATTGGGCCCGGTGGTGGCGGTGGCGGTGTAATGGTCGCGAGGAAATCGGCGATCGCCTGTACTTCCGCGACACTTAATGTGCTTAATGAAGCCATTGAAGCTACGGTGGCTATACCCGCATCAATCCTGGCGACCGTCGCTCCGGGTTTAGTGGTGGCGGCTCCAAAACCATGACAACTTCCACAGTTGGTATCATAAGATGCCGCACCATCGATTGGGCCCGGTGGTGGCGGTGGCGGTGTAATGGTCGCGAGGAAATCGGCGATTGCCTGTACTTCCGCGACACTTAATGTGCTTAATGAAGCCATTGAAGCTACGGTGGCTATACCCGCATCAATCCTGGCGACCGTCGCTCCGGGTTTAGTGGTGGCGGTTCCAAAACCATGACAGCTTCCACAGTTAGAATCATAAGATGCCGCACCATCGATTGGGCCCGGTGGTGGTGGTGGCGGTATAATGGTCGCCAGGAAATCGGCGATCGCCTGTACTTCCGCGACACTTAATGTGCTTAATGAAGCCATTGAAGGCACAGTCGCGATACCCGCATCAATCCTGGCGACCGTCGCTCCGGGTTTAGTGGTGGCGGCTCCAAAACCATGACAGGCTCCACAATTAGTATCATAAGATGCCGCACCATCGATTGGGCCCGGTGGTGGTGGTGGCGGTATAATGGTCGCGAGGAAATCGGCGATCGCCTGTACTTCCGCGACACTTAATGTGCTTAATGAAGCCATTGAAGCTACGGTGGCTATACCCGCATCAATCCTGGCGACCGTCGCTCCGGGTTTAGTGGTGGCGGCTCCAAAACCATGACAACTTCCACAGTTGGTATCATAAGATGCCGCACCATCGATTGGGCCCGGTGGTGGCGGTGGCGGTGTAATGGTCGCGAGGAAATCGGCGATTGCCTGTACTTCCGCGACACTTAATGTGCTTAATGAAGCCATTGAAGCTACGGTGGCTATACCCGCATCAATCCTGGCGACCGTCGCTCCGGGTTTAGTGGTGGCGGTTCCAAAACCATGACAGCTTCCACAGTTAGAATCATAAGATGCCGCACCATCGATTGGGCCCGGTGGTGGTGGTGGCGGTATAATGGTCGCCAGGAAATCGGCGATCGCCTGTACTTCCGCGACACTTAATGTGCTTAATGAAGCCATTGAAGGCACAGTCGCGATACCCGCATCAATCCTGGCGACCGTCGCTCCGGGTTTAGTGGTGGCGGCTCCAAAACCATGACAGGCTCCACAATTAGTATCATAAGATGCCGCACCATCGATTGGGCCCGGTGGTGGTGGTGGCGGTATAATGGTCGCGAGGAAATCGGCGATCGCCTGTACTTCCGCGACACTTAATGTGCTTAATGAAGCCATTGAAGGCACAGTCGCGATACCCGCATCAATCCTGGCGACCGTCGCTCCGGGTTTAGTGGTGGCGGTTCCAAAACCATGACAGGCTCCACAATTAGTATCATAAGATGCCGCACCATCGATTGGTCCCGTATCAACGATAGTTACATTGACTGAAGATGAGGTCATCAAACCATCCGTATCCGTAACGGTCAGTGTAGCGACATAACCTCCAGCCAGGGCATAAGCGTGCAGTGGGGTAGCGCCGACACCTGTGGTGCCATCGCCAAAGTCCCAACTGTAATTAACGATGTCGCAATCCGAGTCGGTCGAGGCAGAGCCATCAAACTGAATATTTGAAGCGAGTGTTCCGTTATAAGTACCCGCTACTCCGCCAGCATTTGCAGTGGGTGGATTAACGCCACTTCCGGAAATGGTTGCCGTGGTTGCAGCAGAATCTTCAAGGCCGAAATTATCAAATACTGTTAGCGTTACATTATAGGTTCCACATCTTGCGTAAGTGTGTGATGGTTCTCCACCAACGCCCGTTGTCTGATCGCCAAAGTCCCATGCATAGGTTAACCGATCTCCTTCAGGGTCTAATGAGCCAGCCGCACTAAATGAAACCTGTGAATTAGCGCTTCCTGTAACACCGGCACCCACATTTGCCACGGGTGGAGAGTTAGGGGCTAATAAAATGACGATCGTGCTGGTTGTGCTTGTCTGATTACCCTCGTTATCCACCACCGTTAATGAAAAAGTAATTTTAGCGTTAAAGGTGATAAAGAAAGAAAACTGGGGATTTGCTTCTACGCTTGAGCCGAAACTACCAAAGTCCCAGAGGTAAGACACAATCGTTCCATCGGGATCTGAGGATCCGGCACTACTAAAGCTGATAAAGTCTCCACTGACCCCGGAATAGGGACCATTTGCATTTGCAATGGGTGATTGCCCAGGACCTATACATCCGGGATTTGCCGGGTCGAGATAATCAGCAATATTTGCAGGTGCATTAATCACACTGAACTGTTCATTACAACTATAACCCGGATGAGTTAATGTGCTTGCAGCGGCCTCCTGATCATTGGTAAAGCCATCACCGTCAGAATCAAGAATGCCAATACTGGCGGCACTGTAATTATTATTGCGATAATCTTCGCCATATGAGGTTCTTTGCCCACCGCCATTAAAATCCACATGGCACAAACCACAGCTATCAATACGCGTCGCAAGTGTTCCGTAATTTGTATTAAATTCGTTTAAATAAATATTAAATGCAAGTACTGGAAAAGCCATTAATGTCAAAAACGAAACCAGACATAATTTAATAGCTGCAGATAAACCCGGTGGGTTTTTATTAGATTTTTTCATGACACGAATCCCTCATTTTATCATTTTAAAATAACAGGCTGGTCATAACCTAAACCTTATAGATACTGATGTCTATAGGGGTTTAACCTACACAAACACAACCCGTTAAGTTGTAAAACAAAATCGTAAATACTTCTGCTAACGATTATCATTAAGCTTAATTTTTCAGGTGCATCACGAGCGCGCACAAAATTAATGCATAAATATTTAAAAGGAAATTAATTTATAAAAAACTAAACCAGAAATGATTTAACACATGGGAGTCAAAAGCAATGTAATACAATCACAACCTGTCAACTTGACCTATATCAATACTATTAACCAAAAAACAAATCCGCTATAAAACAAATGACTTGCAACAAACTAAACCGTCGAAAAAAAACAGCTCATAAATTCTCTTAATAATAATCCTTAAATAACATCAATAATTATCCGCGGATTTTAGTCACAAGGGCACCTCTAAAAAAACACTCATAGATTTCATTTTATGTCCATGGATGGACGGTATATTGAAAATGCAGGAGCAATTTTCATGTATGTCCATGGATGGACGGTATATTGCCTGGAATATATGAAATTGGGCAGGAGCAATTTTCATGCATGTCCATGGATAGACGGTATATTGCCTGAAATATATGAAATTGGGCAGGATGATTTGAAACGGGCTGGCGCAGTTTTTAACGATAAATAACGAATTAAATACGCGCTTTAAACCTGGACACAAAAAATAAAACAACTGAAGCTAAAACAATAGACGGCCCAGCAGGTGTATCCCATTGCATCGATGCAAACACCCCCCCAAATACAGAAAACAGGCCAAATGCAATCGCCACTACTGCCATAGCCTCTGGTGATTTAGCAAATCGCCGCGCACTGGCTGCGGGTATAATTAATAATGCGGTAATTAAAATAATACCTACAATTTTCATCGCTACTGCAACTACCACGGCCATCAACAACATAAAAATCAAACGCACTCGATCAACCGCAACGCCTTCACTTCTCGCCAGCTCTTCATGCACAGCAACAGCCAGTATCGATTGCCATAACCAGCCAGTTATGGCTAACACTAATGCACCAATCACACCCAGCCATATCAGGTAACCCCAACTAACCGAGAGTATATCGCCGAACAGGTAACCCATTAAATCTATACGCTGCCCCTCTGATTGCATAATTGCTAACATCACCAAACCTGCCGCTAATGCACCATGAGACAAAATACCGAGAATTGCATCGCTGGACAGATCTTTTTTAACCTGCAGCCAAATCAGCAAATAGCTGAACACGATGCCGGTTAACATCACCCCGAATAAGGGCTTAATATCAAACATAATAGCCATTGAGGTGCCGAGCAACGCCGAGTGAGCCAGGGCATCGCCAAAATAGGCCATGCGCCGCCACACCACCACACAGCCCATCGGACCGGAAACCAGCACGACCAGCATGCCGGCAATCAGGGCACGTAAAATAAAATCATCAATGATCATGATTACAGCCGCTCTGGTGAGTGTTGCGATGCTCTACCACATCTCCACTTAAATCGTGACTGTGATCATGTTGATGGGTGTAAACCGCAATGCCATCGAGTGATGACCCAAATAATTTTAAATACTCCGGGTGTTTACTAACGGCTTCCGGGTGACCGGTGCAGCAGATGTGCGTGTTCAGGCAAAGCACCTGGTCCGTTGCCTCCATCACCAGATGTAAATCATGGGAGACCATTAATACCCCGCAGGAAAATTCATCGCGAATCGTGGAAATTAACTGATAGAGTTGCTGCTGACCGTTAATATCAACACCCTGTGCCGGCTCATCCAGCACCAGCAAATCCGGTTTGCGCAATAATGCACGGGCCAGCAAAACCCGCTGAAATTCACCGCCGGAAACCCCGTGCACAGGCTGATCAAGCAATTGACTGATACCGAGTGTACTTGCCATGTAGGCTAAATCGCCATGTGTGTTTTTTTTCTGCTTATTTTTGCTTGCACGGATTTTAGTGCCCATCTGCAAAAAACGTTTCACGCTCATGGGCAAAGTCGCATCAATGTGTAATTTTTGTGGCACATAACCAATCACCAAATCGGCTTTTTTCTGCACCTCGCCGATATCAGCTTTTAGTAAACCGAGCAACACCCTGACCAGGGTGGTTTTACCCGAACCATTTGGACCAATGAGGGTCAGTATCTCGCAGGGCTTGATGCTCAGGCTGATATTGTCGAGAATCTGGCGTTGATTAATTTTCAGGCCGATGTTCTGCGCTTTAATTAAATATGAACTCATTGGTTCCTTTGATTGACCCAAAAAAATTGATCTGTAAAATTGACCTGTGAAATCGACCTGTGAAATCGACCTGTAAAATTCAGCTCAAATATTTATTTGAAATAACCACTCACTATAACCACATAGAATAACATAATTTAATGATTACCCATTATACAATCCATTGTACTTTCAGAGCCCATTGTACTTTCAGAGCACTGTTCAGACTCAGCATGTTAAGTTTGCTGATATTTATTAGTCATACAAAAGTGTACGCCAAACCCGCTAACGTGCTGGTCAGCATTAAGCCACTGCATTCGTTAATCAGCCATATTACCGACGGAATTAATCAAACGGAACTGCTGTTACAACAGCAACAGTCGCCCCACGATTTTCAGTTACGCCCATCGCAAAAACGTCTGCTAAATCAGGCCGATATTTTTTTCTATAGTAGCGATAATATTGAAAGCTTTGTGCCCCCACTAAAAAGTACAAATGCAAAATTACAGTTTGTGCAACTTAGCCGCATTGCTGATATTCATGCTTTACCGACGCGCAGTTTTCATTCGCACGAACCCCACAAATCTCAAAATACGCTCGACGGACACATCTGGTTATCGATTGAAAACACTAAAATCATTGCCGAGTATGTCACTGAAGCATTAAGCAAAAACGCACCTGGAAATGCCACCCGCTACCATCAAAATTTACAGGCATTATTACTAAAACTACAGGCACTGAAACAAACAAACCTGCAACTGCTTAAGCCATACAGAGAAACGCCCTTTATGGTTTACCACGATGCATTTCAATACTTTGAACTGGAAAATCACTTAAGCAAGGCCCACTTTATTACCACCAGTCCGGGGCACTCGCCGGGCATAAAGCGTGTAAAGGCACTGCGCGATCTCATTAGTGCCGAAAATATACAGTGTATTTTTTATGAGCCCCCCAATATTCCGTCATTGCTGAAAACCCTCACTGAAAATAAATCCGTTAAATTAGCCGCTTTAGATCCGGTGGGCTTACAAATCCCCATGGGCAAGACGCACTATTTTCAGTTAATGCGCCAAACAGCAACTACACTTGAAGCATGCTTTACAAAAAAATGAGATAAACATGCAACAACGCGACATTCGCACAAGGGTGAATAACAGCTCCGTCCAGTTAGAAAAAACATCTAATAACCAGTCCCCGAAAGAATACAGAGTGTTAGACATTAGCCGTGGGGGAATCTGCTTTGAAAGTCCACAGGAAGATTTTGAGCTAAATGAAGTCATAAAACTCAATCTGATACTGGATAAACACTCAATCCACAAAGCCAATGCCCGGGTTTGCTACCGTAACCAGTACACAGACGATAATACATCCACTTACGGTTTAAGTTTTTTAGATAAATTTATTGATGCGGATTTTCTGCGCAATCAATAGACTGGCTGCTGCGCATTGCGAGGTATATCGCCAGCCATACATTATATTTCATGCCTGACTTCTGCACAAAGACATAAAAAAAGCCCGCTCATTGAGCGGGCTTTTTATGGAATAAAAATAGCGGAACTACTCCGTGTCCCTATGCATCAGCGTGGTTGCATTATTAAAACGTTAAAACACTTTCAGTTAAACATCCGGTCTAACTGCAAATAAAAAGAGCGATGCTATCCGGGCATCTATCAGCATGTTATCTGACACGCTTGAGTCAAGCCTCATACCTGACTAAATAAAAAGAGCGATGCTAATCCATGCATCTATCAGCATGTTATCCGACGTACTTGAGTCAAGTCTCATACCTGACTAAATAAAAAGAGCGATGCTAATCCATGCATCTATCAGCATGTTATCCGACGTACTTGAGTCAAGTCTCATACCTGACTAAATAAAAAGAGCGATGCTAATCCATGCATCTATCAGCATGTTATCCGACGTACTTGAGTCAAGTCTCATACCTGACTAAATAAAAAGAGCGATGCTAATCCATGCATCTAAGCATCAGCGTGGTTGCTATATAAAATCTTAAAATCAAATCCAGTTGGAACTCTGGTAACTTTTTAAAGGCTTCGTCAAAATGACTATCGCCTTAATAACAGCATATACTGCAGAGGCTGTGCCAATAATTTAAATTGTTTTGATTTCAGTTAGTTAGGATTTTGGAGGATATTTATAAACAACAAATGAATTGCATTGTGCAATGATAATGCAAATTACAGGCTGCATTGTGCAATAGTATTATACTATTGGTGATGTTAAATTGACTCCAACCCCTGCTTTTTTTCAAAAGTGCAGCTAACGCCTACAAAAAATACACAAAAAAACCTGCCATAAGCCGGGCTTTTTAACGACAAGCACAATAAGTGCAAGTCGCTGATCAGGTTGCCCCGACAGTGTTTCAGATCAAGGCGGGAAATGTGAGCCTACAACTGTAGGTGATCATTTCCCAACCCTGAACTTAGGGCAGAGCTGAAGGACTGAATGTGATTTTCAAAAAATTACGACCCAAATTAAAAAGCCCGGCATAAGCCGGGCTTTTTAACGACAAGCACAATAAGCACAAGTCGCTGCTCAGGTTGCCCCGACAGTGCTTCAGATCAAGGCGGAAAATGTGAGCCTACAACTGTAGGTGATCATTTCCCAACGCGGAGCTGCAGCGCTGACGGGGTAAGCTGATCTGCGACTTACATCATGCCGCCCATTCCACCCATGCCACCCATATCAGGCGCACCCGCGGCTTCATCAGAAGCAATGTCAGTAATCATACATTCAGTGGTAATCAGCAGGCCCGCAATAGATGCTGCATTTTGCAATGCTGAACGGGTCACTTTAGTTGGGTCAAGAATACCCATTTTAATCATATCGCCATATTCACCCGTGCCGGCGTTATAACCGAAGTTACCCTTACCTTCTGCTACCTTATTAAGCACGACAGATGCTTCATCACCCGCATTAGTAGTGATTTGTCGTAGCGGCTCTTCCATTGAACGTTTTAAAATTTGAATACCTACTTCCTGATCGTGATTATCGCCTTTAAGGCCTTCAATCGCTTTTATTGCACGAATCAGGGCAACACCACCACCGGGTACTACGCCTTCTTCAACCGCTGCGCGAGTGGCGTGCAGTGCATCGTCAACACGATCTTTCTTCTCTTTCATTTCAACTTCAGTGGCTGCACCGACTTTAATGACCGCAACACCGCCGGCTAATTTCGCCATACGTTCCTGCAGTTTTTCCTTGTCGTAATCAGAGGTTGATTCTTCCATCTGTGCCTTGATTTGCGCTACCCGCACATTAATATCATCGCTGGAACCCGCACCATCAACAATAATGGTCACTTCTTTGGTTACCGTTACTTTCTTCGCTGAACCTAACTCTTCCAGTGTGGTTTTCTCTAAAGATAAACCCACTTCCTCAGAAATAACCTGGCCGCCGGTTAATACCGCAATATCCTGCAGCATGGATTTACGACGATCACCAAAGCCCGGCGCTTTAACCGCCGCCACTTTAACAATACCGCGCATGCTGTTAATCACTAATGTTGCCAGCGCTTCGCCTTCAATATCTTCTGCGATAATCAGTAATGGACGGCTGGCTTTTGCAACGCCTTCCAGAATGGTTAATAAGTCACGGATATTCGCGATTTTCTTATCAAACAATAAAATAAACGGATTTTCTAACTCTGCAACCATACTTTGCTGGTTGGTTACGAAGTAAGGCGACAGGTAACCTCGGTCAAACTGCATACCTTCTACGATATCCAGTTCATTTTCCAGTGATGTCCCTTCTTCAACCGTGATAACACCCTGTGTGGTTACTTTTTCCATGGCTTCAGCAATGATGCCACCGATATCAGTATCCGAGTTTGCAGAGATGGTACCCACCTGAGCGATAGATGCATTACTTTCACAGGGCTTGGATATTTTTTTCAGTTCTTCTACAGCCGCTAAAACCGCTTTATCAATGCCACGTTTCAGGTCCATCGGGTTCATACCCGCTGACACTGATTTCATACCTTCGCGAACGATAGCCTGGGCTAAAACCGTTGCCGTCGTTGTACCGTCACCGGCGACATCAGAGGTTTGTGAAGAAACTTCTTTCACCATCTGTGCGCCCATGTTTTCAAATTTGTCTTCTAAATTAATTTCTTTGGCTACCGATACACCGTCTTTTGTGACAGTAGGTGCACCGTATGATTTATCTAAAACCACATTACGACCTTTAGGGCCTAATGTAACTTTTACGGCATTTGCCAGTATGTTTACGCCATTAACCATGCGGCTACGTGCGTCATCTCCGAAGCGGACTTCTTTTGCAGACATGTTTATATCCTCAGTTTATTCTTTCAATTTGATTGGGGCTTTACCATCGGTCATCCCGGTATGCTTTTGAGCCGGGGTGACAATAATGGCTAATCCCTTAAGTTAGGGGCTTGAGATCTACTTCTCAAACACACCCAGAATATCTTCTTCACGCATAATCAGCACTTCATCACCATCAATCTTGATTTCAGTACCCGCGTATTTACCAAATAAAACCTGATCCCCAGCTTTCACGTCTAACGGACGAACATCGCCGCTGCTGGTTACCTTGCCATTACCTACGGCTAACACTTCACCACGTGAAGGTTTTTCAGTCGCTGAATCTGGAATAACAATGCCGCCGGCACTGGTGGTTTCTTCTTCCATACGCTTAATGACCACGCGGTCCTGTAATGGGCGAATATTCATGGTTTTTATCCTCGTTAATTTTTTAGCACTCTACCTTAGAGAGTGCTAATGATAGTCATGAGCCGTGCAGAGTCAAGCTTCATCGGCACTAATATCCCTAGTATATATATCTGGGATGTCAGTCTTCGTGGCGACATTCGCCTTCAATGGTGTGCGGGTCTGCAGACCCTCTATTTTCTTGATGGACGCTATATGAGGTTTTGATTGTAGATTTCAAGAGCAAATATTGAATAATTGCTCGACGGGTAAATGGCAACAGGCAGACAAAGCCAATGGCATCGGTAAAAAATCCTGGGGTGATTAAAAGCGCACCCCCCACAGCCAGAAACAACCCCTCCATCATTTCCATGGCGGGCACCTGCCCCTGAGACATCACCTGATTGGCGCGCATTAAGGTACTCATGCCTTGCTGGCGCAACAGGTTAACGCCAATAATGGCGGTGGTTACCACCAGCAGAATAGTCCACCCGGCACCAATAATGCTGCCCACTTCAATTAACAGGTAAACTTCAATAATCGGTATTATTAAAAACAATACCGGCCAGATTCTTAGCATAATGTTCTCTCTAAATAGTTTGCACAGCTTGCACTGCACTCATAAAAACCTTAATGTTTAGCGTCCGTTAAGCACGCCTTAAGCATTAGCTATAATACTTTCAACTTAACCGGACGACTTTTTAAGAACTTCTACACATTATAAAGTTCTAACCTACCACAATTTTATAAACGGGTGTTTCCACAATGCATGTTAAACCAACACATTTTCTCAGCTTTTTGCTGTTACTCCTCCCCCTGTTCCTGCAACCCGTATTTGCTGAAAATCCATTCAGCGGACTGGGTGGCAACGCCAGCCAGGAAGCGAGCCCCCAGGAAATAAGCCTGGGCGGTGGAGATGATGAAATTCTCGAACCCGATCAGGCATTTCAGTTAAAAACCTGGTCTGAAAACGGCCGTTTTTTTGCGCAGTGGCAAATTGCTGATGGTCATTATATGTATCGTGATAAGACCAAGCTCATCGCTGCCGATAGTAATGCCATCACCACCTCAAATTTTGTAATCGATAAAGGCGATTTCAAACAGGACGAATTCTTTGGTGATATTTACGTTTTTCATCATCAGGCCAACGCCTCTATCGCTATTAACAATGCTAAAGATGGTGTTAAAAATGCCAGTTTCAAGGTTAAATATCAGGGCTGCTCAGAAGTATCCGGTATTTGCTACCCGCCGATTACCAAAACCATTACCCTCGACATCAGCCCGATAAGTGATGTTGCAGCCAGCACAATTACGGATAACAACCCAGCAGCCAGTTTATCTGAAGCACACATTTCCGAGCAGGACCAAATTGCCAATCTGCTAAAAAACGGCAGCGTGTGGCTTAGCCTGATCACTTTATTTGGCATTGGTTTATTACTGGCATTTACCCCCTGTGTATTTCCGATGATTCCGATTCTGTCCAGCATTATTGTTGGTCAGGGCAAAGACATTAGCACCCGCCGCGGCTTCTCATTATCGGTGGCTTACGTTTTAGGCATGGCCTCAATTAACACCGCCGCGGGTGTTGCCGCGGCATTCACCGGGGAAAGCCTGGCGGTGATGTTACAAACCCCATGGGTACTCGCCAGTTTTGCTGGGGTTTTTGTGTTGCTGTCACTGGCTATGTTTGGCTTTTATGAGCTGCAAATGCCCGCATTTATTCAAAACAAATTAACCTCCGTGAGTAACCGTCAGAAAAGTGGCTCCATCAGTGGCGCAGTCGTAATGGGGCTGTTATCCGCGGTTATCGTCGGCCCCTGTGTTGCGGCCCCTATGTTTGGTGTACTGTTATTTATTTCACAAACCGGCGACCCGTACTTTGGTGGTCTGGCACTCTTTGCGCTAAGCCTTGGCATGGGTGCACCGTTAATTGCAATTGGCACTTCAGCGGGTAAATTACTACCTAAGGCCGGTGCCTGGATGGATACGGTAAAAGCCGTGTTTGGTATTTCACTACTGGCTGTCGCTATCTGGATGATTCGCAGCATTGTGTCAGATCAGGTCGTCATGATACTAACGGCAACGCTGCTGATTGTCCCGGCGGTTTATATGGGAGCATTTGATGGCTTAAAAGCTGAAGCTACAGGCTGGACACGATTCTGGAAAGGTTACGGCTTAATCATGTTTATCTACGGTGTCACTTTAATCGTCGGCGCAGCCGCCGGTGGCTCAAGCATCGTTACACCGTTAAAAGGTATTGTTGGCAGCGGTGGCGCAGCACATGCCACAGAGAGTCATTTGCAATTCAAAAAAATAAAAGGTGTTGAAGGTTTAAATAAAGCACTGGCAGAGGCTAAAGCGCAGAACAAAACCGTTATGCTAGATTTTTATGCCGACTGGTGTGTATCCTGTAAAGAAATGGAAACCCTGACCTTTACTGATCCCACCGTACAACGCGAGTTGAGTAACACGGTTTTATTACAGGCCGACGTTACCGCCAATGACGAGCAGGACAAGGCGCTGTATAAACATTTTAAAATCATCGGCCCACCGGCCATAATTTTTTATAATGCACAGGCACAGGAATTGGCACCTTATAAAGTGGTTGGTTATATGCCTGCGGAAAAATTTGCTGCGCACATAAAACAGGCGTTTAAGTAATGACGTCTAAGTAAGGCCGTCTAAAACAAAATAGCCACAGAGATTTTTAAAACAGTTACGTAAATAAATTTTAATACGTGCGTCTCTGTGGCAAGTCTATTTAAAAGAAAAAACTATGAAAAACATCATCCCATTCCTACTGGTTATTATTATTGCCGGCGGTGCCGGTTTCGGTTTTCAACGTTACTTACAAAATAAAAATACCGATCTTCCCGCGGTAATACCGAAAACTGCAGGCAGTGATATCGTCGGCAAAAAACGCCCAGCCTTTGAGTTAAAAGATCTGCAGGATAAATTACGTAACATCGATGAATGGAACGGAAAAGTTTTGCTGGTGAATTTCTGGGCCACCTGGTGCCCGCCCTGCAAACGAGAAATGCCCGCCTTTATTGAACTGTATGAACAATATAATGAACAGGGGTTTGAAATAATCGGAATCGCGCTGGACGATAAAGAATCGGTACAAAATTTTGTGGATACATTAGGCGTTGATTACACCATAATGGCGGCTGAATACAAAGGCCTGGAATTGTCGCGCATTTACGGCAACCATATTGGCGCTTTACCTTTTTCGGTTTTTGTTGATCGTGATGGTATTATAAAATTTAGCCATGCGGGTGAGTTATCTAAAAAACAGGTTGAAGATATTATTCGCCCGTTGTTGGCTAAAGTTGTTTCAAATTAAGCATCATGTAATAACAGGCGGACACATTCGAGCAATGTATTGGCCTTAAACGGTTTATGAAGCCGGCATTTAAACAGTTCCTCGTCAACCTTATTTTCATGCTGCACGTCAGAGAAACCACTGGCTAACTGTATTTTTATACTGGGATATTTTTCTCGCACAATCGCAGCTAATGCATAACCATTTATATCCGGCATTATAATATCGGAAATCATCAAATCAATTTTTTCTGCTGCCATTATTTCCAACGCCTGCTTAGCTCCCTCAGCACAGAAAACCTGATAATTTTGCGTAGTTAATATTTCACTCATTAACTCAAGCAGCGCTGGCTCATCATCAACGACAAGAACAGTTTCCTGACCCTGAAAATTTTTATTTTCACTCTCTGCCTCTAGTGGTTTTTTATTACGCTCGTTGCCGGTATAACGGGGAAAGTACAGTTTGAATTGTGTGCCATGCTGAAGCATTGACTCAATTTCAATAGCGCCACCACAGCGATTTACAAATCCGTAAACCTGACTTAAACCCAGCCCCGTACCTTTATCCCCTTTCGTTGTGTAAAACGGATCAAACGCCTTTTCTCTGGTTGCTTCATCCATCCCATGTCCGGTATCACTGATAATGAGTCGTGCATAATCACCGGGCTCCAGCCCCAGACTGTCAGCCTCCGTTTGATCAATATGAACATTACGTGTTTCAATAACCAGCTCACCATTATCATCAATTGCATGCATGGCATTAATACTCATATTTAAAACTGCATCCTCCAGTTCGCTTTCATCGAGATACACCGGCCAACAACTTGTTTCAAGGTCATATTTCAGTTTTATTCGCGCAGTTAAGGTTTTCTCCAGCATGTGTTTCACATCCTGAAGTAAATTATTGACACTCACAATATCGGCATCTGATGATTTCTTTTTGGAAAATGCCAGTAATTTTTTTGTAAGCTTTGCGCCTCGTTCACCCGCATGGGTTATTTTATTAACATAATTTTGTAGTTCAGGCTGTTCTTCAAGTTTGACTGCCAGTAGTTCTGAATAGCCCAGCACCACACCCAGCATATTATTATAATCGTGTGCGATACCGCCAGTGAGTTTTCCAAGTGCATCCATTTTCTGTGTGCAGCGTATCACTTCATCTGCGCGTACACGTTCGGTTACATCAACAAAAAGCCCATTCCAGATAGTACTACCATCTTCCATTTTACCTGGTGTTGACTTACCCCGCAGCCAGACAATTTCTTTATCTGGTCGAATAAACCGACCTTCCCACTCCCAGTCACTTAAATTAATTAATGACTCAAGAATGGATTTTTCCAGGCTGGGGTAATCGTCAGGATGGACGATATCAAACCATCTATTCACATCCTCCATTACAGCTTCAGCGCTTAAACCAATATAGTTTTCAACCGCCGCACTTACATAAGGCAAAAACCGTTTACCATGAATATCAATTTTAAACTGATAAACAATCCCCGGAACCTGTGAATGAATAATACGTAATTTTTCTTCACTTTCTATAAGCGCCTGTTCAGCTTTTTTACGCTCAGTGATATCGGTAATTGTTCCAACATAACCAATAATTTCATCGTTCTCATTTTTTTCGGCTGTTGCCTGTCCTAAAACCCAACAGATGCGTCCAGCATTCTGAAATCGATACTCTAATTTATATGGCCTTGCCTGTTTTGCAGATTCGTTCCATTTTTTTAAGACATAGTCCTTGTCCTGCGGGTGTACCCCTTTTACCCAGCCTTCACCCTTTGCTTCTTTTTCAGACACGCCGGTAATTTCAGTCCATTTTTCATTGGTATATAAACAACCACCATTGACATCGGCATAAAAAATCCCTACCGGTGCCACCGCCGTTAATGTACGATACTTTTTTTCACTTTCATTAAATGCCCCGTGTGACTCTATAATTCTGTCCTGCATTTCATTGGCAGATGAAATCAGCAGGTCAAGCTCATCAGGTGTATCTGACGTACGCCTGTCCAGCACTAAAGGGGTACTTTTATCAAGTGCAATTTTTTGAAAGTGTTGAGATATGCGGGCAATGTGACGGGTAACTAAATAGTGAAAAATAAAATAAATAAAAATAACAACCAACAACGTTCGAAATGCATTTTTAATAAAAATATTGGTAGCATTTCTGAATAATTCCGCATAAATATTATCCAGTGTTGTGATAACCGTGAGTTTACCGATGATATTTTTTTTGCCTAAAAAATCATACTCCATTGGATAATGGCGCTCAATAATATTTCCAGAATTAATTTTACCGGTTTCAACAAGCAATTCATCAGCGTTATAGACAGACGCATAAATTACATTTGGCAGGGTAACCAGCCCTTCCATCTGAACCCGTAACTCGCGGTAATTCGTTGCCCATAAAGAATGCGTAAAAGACCGAAGGTGAACATTTTTCACCTGATCAAACAGTGACTCCATCCCCTTCATATCACGCTGGTATTCGCTATAGAGTTGTATGACCGTGGTAATTAACGTAATCGTTGCACTGAACAGGATCATAAGAATAATGAGTCGTTTTGCCAGTGGTGAACGTTTAAGCGAGAGGTGTTTAGATTGTGGACTCATTATTTTTTTATTTTATACTTCCGACTTCTGCTGTTATTGAATTATGAATGGTGATATTTTTTCTTTATACAACTGATCATAAAGACCTTCACGCCTAATATCTTTTAATGCTTTACTTATTGCAGGTATTATGTGCTCATGTTTTTTATTAAGATACATAAACATTTCCCTTTGTTTTATACGTGGCTCTAAGATTTTCATATTTTCTATATTAAGTTCTTTTGCAATAATAAAACCCTGCATGCAGGTATATAAAGCGGCATCAATACGATTTATTTTTAATAGCCTAAATAACTGCTGGGGGTTATCTGTTGTAATAACATTGTCTGAGCCCGCCATCATCTTTTCATAAATTTTCCAGCCTTTAATATAACCAACAACATGCTGACCTAACACTTCAGGGCTATTAATGATGTTGGATTTTTTAGATAACACACAAAAATCTGAATTGCGTATTTTTTCCGGCACAGGAATTAAATTTTTATAGACTTTTTGAATCCCGGCTATTCGATTCAGTTCACCATCAACAATACCTTCATTTGCACCCAACAAGCCTCGCTCTGCCGGAAGCCTGACCATTATTAGCTTAAAGCCGATACGTTTAAATGCTTCTGCCATGACGACATCCAGAAAGCCGTTTTTATTTTTTGTTGTATAGGGCAATTTGTTAGTATCATTAAGTACAATTTCCGGTAACGACTCTATTGGCCCGGCAAGTAATGGCAACGATAGAAAAGATGTTATTACAAAAAAATTGGCTACATAAAATAGCTTTTGCATCACCCCTCCTTAATTCGGATTTTATATTTATCAATTCAGTTACAGATAAATATCAAGTCTAAACAATTGTTATTATTATAAAAAATTATTATGGGTACTTTCACTACTGTCCCGTTAAGAAAATTGAATGTGACCTAAAATCGTCGTGTGTCACATTTTTATTGGTTTTTATTTATTAACGACATGAAATTAGAGAAACAAAATAATAACAGATAATAATTTAAACCGTCATCCCCGAATGCTTGTGTCGGGGATCCAGCGGCCTTATGTACTGTAAAGACACTGGATTCCCGACACAAGCATTCGGGAATGACGACACTCTTTAAGTTAACGGGACAGTAGTGGGGTACTTTATAAAGTTCATCTAATTAATAGTCTTTATAGGTCTCACTGTCAATCAGGCCCGCCCATAGTTTAGTGACTTCCTGGGCTACTTTCTGACTACAAAAAAGCACTGCACACAACGCCAGATGACCTAATTTTGTCGTATACAAGGGCCTTATCCTGGTTTTTCCCCGTATTCGATGGCAAATTACAGCTGTGAAATAGCTCTAATTTCTCAGTAAAAATGCGTCTATCTTCAGTGAATCTGCAGAGAACAGGTTAAATGTTGTAGACATCGTTATAAAATAGTTGCACAATCCACAGCAGATTAACCCTACAATTAACCCAGTTGATACCTGAAAGTTTTTTTATGCCACACATTCTTGTCCTCAACGGCCCTAATCTTAACCTGCTCGGTACCCGCGAGCCGGAATATTATGGCAACAGAACATTAGAATCGATCATTGAAGACATGCAGTTGCAGGCTAAAAAAACCGGCGATTCCATTGCACATTTGCAAAGCAACCAGGAACACCAGTTAATTGAACGGGTTCACGCCGCACAATCAGATGGCACGGATTTCATCATTATCAACCCTGCGGCGTTCACACATACCAGTGTGGCATTACGCGACGCCTTAAGCGGCGTAAAAATTCCTTTCATTGAGCTGCACCTGTCAAATGTGTATGCCCGTGAAGAATTTCGTAAACAATCTTATTTTTCTGATATTGCGCTGGGCGTAATTTCAGGTTTAGGCGCACAGGGCTATCAACTCGCCCTGCAAGCCGCACACGAACATATAGCGCTTCAGCTTACCCCTGAATAGCATCATAGTCTTCGCTGAACAATGTTTATTTACACCTGTAAACTTCACATTTTTCGCCTTGATCTGACGCTGTTCTGGAGCAACCTGAAACGTTATATAAATATTTAAACATACAAATTAAAGGTGTATCACCCTCATGGATATACGCAAAATAAAAAAATTGATTGAGCTACTGGACGAATCCGGTGTTGCTGAAATCGAAATAAAAGAAGGCGAAGAATCAGTTCGCATTTCACGCCAGCAAAATGTAGTGGCGGCGCCACCACAGCAGTTATACGCACCGGCTCCAGCGATTGCTGCAGCCCCGGCAGTAGCGCCAGCTGCACCCGCCGCCGCAGAGGCAGAGGCCGAACCCGTCATTTCTGGCCATCAGCTCACTTCACCTATGGTAGGCACTTTCTACCGCTCGGCGTCTCCCGGCGCAGCGGTATTTACGGATGTGGGCCAGTCGGTATCTGAAGGCGACACTTTGTGCATCATTGAAGCGATGAAAATTCTTAACCAGATTGAGGCAGACAAGTCCGGCAAAATTAAAGCCGTTCTGGTTGAAAACGGCCAGCCTGTTGAATTTGGTCAACCTCTCTTTATTATTGAATAGTCCAATATCATGATTGAAAAAGTAGTTATAGCTAACCGGGGTGAAATAGCCCTGCGTATACTTCGCGCCTGTCGTGAGATGGGAATCAAAACGGTTGCCATTCATTCTGATGCCGACCGGGACTTAAAACATGTGCGCCTTGCGGACGAATCGGTTTGTATCGGCCCGGCACCCTCTGACCAGAGTTACTTAAATATCCCAGCCATCATCAGCGCCGCGGAAGTGACCGATGCCATGGCAATACACCCAGGGTATGGTTTCCTGTCTGAGAATGCTGATTTTGCGGAAAGAGTGGAAGACAGCGGATTTATTTTCATCGGCCCGACCGCCGATTCTATTCGCATTATGGGTGATAAAGTAGCGGCAATTGAAGCCATGCAGAAAGCCGGTGTGCCCTGTGTTCCCGGTTCTGATGGGATCATCGATGAAGCGGACAAGGAAGCCAACTTACGCATTGCCAAAGACATTGGCTACCCGATTATTATTAAAGCCTCCGGCGGTGGCGGTGGTCGCGGCATGCGAGTGGTGCACACCGAAAGCGCACTACTCAACTCCATTTCACTGACCAAAGCTGAAGCCGGTGCCGCATTTGGCAACGATAAAGTGTATATGGAAAAATATCTTGAGCACCCACGTCATGTTGAAATTCAGGTGCTGTCCGACGGTCAGGGAAATGCGATACATTTAGGTGAGCGTGATTGCTCAATGCAGCGCCGTAATCAGAAAGTGGTTGAAGAAGCCCCCGCCCCAGGCATCACCGAAAAGCAACGAGAAGAAATTGGTAGCGTTTGTGTTAATGCCTGTCTGGAAATAAATTACCGCGGTGCGGGTACCTTCGAATTTTTATATGAAGATGGCCGATTTTATTTCATTGAAATGAATACTCGTGTTCAGGTAGAGCACCCGGTTACCGAAATGATTACCGGCATCGATATTGTAAAAGAACAACTTTACATTGCCGCGGGTGAGCCATTACGTTTTAAGCAGGAAGACGTTACCATCACCGGTCACGCAATTGAGTGTCGTATTAATGCGGAGCATCATAAAACCTTTATCCCGTCTCCCGGTTTAATTACCCGCTACCATCCTCCCGGTGGCCCCGGCGTACGAGTTGAGTCGCATATTTATGCGGGCTATAGAGTACCGCCCCATTATGATTCTATGATTGGCAAATTAATTTGCCACGGCGATACCCGCGATGTTGCGATTGCACGCATGCAGGGCGCCTTATCTGAAATGGTCATTGATGGTATTAACACCAGCACAAAATTGCAGATGAGCATTATGCAGGATGCTAATTTTCAGGCCGGTGGTGCAAACATTCACTACCTTGAAAAGAAACTGGAAAAGTCTTAAAAACATTGCACAGAGACACGCAGAACAAGACGTTTTTTAAATAAAACGCTTTCTCTGTTAACTCTGTGTCTCTGTGGCAATAAATAAATGCCCTGGATTCAACTCATACTCCAAACCGAAAAAGCCAGTAACGATAAAGCCGAACAGGCATTACTCGATGCGGGCGCACTTTCCATTACCTGCAAAGATGCGGAGGACAAGCCGGTTTTAGAACCGCTGCCCGGCGAAACCCCACTGTGGGAAAACATTATTCTCACCGGCTTATTCGAAGCGGATATCAATACCGAATCACTTCAAGCCCAGATAAAATCACAACTCGGGGAGCAGACTTCACTGAAAATTGAAGCCCTCGAAGATAAAGACTGGATTCGCGCATGGATGGATGATTACAAGCCCATGCAATTTGGTAAACGTTTATGGGTGTGCCCGAAACATTTACCGCCACCGCAGCCTGATGCCATCAATTTAATGCTAGATCCGGGTCTGGCATTTGGTACTGGCACTCATCCAACTACGGCCTTATGCCTTGAGTGGTTAGATTCTGCGGACATACAGAACAAACAGGTTTTAGATTTTGGCTGCGGTTCCGGTGTACTTGCGATAGCTGCGCTTTTATTAGGTGCCGCGCATTGCGATGGCACCGATATTGACCCTCAGGCCATTATTGCCAGTAAAGACAATTCATCTGAAAACAGTCGCGCGGAAAATAATGTCGCAGAAAAATTTGATCTGTATTTACCCGCTGACATGCCCGCTATTCAAGCCGCTGGAAACTATGATATTGTGTTAGCCAATATTCTTGCGGGCCCATTAACCGAACTGGCCGAACAACTGGCGGCTTATTGTAAACCCGGGGGCAACATTGTTTTATCCGGCATACTGGAAACCCAGTTCGATAAAATAATTGGCGCTTATTCTCCCTGGTTTGAACTTGACCCGATTGTGGTAAAAGGTGACTGGATACGGGTCACTGGCCGAAAAAAATAGGCCCAAATAAATAGCCCCTAATAATTAGCTCGGAAAAATTGCCTGAAAAAATAGCCTGGAAAAAATAGCCCAGAAAAAATACTATGCAAACTGAATGCCCACATTGCAACACCGTTTTTCGTGTATCTGAAGCCGACCTGGAAAAAGCCGGGGGACAGGTTCGTTGCGGCCACTGTCTGGCGGTATTCACCGCAGAAAATCCTTACAGCACCAGCCGTTTTCAGGCAGAAAATACACCTGAAGCATCCCATAACGAATCACCAAAAGATCTTCACAACAGCTTCGAAGACAGTCTCTCTGCAATAGAAACTGATCATGTTGTTGCGGATGTAATTCCACCCGAGTTACGTGCCGAATCAAGAAGGGGAAAAAACCGATTTGGCTTTATGGGCACATTAATACTCACGCTGGGCATTCTAACGGGCATTGCCGCATTACTGTTACAGTATGCCTATTACAACCGCAATTCTCTGATAAAAATGACTGAACTACGCCCCTGGCTAAATATAATGTGCCAGCAAATCAACTGCACATTACCGCCACCTAAAGATCTGAAATTAATTGTATTAAGCAGTAAAAACATTTTCTCCCACCCGAATGTTAATAATGCATTAATGGTTTCTGCCAGCATCGTTAACCAGGCTGACTTTGTACAGAATTATCCGGTAATAGAACTACGCTTTGAAAACGTCCGGGGAAAAACCATCGCGGGGCGTCGCTTTAGTCCACTTGAATATCTGGCAATTCCTGAAAATCAGATTGCTAGAATGCAGCCGGATGTGCCGGTCAATATTAATCTGGAAATAAAAGATCCGGGGGATGATATGGTGAGTTACGAATTTACTTTTTTATAATTAAAGATTATAAGACTACCGCAAATGAACGCCAATAGACGCAAACTTTAATATTGTATGTAGTAGCTCATACCTGACCTGACAATTTATAAAATAGCTTCAGACTAAATCTTACAGTTTGTTTGAAGATTAAAGTCTCAATTATCAGGTTAGAAGACTTTTGGCTCCCCTCTTAGAAAAAGAGGGAAGGCAGGTAAGACCAGGGGCTTTCAGGTTCGTAGTGATCAATATGTAGAAGTAGGGGGGAGATTTAAAAAGACTCAGATTGCACCCTTCTCACATCAGTGTAAAACAACTTAATGATTTTAAATTCCCCTCAGTAACAAGATTAATTTTATTTATAATCGGCAATCATTATACCCATAACTATACTCCCGTTTTACTAAGGGGGGGCTTAACTTCCGCTCTGTGGTGCTTTGAGACACTCACTTCCAGGCAGAATTGTCAGATTAAGTCTAGATCCGTTTTGAAATATGTAAGATTACATTTGAGCTAATACATATTGTACCTGCTACATATTACACTTCAAATTTGGTTTTTTATTTGCGTGCTTAGCATTCATTTGCAGAAAAAACTTTAGCCTTTGCATAACTAAACCAGATCACCAGATCAGATCACCAGATCAAATCATCAGGCACTTCATAATCCGCATACGGATCATCCTCATCTTTTGACTTTTCTTCCGGTTCGAAAATAACAACACGTTTTTCATTACGTTGCTGAATTTTTTCAGCCACCGACAGGGGCACTAATTCATACACGCCTTCAATACGTGCGATGCCTAATTTTCCTTTGATAATCTGCTGCTTCATTTCTTCATTGATATAAATTTTCTTAACTTTTTTCTGATGCTCAAAGTTATAGGCCAATTCGCACTTTTCATCCCGAGGAATCAGATTGTCTTTTATCAACTGATTAATTTCAGCGGATAGCGCCTTGCCCCGCGCCTGATCTTCTCTGCGTTTGTTTAATTCACGATCTCGTAGCGCCTTTTCTTCGGCGGCTTTTTTTGCTTTAAGTTCAGCTTCGTTAACCGGCTTTATTTTTTTATTATTATGCTGCTGTTTTTTCTTTTTACTTTTATCCTGCTGAGCTTTTTGCACCTGTTGCTTGCTCACCAGACCGGCTTTAAGTAACTGATCCTGAAAAGGGTTGTTCATTGTAATGTCTCAATAATGTATTTAAACAGGTGTATTTTACCGTTAATTTATGGGGATGTCCCCTGCATATTTTACTTCGATAGTTTACTTCGATGTATTCACGGGATATTGCGGGCATAAAAAAGCCAATAAACTAATCCCACAACCAGGCCGCTCCCCTGACCCCGCTCGAATCACCGTACATGGGCGCAACAAGCCGGGTGTTAAGCACATCAGAAAACACAAAGGCCGGTAATATTTTCGGCACATTTTTGTAAAGTCGTTGCACATTCGACATTCCACCACCGAGCACAATAACATCCGGATCTAAAATATTAATAATATGTGCCAGCGCTCTGGCCATGCGATTTTCATAGCGCTGCAAACACAGCTCAGCCTGATCATTGCCAGCGTCTGCCAGCGCCACTATTTCAACGGCGGTTAGCTGATCATCGGTTGCCAAGAGATAATCACGTGAAAGTCCGGGGCCGGATAAAAACGTTTCAATACAGCCCCGTTTACCGCAATAACATAGCGGGCCGGGCCATTCATCACTTTCACATTCTAATTTATCACGCAAGGCCGGCTCATTTTCAGGGTCAATTTTAGGCCCCACTTCTGTCACAATTTTAGGCCATGGCAAGGGGTTATGCCCCCACTCCCCGGCGATAGCATTCGGCCCATTTAATACCCGGCCATTCACCACAATCCCCCCACCAGTACCGGTGCCAATGATCACGCCAAAAACCACCGCTGCATTTTTCGCCGCACCATCCATGGCCTCAGACAATGCAAAACAATTAGCATCATTACTCACGCGAATTTCACGCCCCAGTAATTTTTCAAGATCCTGTTTTACCGGCTGCTCATTCATGCACACTGAATTCGAATTACGCAATAAACCGCTGGCGGGAGATAATGCGCCGGGGGTACCTAAGCCAATACTTGCGGTTTCTTTTATGGATGATTCGATAAAATTGACTAGCGTTACAATTGAATTAAGGATGCCCGAATAATCCCCCCCGGGCGTTGACACCCGGTGACGAATTAATTCATTACCCTTATTATCCAGCGCAATGCCTTCTATTTTTGTGCCGCCAAGATCTATTCCAATTCGCATAATTTCAATTCATGTTATAAATTTCATCGTCTGCAAAAAAACACACTTCTGCTCTGACATAATTATTCTCCCGCACTGCCTTTAATCCGGTCAGACTTCCAGTATACCTCTGCGGTATTTTCCAGTTTATTTAGACTTCTGCCCGCCACAAACAACCAGTCGGATAAACGATTAATATAAGCCAGTAACAGCCCGTCTATTTCTGTTTCTGTATTAAGCGAAACCAGTGAACGCTCTGCACGCCTGCAAATGGTGCGCGCCATATGACAAAAACAGGACGCCTCTGTGCCGCCGGGTAAAATAAATTCTTTCAGGGGACTCAACGGTTCGTTCATTTCATCCAGTGTTTTTTCTAACCAGTCAATACGAGACTGGTTGACCATTACATAATCTGGCATCGCTAATTGCCCACCCAGATTAAATAAATCGTGTTGAATAGTAATCATGTTTTGCAGAACCTCACCCGCCGGTGTTTTTTTAATGACCACACCCAACATGCTGTTCAACTCATCAACATCACCTATGGCATGCATACGTAAACTGTCTTTGGCCAGGCGACTGCCATCAGCCATGCCGGTGGTGCCGCTATCACCCTTGCGGGTATATATTTTAGAAAGTCGAAAACCCATGCGTTATCCTATGTGTTAAATTTGTGGTTTAGCTTATAATTACAGCTAGGGAACCTCTGATCAAGTCGTGATTGTTTTATGCTGGCTAAAAGTGCCCCTATTTTCCCCGAAGTTCGTTGCAATAGAATAATTATTACGCCTCACTTCGTGAAAAATAGGAACACTTTTATCTCAGCCTAAACCCAACCAGACTTAATCAGTGATTCCCTAAATTAAATAAACCCCTATTCAAGCAGACTATTTTTAATGCGCAACCGTTTTTCAATCAACCATCCATTTTACCTGTTAATTCTGCTTAGTGTTATCAGTATAAGCTGTTTTATATTTGCCTTATCCGTGGGCAGCCTGTCTCTTTCATTTTCGCAAATCATACAAACACTACAGGGCAACGGTGAACCGGTGGCTAGTAGTGTGATTTATGATTTACGTTTACCCCGCGCCTATGTGGCTTTTTTCACCGGTGGCTTACTCGCGCTTGCGGGCATGTTAATGCAGGTACTGTTACGTAACCCGCTGGCCGACCCATATATATTAGGGGTTTCCGGCGGTGCATCCGTTGGTGCTATGCTGGCTATTTCTGCGGGACTCAGTAGCTGGATTTCAGGCGCCGCATTTATTGGCGCACTGCTCTCAATTATACTGGTTTTTGGCCTGGCCCACGGGCGCGGCAACTGGAACCCTTCGCGCCTGTTACTCACCGGCGTCGTTATCGCATCCGGCTGGGGGGCGATTATTAATTTTATACTTTCCTTAAGTCCGGAGCGCCCACTCAAAGGCATGCTGTTCTGGTTAATGGGGGATTTAAGCCACGCCCACAGTGAGCAACTCACCAATCCCATTTTACCCGTGGTTTTAATTAGCGGTTTATTTATCAGTTTTATTTTAGGGCGCTCATTAAATATTTTATCACGGGGAGAAATGCAAGCCAGCGCGTTGGGCATTTCCATTAAACCCCTGCGTCTGAGCCTGTTTCTACTCGCCTCTGCACTCACCGCAGTCGCAGTAACAAAAGCTGGCAGCATTGGTTTTATTGGTTTAATCGTACCCCATATGATGCGCTTAATCATGAGCAGCGATCATCGCTGGTTAGCCCCGGCCTCAGTACTGGCAGGGGGCAGCCTATTACTTTTGTCCGACACACTCGCGCGCACAATTATTGCCCCCCAACAATTACCGGTTGGCGTCATCACGGCTTTTATTGGTGTACCCATGTTTCTATATTTATTAAACCGGGGCTATCGCCAAAAGGACGAAGTATGAGTTTACTCAGCACTGAAAAACTCAAGGTCAGCATCGGTAATACCCGGGTTTGCAATGATTTAAATATCGAATGTCATGCTGGGCAAGTCTGGGGAATACTTGGACGAAACGGCAAAGGTAAAACCACATTGCTGAACACACTTGCCGGGCTGCACAAAACAAACAGCGGTAATATTTTTATTAAACAGAAAAACTTAAACGATTTATCGCGCAAAAAAATTGCCCAACAACTGGGTGTTTTATTACAGCATCACGAAGATATATTTCCAAGCAGCGTTATTGAAACCGTCATCACCGGCAGACACCCCCATATCAATCAATGGCAATGGGAGAGTAATGCGGATTGGGAAATGGCCCGCCAGGCTTTAGACACGGTACAGCTTTCGAATTTAGCTGAACGTCCAATTAATCAATTGTCCGGTGGTGAGCGTCAGCGCGTTTCTATTGCTGCACTCATTACACAAAACCCGAACATAATGTTAATGGATGAACCAAACAGTCATCTGGATTTAAAATATCAAATTCAACTGCTTGATTATTTGTGCAATGATGCCAGAGAAAATAATAAAAGCATTTTAATGACACTACACGATTTAAATTTAACTGCCCGTTATTGCGATAAACTTATTTTACTCCTCGGGGATGGCAATACACTGACAGGCAATACAGAAGATTTACTGAGTGAAGATAACCTACAGACACTTTATGATTATCCGATAAAGCGCATTACAACGGGTGAACATATTGTGTTTTGTGCTGCTTAAAAATAATATTTTACTCAATTTCTGCCGCCCATAGAATTTCTATTTCAAATCCAAAGGCGGCAACTATCTCAATGAATCTCAGGGCGCAAATGCAACAGTCCCGGGATCCAGAACAGTCGCAACAGCGTCAACCACCTCATCCGTATGCACATCGACAATATGCAATGTCGCATTCGAAGCATCAGAAACCCATAAGCGGCCCAGACTATCAATTGCAATAGCGGTTATTTCAATCCCCTGCATTGCAGCAATAGCACTTAACTCAATAACACCGGTTTCAGGATTAATTTTATAAAGATTGTTAATGGAGTTAAATTCGGAATCATATCCGTCAAGACCGACAAAATAGGCAATTTTATCTGAATGAATTGCAAATGCAGAAATACGACCATAGGGGTGACTGATAACGTCTCCGTCATCTAATAATAAGGCGGTAGAATAATCCGTCGGATCAAGACTTTCAATCCCACCGCTATAATCTGTGAAAAAGTCCCCGACAGCCTGTATATAAATCAGGCCGGTTTCACTGCTGTAAGCAATATCTGAAAATGGATTTCTAACTTCAAGTGGTACACCTTTAAGTGTATTTCCCGATGTAGCGGTATCAATTTCCTGATCATTAGTCACATCAAACACAGCCACATATGCAGTATCGGTGGGTGAAAAAGTATTGAGCATCTGCAGGCTCACAAACAGTTTATTATTAACGATAATGCCGTTATCCATTTCAGGTATTCCATCCCCATCGACAGCTGCATAATCTGCAAAATCCAGCTCACCTGTTTTAAAGTCTGCTTCCTGGGTTGCCGAAGGATTCACAATCCAGGCCGTGGTTTTTCCATAACGTAATAAATAAGCTTTTTGCTCGTTCACAAACACGATGGTATGTGGATTACTACCGGTATCCGTTGCAGAATTTTTTGTTGTAAACTGCCAGATAACTTCACCGGGTTTTGCAAATGCAAATTTTGTAATACTTTCACCTGACCGATCAATAATATAATAGTTTTCACCAAAGGATTTCACCACCACGTCAGACCCCGAAGGCGACAGTGCATTTAATGATGACAGACCAATCGAAGAGTAACCCACAAGCGAATGTGCACCACTAACAAACCCCGGGTCTATCGTCGCAACCACCGCTTCCACCACGCCAATTTCGGATGAAATGATTGTGGTATCATCACTGCTACAGGCAGAAATTAAAATCGCCAGACTTAATATTAAGTTTTTTTTCATACTACTCTCCTTAGAGTCTATACATATACGTTAGGTAATAAGATGTGCCCGCAGTGGGCTGTAGAAAAAAATTCTCATACTGGTTATCCAGTAAGTTTTCTACTTTGAATTCTATTGAGTGATGTTGCCAGTTTCTTAGCAGGCTTAAATTTATATCGGAAATATCGGTTGCCGGAAGCAGGTTCGGGCGATCGTAGTACATGTCTTTTTTAATATCCCAGCTCAAACCCGCCACCCATTGCTGGATAGAATATGAAATATGCAGACTATAGTCCTGCTCAAACTGACCAGGCAAACTATTGCCATTATAAGCCGGCGTATCGCTGGTGTTTTTACTGTTCAAATAAGTGGCATTAAATAATACCGACCAGTTTACAGCCGGGTATATTTTCACATTGGCTTCAATGCCATTTATTTTTGCATCCGCAACATTTTTTGCGGCAACAATACCCGCAGTATTTGGCTCCCTAACGATTAAGTTTTCAACCGTGTTGTGAAACAAACCAATATAAAATTTTGCATCATCAAGCCAGTTACCCGGCTTAAAAACACTATATACATATCCAACATCCATATTCACCCCGCTTTCTTCTTTAAGGTTCGGCGCCCCCCTGAAATACCCCTGACTTCCAAACAGTTCAAAAAAAGACGGCAGGCGTACATATTTTCCGATATTTAAATTCACATACGACAGGGCGTTAAATTTATACTTAATACCCAGCTGGGGAGTAAACACATTGTATTCTCGATCTTCCACATCCACCGGATTACCAGATACATCAAATATCTGGTTATTGGTATCCTGCGCATAAACCTGGCGTAGTGTGATTGAACTAATTAAGCTATTTTGTAAACTGAATCGTTTATATTCCAGCGATTGTTCGTAAAAACCCCGCTCAGCATCCTGCTTTGCAAACAGCTTTGAATCATCATTAGCCAGGGGGGAAAAAATAGTCTGAGAAATATACGTCTGATTTTCATATAACAGCCGGTATTTAAAATGATTATTTTCAGATTTATATTTATAAAATACTTCGCCACCCAGATTATCAGTAGAACCATCCACATCCCTGGCCAGCAAACCATTGACGGCCTGGGTATCAAGAAAATAGTCATCTAAACGTCCACCAAATATTTTCGCCGAAAACTCAGCCTGCTTTGAAAAAAAACGTTTATGATTATACTGACTTAAAAAATCAAGACTTTTCAGCGTCTGAAAGGCATCCGCATTTTCATTGTTTTGCGTACCGGGTATTTGCTGGTAGTTATCCAGCCACTCCAGCTTACTATCTATATTCTCATTTTCGTTAAACCGATATTTCCATTTTGCTAACGCCGTATTTTTTTTAAGCGCGCTGTTATTTCTTTTTTCTTTTCGATCATCATTGGGGTTATTGCCTGTTCCATTATCATTTATAAACTCGAAATCATTATCGCTTTTCAGGGCGTTAGCCGACAAAATAAAACTGTTTTTTCCAGTACCTGCTGAGGAAAACACATTATATTGGCGAGTATTAAAACTACCGAGGGTGGCTTTTAACTTAGCATTAAAGCCATCTTTCGCCTGTTTGCTAATAATATTAATCGCACCGCCCAGTGAAGCATTACCAAGTTCCATCGGCACACTTCCGCGAAACAGCTCAATGCTCTGCACATCATCGAGTGATATTAAACTCAAGTCTACCGCACCACCGGATGCCTGACTTATCGGCACACCGTCAACATACACCGCTACCTGTTCACTGGTTGATCCGCGAATACTGGCACTTGAAAAACCACCGACGCCACCGGAACTGCGCACCTGAATTCCGGTTTCATGCTCAATTAATTTTCCGAGTTCAGTATGACGTTTTTCAAAACTTTCAGATTTAATAACAGAATAAGTGGCGGTTGTAGAACTCAGTTCTACACGCCCAATGGATTCTTGCTGCGCTACTGGTTTTGATACATACACAGTCAGACCATCGGCCATGGGTCCATCGGTCATGACAGGCAGACAATAAAAACAGCAGAGAGTAAATAAAATAAAAGTGTGACGCATTACCGTTAATATAAATCAAAGCTAAATATAAGTGTAAACGGTAGAGATTAGAAAAAAGTCAAATGCAGCGGGCTGGTAACGGACTTTCCCCAACCGCCCTCCGCAGCATTTGGTAAAATATTTCAGGCAGGTCTCCGGACTTATGAGCCACAAAATTAAATCGCCTTCCCACGTTACGTAGTGGCCGGGTTACAAAACCCTGATTCAATTGATCTCAATTACCGTTGCGGGGGCAGTGTCAGATTTTTTTAATCCGCAGCTTAGCGGACCAAAATCACTGACTTCCCTATTATCCCGATTGCTCAGGACCTGAAAAGTGTGGCGACTATACCTCAGAGATATGCCAATAACAATTCATTTTGTCAGATAAAATGAATGTCGTATTTATAAGCCTTTGTTTTACCTGCTTTTGTTAGTCACCTCCTGTAAATGTATGCCCTGTGAACGTATGCCCTGCAAAATTTCACACATTCTTTGTGTACCATCGAGAATGCGCGGTGTTTGCCTGACCAACAGCCCCGCATCAATCGCATACACGTGAGCATTTTTAACCGCGCTAATAATTGGCCATTTTTGCCAGTCCTGTAGCCACTCTTCCCGTCCTTTGGCCATACCGGCTATAATCACATCCGGATTTTTTTTGATGACACTTTCCATATCAACTGTCGGTGCAATGTTGTCCAGTTCTGCAAACACATTTTCACCACCACAAAAATCAATGACATCATTGATCAGATGCGCTTTATTTATCGTCATGAGCGGTTGATTCCATACCTGATAAAATACTCGTACTTTTTCTTTAGTGCTATTCGCATATTTTTTTCTCAATGCGCCTAACCTTTCCAAATATTGTTGTGCCCGTTTATTTGCGATGGCCTCTGTTCCCAATAGCGCCCCTAATGTTTTTAAAGATGACGCCACACCTTCAAAATCATCTGGCTCGCTATTAAAGATCTTTAAATTTAATTCTTTAATTCCATCAATCATATTGCCCGGATTACCACTTTTCCAATAGATAACAATATCGGGTTGTGCTGCAAGCACTCTTTCATAATCAACTTTAGTATAACTACCAATAACTGGCAGTTGTTTTGCCGCAAGTGGATAATCACTATAACTAACCGTTCCTACAATCTGCTTATCCGCACCCGCCGCATATAACAGCTCAGTAATATGCGGTGCCAAACTGATAATTCGCTTTACCGGTTCTGAAAAAGATAATTTATTGCCACTGTCATCAATAACCGTTATATCAGCGTTGACATTGATTGAGGCGCTTAGCATTAATATATATAGCATTAACATAAATATAATATTTCTGAATTTCACATTTGTATTCCGGTTTATTATTTTTAATATTACACAGAAACAGACAAAGTAACAAAAATATATTCAACCTTGATTAAATACGTCATTACAATAAACTCATTGTTTCAATTATTATTTAATACCATAAAAAAAGAATATGACTTTACGCACACTCATGATACAAGGCACAACATCTGACGCAGGAAAATCAACATTTGTTACGGGCCTGTGCCGAGCATTAAAGAACCGCGGTTTTCGTGTCGCGCCTTTTAAACCACAAAACATGGCTTTAAATAGCACGGTGACTTCTAATGGCGGTGAAATTGGTCGGGCCCAGGCTGTACAGGCACAGGCCTGCGGATTAAAACCTCACACTGACATGAACCCGGTTTTACTTAAACCCAACACCGATACCGGCGCACAGGTTATTATTCATGGCAAAGCCCTACACGATATGGACGCCGCAACATTTCATAATTACAAGACGATAACTATGAATGCGATAATAGTCGAAGGCGCAGGCAGCCCCGCAGAAATAAATTTACGTGATCGCGATATTACCAATATGGGTTTTGCAGAAGCCGTTAATTGTTCCGTGTTAATCATTGCCGATATAGACCGTTTACTAACACAGCCTGAATAAAGGTTTTATTCGCAACCCGAGCGACTCACACTATTACTACAGCACACAAAACAAAAGCTTCGACAATTTCAATGGCAGCGCCAATTGTATCACCCGTCATACCGTTTAAATTTTTAAGCATTAAACTACGCAGCCACCACAACACTAACAGGCTCATTACAATAACAACCGTAGCATTTATCACCCCGAGCCACAAAATCATTAATACTGCCGTAATAAATAACACTATCCAGGCATAATCCCGTGACAAATAGCTTGCCATGACACTGCCTAGTCCCTGATCGCGAACATAAGGTGTTGTTAAAAATAAAATAACAGGCACACATCGACCAATGACCAGCGGAATTAACAATAACCCGTAATCCGCCTGTTTCAAAAAAACGTGTAATGCGGAAAATTTTATCAACAGCAACAGCACTAACACAACAACCGCAACCGGCCCCGACTGTGGGTCCTTCATAATGTCTAATGCCCGTTGTTTATTTCCATGGCTACCGCACCAGGCGTCTGCACTGTCCGCCAGCCCGTCCAGATGCAGGCCGCCACCAAGCATGACCCATGCACCCAGTATCAGTGCTGCTGCCAGCATTTCATCGACACGGCCGGAGATTAATTTTGCCAGCAAAATTAACAAGCCGCCCATTAACAAACCCACCAGCGGATAATAGAGTAATGAATTGGCGATATTCTTATCATTCCATTGCGTATTTATGCTGACCGGAATACGGGTTAAAAACTGTAGTGCTATTAGAAATGCCTGCATCGTTAATTCTTTTCAATGCGCTGATTAATAAATGCCAGACTGACATTTTCAGCATAACAATCCAGCCGACTAAGCCCCGCGTAATCAATGTTAATTTGTTGAATGGTTTTAAAAGGAACAGATAAAATAGTTGCTATAATCTGTCGAATGACGCCGCCGTGAGTAACCACTAGAATTCGCTCTTCGTTATATTCATGTCTAACGTCATTAAAAACTGCGTTGACGCGGCTTTGAAAATCGATGAGTTTTTCACCGTTAGGTGACGTATTATTCAACGGGTCTTGCCAGAATGCCGAAAGCAAACCCTGTTGTTCCTTCCAGATGGTATCTACTGATTTCGCTTCCCAGTCACCAAAGTGCATTTCACGCAAACCTTTTTCAACCACCAGTGGGATATCGTTTCTCTTTGATAATTGCTGCGAAAATTCAGCGCAGCGCTTTAATGGAGAACTGATAATGCGTTGATATTTTTTATCTTTAATTGCACTGTGCATCTGTTGCCAGCCAGCGTCACTTAAACCGGCATCTGTCGATCCCAGAAAACACGAACCTGCAACGGTTTCTCCGTGGCGCAATAAATCTATTCTGATAGGCTTTTGTAAAGTTTTCACAAATTATATTTCATCGCATTATTTATTCGTCACGCCCGCTTGCTCAAATGTCGCCATATTATTATGCAGCTCACACGCCAGCCGCATTAAAGGTACAACCACCGCCGCACCGCTCGCTTCACCCAACCGCATTTTCATATCGAGCAATGGCTCCACCTGCAGAGCCTGCATAATAATTTTATGCCCCGGCTCAGCTGATGCATGGGAGAAAAACATCCACGCTTTAACCTGCGGGTTAATTTTTATCGCAACTAATGCAGCGACGCTACTGATAAAACCATCAACCATAACGGGGCAGTTATTCTGAGCGCACAACAAATAGGCACCGGTTAACGCCGCTATTTCAAAGCCACCCACACATTGCAGAACATCCAGTGGTGAACACATTTTTTCACTGTGTAATTTTAAACTTGCGTTTATTACCTGAGCTTTATGATTAACCCCAGCCTCATCAAGTCCAGTACCCGGACCTGTCATGTTTTTTGCTTCTTCATTCAACAATGCACAGGCTATGGCTGTTGCGGAAGAGGTATTTGCAATCCCCATATCGCCGCCAATAAATAACTGCGGTGTTTTTTGCAGTGCTCGTTCGGCGGCAGATTTCCCTGCATTTAGTGCGCGATGCAATTGGTCCTGTGTCATTGCAGCCTCCTTACTAAAGTTTTTAGTCCCCGCTGCAATACGCTGAACCACCACCCCTGGCATCGTATCATGTTCACTCACCGTTCCCACATTAACAACTTCGAGACAAGCGTTAATCTGTTTGGCCAGCACACTAATAGCGGCACCACCACACGCAAAATTTTTCACCATTTCCAGCGTTACCACCTGCGCAAAGGCTGAAACATTTTCCTGCGCTACTCCGTGATCTGCCGCGAACACCGTAATATGTATATTCCTCATAATTGGTGTATCGATTTTCTGCATTGCCGACAGTTCAATAGCTATCTCTTCCAGCCTTCCCAGCGATCCAGGTGGTTTAGTTAAGCTGTTTTGTTTTTGTTGTGCCTGCTGAGTTAACTCAGCACTAATATGTGCTATTTTATTTTCTAACCAGTCTATATCTTGCATGATTTCTTCTTTTGATTTTTTACGATGCGTTAATTTACTGTGGAATTATTTTTCAGATTTTAATATTTGTGCAATGCCCGCGGTTAAAAATACCACATCACCACAAACCTGCGCCAGTCGCTGATGTAAACGTCCAGATTCATCAATGAATTTTCGTGCCAGTTCATTTACCGGCACTATACCCTGCCCAACTTCATTACTCACCAGTAACACATCCGATTTCAAATTCGCAACAGTATTTACCAGTTCATCCTGTACATCTTCGATTATGACTTCATTTTCAGCCAGCTGATTGCTCAGCCATAACGTTAAACAATCAACTAACAGACAGGCCCCTGCCTTGTCATTTTCTAATAATGCAAACGACAGTGCTAAAGGTTCTTCTATTACTGTCCAGTGTGCAGGCCGTTGTTGCTTATGCAATAAAATTCTTTGGCGCATTTCACCATCACCGGCTTTGGCTGTTGCAATATATATTACCGGCCTGCTACTTATTTGTGCCTGTTGCTGAGCATAATGGCTTTTACCTGAACGTGCCCCGCCCAAAATTAACTGTTTCATTTTTTACGTATCACCCGTTTTACCTATCACCCGTTTTACCTATGACAAGTGCACCCTGTTTTTCAGGATTGTAGCCGATTGTATCCTGATAAAACGCTTTTATTATTAAAAAATCTTTATCAATATCGCCACAGGTTTCTATTACTTTACCCACCCCAATTTTTTTATCTCTGTAATCGATATAAGCCAGTGCAACAGGCACATTCGCACCATTTGCAATATGATAAAAACCGGTTCTAAAAGCAGCCGTTTTTGAACGGGTTCCCTCAGGCATCAATCCCAGTACAAACTGTTCTCTGCTTTGAAAAAGCTCGATATTTTTTTGAATAAAACCCGATGCCTTAGCACGATCCACCGGCACGCCACCCATTGCAATAAAAAAAGGCCGGAACGGCCCCCAGAACAGACTCTGTTTAGCGACCCAGTTTAAAGGCATACTCATGGCCCATTTCGCCAGCATCCCCATAACAAAGTCCCAGTTACTGGTATGTGGGTAGGCAATAAGTACATATTTTTTTTCCTGGGGCAGTTGCAGATCCAGCTGCCACCCCAATATTCTTAAAATCATTCGACTGATATGCTTCATATTTTTATTGTTAGCCGGTTAAACTTTTATTTTAATTTATTGTCTTTATTAATCGTGAGTAAGTGATAAAATTTGCCCACCAAAAAACCAACCCGAAGATTCGCTTACAGGAGGCAACCTTGTCGCAGCACACTGCAATATCACAACTCAGAGACTATATCGGCCAACAAATTCTTGGCCAGTCCAGCCTTGTTGACAGACTCATTATAGCGCTTTTAGCCGATGGCCACCTGCTAGTTGAGGGTGCCCCTGGGCTGGCAAAAACCCGCGCCATAAAAGTACTAAGTGAAGGTATTGATGCTGAGTTCCACCGGGTGCAGTTTACACCGGATTTACTCCCCGCGGATTTAACCGGCACGGAAATTTATCGTCCACAGGATGCGTCTTTTCAATTCCAGAAAGGGCCGCTGTTTCATAATCTGATTTTAGCGGATGAAATTAATCGCGCCCCGGCCAAAGTGCAGTCGGCCTTGCTCGAAGCCATGGCGGAAAGACAAATCACCGTCGGCTCGGTGACCTATCCACTGCCCGAACTGTTTCTGGTAATGGCAACCCAGAACCCGCTGGAACAGGAAGGCACCTACCCATTACCCGAAGCGCAGCTAGACCGCTTTTTAATGCATGTATTTATAGACTACCCGAGCGCTGAAACCGAGCGAGATATCTTACATCTGACCCGCGCTGAGGCCCGCCAGGGCCTGACCGAACCCAAAAAACCTGAAGATACCATGTTGCAGCAAACCCTGTTTGATGCACGTAATGAAGCGCTGGACATCTATATGTCGGATGAGCTTGAAAATTATTTACTGCAACTGGTGCTGGCCACCCGCGACCCGGGAAAATACGATGCAAAACTCGCCGACTGGCTGGAGTACGGTGCGTCCCCCCGCGCCTCTATGGCGATCGACCGTTGTGCCCGCGCCCATGCCTGGCTGGCGGGACGCGACTTTGTCGGCCCCGAAGACATTCAGGCCATTGCCCACGATGTTTTACGTCACCGCATTATATTAAGTTTTGAAGCAGAGGCCGAAGGCATTAGCAAAGATCATTTTATCAATGAGCTGATCGCCCGCATTGCGGTTCCATAAAGATAAAGCCGCTAAGATAAAACCACGTAAGATAAGCCGCTAAGATAAACCACTAAGATAAAATAGTACAAATGCACACCAACGAAAAACCCGCTGACGACATCGTTCGCATAAAACAGTCGACTTTGATTGGCCTGAACCGTGATGCCCGCCAGTTACCCCTGCACTCGGCAAATATTCGCGCACAGTTTAACGGCCAGTATTTGTCCACCTTTAAAGGTCGGGGTATGGAGTTTGATGAGTCGCGTCCCTACCAGCCAGGTGATGATATTCGTGCCATGGACTGGCGGGTTACCGCGCGCACCGGCAAAGCCCACTCAAAAATATTTCGTGAAGAGCGGGAACGTCCGGTTTTATTATGGGTAGATTACCGACAACCGATGTTTTTTGGCACCCAGCAACATTTTAAATCTGTCCTCGCGGCCAAAATTGCGGGCTTACTGGCATGGAGTACGGCTCATCATGGCGACCGACTTGGCGGACTGATTTTTTCTGAAACCTCACACATTGAGTTACGCCCGGCGCGGGGAAAATCCGCCAGCCTGCATTTTATTAAACAACTGGCACAACATTCTGCCTGGCAAAACACCGCTGATAAATCTGCAGACATTAAAAGTGCGGCGGATGCACTGGCTCGCCTGCAACGGGTGAGCAAACCCGGCTCGCTGATTTTTTTAATCAGTGATTTTCGAAATATGGATGATTTAAGCTGGTCGCAAATCTCCAAATTAAGTCGTAACGCCGATGTAATTTTAATTTCTATTAATGATCCTCTAGAGCAACAACTCCCCCCCGCGGGCAATTATAAAATTAGCGATGGTGAAAAAGAATTAAGTTTAAATACCTACAATAAAAATCAGCGGCGTGAATATCAGCAACGCTTTTTAAACCAGCAGGAACAGTTACAAAACACCTGCCGAAAAATGGGTATGCATTATCTCAGCATTTCAACCGCGGATGATACATTGTTCGTCCTGCAACAGAAGCTGGGCATAGGTGCAAAAAGAAAATGAACGAACTTCCATTACGCGACATTCATCTACCCGACGCCATTAGCTGGTGGCCACTGGCTATTGGCTGGTGGTTATTGCCGCTGATTATATTGGCTGGTGGTTTTGCGATTTATCGTTTTTTAAAATACAAACAGCAAAATAGAAAACTCGCTTACCGAAAAATGGCCCTCGATGAACTCAACAACCTACAATCGCAATTTAAAAACCAGCAAAATTCTATTGAATTAATACGTTCGGTCTCAGCATTATTGCGGCGCATTTCATTAAGTTATTTACCCCGAGAAGAAACCGCCAGCCTTACCGGCGAGCAATGGATTAAACAATTAAATCAACTGAGTTCACAAACCGTATTTAGCGATGAAATCGCTACGCTACTTGAAAAAGCCCCGTATATGAAACAAAGCCAGTTTAACCCGGCAGAATTATTGCACCTGTGCGAGCAGTGGATAAAATTATTGCCCGCAACTCGCAATAATGTGGAGGCCGATTTGTGATTTCTATTGCCAGCATTCAGTTCGTCTGGCCGTGGGTTTTTATGCTGTTACCCCTGCCATTGTTAATGCGTTTTATTATTCCCGCCAGTGATAAAAATCAGGACGTGCCACTGCACGTGCCGTTTCTGGATGACTTTAATCAAGTACCCCACGATGCAGGTTTTATTAACAAAAATAAATGGCTGGGAATGTTAGCGACACTGGCCTGGATTTGTTTACTGCTTGCGGCGGCCCGACCACAGTGGCTGGGGGAGCGGGTTGATATACCGGTAAGTGGCCGTGATTTAATGATGGCGGTGGATTTATCCGGCAGTATGGCCGAAAAGGATTTTGAAATAAACGGCCAGACCATCAATCGTTTACAGTCGGTTAAACTCATTGCCGGTGAATTTATCAAACGCCGCGAGGGTGACCGCATCGGTTTAATCTTATTTGGCCAGCAAGCGTATTTACAAACCCCACTGACGTTTGATACACAGACGATTAACACCATGCTGCAGGAATCACTCATTGGCATCGCCGGAAAAACAACCGCTATCGGCGATGCGATCGGTTTGGCGATTAAACGTCTTGAAGGAAAAAGTGCTGAGAAACAGGTGCTCATTCTGCTTACCGATGGGGCCAATACCGCGGGTGAAGTTCCGCCATTAAAAGCCGCAGAACTGGCCGCCAAACAGAATCTGAAAATTTACACCATCGGCATTGGGGCCGCCTCCCGTGAAGTGGGCGGTTTCCTGTTTAAACAAACCGTAAAAAATACCGAGATAGATGAAAAAACCCTCAATGAAATTGCCGTCATTACTGGCGGACAATATTTTCGTGCCCATAACACCCAGGAATTAAATAAAATTTACGCACTGATTGATGAGTTAGAACCGGTTGAACAGGATAGCCAGAGTTTTCGCCCGGTACAGGCGCTTTATGTCTGGCCACTGGGCATCGCATTTCTCATTGCAATTTGTATTGCAATACTGCCAACACTGATTCAATTAATGCAAAGCATTATCGGGCTATTTTCCAGCGCCGAAAAAACCCGAGGAAATAACCCCAGAGGAAATAACACCAGAGAAAATAATACCAGTGGGGAGCACCTCAATGGATAGCCTGCAATGGATTCAACACTTTCATCTCATCCGCCCTTACTGGTTACTGGCTATTTTTCCTCTTGCCCTCATCGTCTGGCTGGCGGCGCGCGCGCAGATGCGAAGCCGCAGCTGGGCATCGGTCATTGATAAACGTCTACTACCGCATTTATTAGAAGGCGTAAATGATCGGAAAAAAACGCCCCCCATTAAACGTTTATTTGCTTTAGGCTGTATCGTTATTTTCGCACTCGCCGGTCCCGCATTTGAAAAACGCCCCCAGCCGGTGTTTAAAACCCAGTCTGCCCTGGTGATACTTTTAGATTTATCCCGCTCGATGGATGCAACCGATATTAAACCCAGCCGTTTAAGTCGTGCGCATTTTAAAATTAATGATATTCTGAGTCAGCGCAAAGAAGGCCAGACCGCTTTAATTGCATACGCGGCCAATGCCTATGTGGTTAGCCCCTTAACCGACGACGCGCAAACCATTGCGTCACAGGTGTCGGCACTGGAAACTACCATTATGCCCGCACAGGGCAGCCGCCTGGATATTGCTTTAAACAAAGCACAGCAACTATTCAATAATGCGGGACAGTCTAAAGGTGATATTCTGGTCATTACCGACAGCGTTAGCGCACAGGATAAAGAAACCATAAACACATTAAGTAGCCAAAATTTTAAAACCTCAATTTTAGCCGTTGGCACAAAAGCCGGTGCCCCCATTGCCAATCACAACGGTGGTTTTGTAAAAGACCGCCATGGTTCAATTGTTGTGCCGAAACTGGATATTAATCAATTAAAAAGTGCCGCACTGGCTGGCGCTGGCAAGTTTAGTTTAATAACCGCTAACGATCGCGATATTAATTATTTACTCCCCTCCATTTCATCGGCGAAAGATCCATCAGCTGAGGATCAAACGGATGCTAAAGGTAATAAATTTAAAACCGACATCTGGCACGAAGAAGGCCCCTGGCTTTTGTTACTGGTTATTCCATTTGCCGCATACGCTTTTCGCAAGGGATTAATTTTTGGCCTGCTGATTTTTATTTTACCCCTGCCACAACCGGCCCAGGCTGAACTTTCACCGGCCGAAGTTTCACAGACTGAACCTTCAGCGACAGAAAATGCCTGGGGCTGGTCCGATTTGTGGAGCACGCAAAATCAACAGGGCGCAAAAGCGCTGCAACAGGGCAACGCTAAACAGGCGGCAGAATTATTTAATGACCCGCAATGGAAAGCCACTGCAAAGTACCAGTCTGGCGAATACGAAAAAGCCGCTGAACTCCTAACTAACATTGACACAGCGAATGCCAATTACAACCGGGGCAATGCACTGGCAAGAGCCAATGATCTTGAAAATGCCATCAAAGCTTATGAGCGCGCCCTGCAGTTAGACCCGAACCACGAAGATGCAAAATATAACAAGCAATTGCTTGAGCAGGCGAAACAGCAGCAGGACAAAGAATCCGAGGATAACAATCAGGATGACAATCAGGATAGCAATAAGGACCAGAGCGATAAAGACCAAAGCGATCAAAACCAGCAAAGTAAAGACGGTCAAAAAGGTGATTCTGAGTCAGGGCAGAAAAATAGTCAGAATGCAGACAACAACCAGGGCGACGAATCTGAACAGCAAAGTCAGTCGCAAGATTCTGAACAGGACAAAGAAACATCACAGGCACAACAGGCTAAACAAGATGCTGATGCCGAAACAGATACCGAAACAGATGTAGATAAAAAAGCACAGAAATCAGCTGAAGCCAAAGCATCCGCAGAAGACAAACCATCTGCCGAGGAGGTTGCCGCTGAACAAAAACGTTTAAGTGAAATCACGCCGGATTTAGAGCAACAACAGGCGCAGCAATGGCTGAAAAAAATCCCCGATGACCCGGGGGGGTTATTGCGCCGTAAATTTAAATATCAGTATAGTCGTGAAAAAAACCAGGATGAACATCAGCCGTGGTAAATTTAACGCCCTGTTTATTTAAAAGATCGCCATGTCATACCTGCGCAGGCAGGAACGACAAGCATAACAAAACTATTGTTTAAAACTCTCACATCATTAAACTTCAATACAATAACATTATGAATATTCAAAACTTAATAGCCCAGTCACTCTTTGTATTTTTATTCTGGTTTTCACAAACCAGCTACGCCGCAGACATACAGGTGAAAGTCGATCGCACGCAAATCGAACTCAATGAAACGTTCACCCTGATTTTTGAAGCCAGTGAAGCCCCGGATGATGACCCGGATTTTTCTCCGCTTGAAAAAGATTTTCAGGTTTTGGGAAAAAGCACCAGCAGCAATATGAGCATTATTAATGGAAATTACACACGTTCTAAAAAGTGGAATGTAACATTAATCGCGCTGCATAAAGGCACAATCACTGTACCGTCTATAAACTTTGGCAGTGATAGTAGCCCGGCTTATCAAATTAATATAAAAGAGCCACAAAAATCCACCAGCAAACAGGGTGAAGCATTAATGTCTGAATTAGACATTAGCGCCAGCTCAGCTTACCCACAGCAACAAATTATAGTCACTCAGCGTTTACTCAGCGCCAGCAATATTAATGCCTATGAATTTAGCCCGTTAAAAACCAAAGGCGTTGAAATCACTCAGCAAACGTTGGGGGAAATCAAACAGTATCAAACCAAACGCGGAACCACGCCTTATCTTGTGCTTGAACAAAGCTATGCTATTTATCCCCAGTCTGCAGGCAAGTTAACGATTGAACCCAGCATTGCCAGTGCACGTGTAGCAATTCAGGGCAACCAGAGAAATCGCTCAGCATTTGATCCCTTTCGTAACAATACTAAAACTATACGCCGCTCTTCTGCCAATAAAATCATTTCAGTTAAACCGATTCCGGAAGCGTTTAAAGGCCAGCACTGGCTTGTAGCAAAAGATGTTCAGTTAGTTGAAGAGTTCCCTGAATCAAAAGCGTTTAGTGCAGGTGAACCTGTTACCCGCACGCTTTTATTAATGGCTGATGGACAAAACGCGTCCCAGCTACCCGAATTTACAAACCCTGAAGTCAAAGGTTTAAAGCAATATCCGGATAAACCGTTACTGAAAAATAATACCAGCGAATCCGGCATTACCGGCGTTCAGCAACTTAAGATAGCAATCATTGCATCAACCGCCGGCAAATACACACTACCGGCAATTTCTATTCCCTGGTGGAATACGCAAACTAATAAACTTGAGCATGCAAAAATACCCTCTCGCACTTTTTCTATTGATCCTGCTTCTGGTGCTACAACCACAACCAGTCCAGCGCAAATAAATACGGACGAACCTTTAACAATCGAAAGTAGCAAACCTGAAATCACGGTTGATTCAAATAATACAATGGAGCCCGCTAATACATCGGATGGGAATTTATCCTGGAATATTATTTTGTGGAAAATTATTTCTTTTATTCTGGCTGCAGCGCTATTCATCACATTATTTTTATTATGGAAAAAATCCAGAACTGAGCTTCCAGTAAAAAGTAATCCGCAGTCAAACCCGGCCTCTTTAAAACAGGCGCTGAAAGATCTTAAACAGGCCTGTGAAAATGCCAACGCGCAGGCATCTAAAAATGCCTTACTGCAATGGGCGCAGGCCTTATTTATGCATAATGCGCTACATTCTCTTGGTGACATATCAGACAGGGTAGATCCCGCTCTGTCTGAAAAAATACAGTCGCTAAACTCACATTTATACCGCAATAATACAGACCCATGGAAATGTAACCAGCTGTATGATCTTTGCCTTAAGTTTACCGATGATTTTAATATGCGGACAAAACAGTCGCAGCAAGAAAACAGTCGGGACCATCTGGAAAATCTGTATAAGTAAATGGCTTCCTGTATTCTGTAATAACTCACAATTTAAAAAATATTTAATCAAAAAAAACTTTTTAACCTTTATACTGTCGTACAATATCATCAATATAAAATTGCAGGAAGCCCCATGAAATCAGGCTCTATCACCAAAATTGCACTAGTATTCTTACTTCTCACATTTTCACTGTCACTCTCTGCGGCTAAGCCCCCTGCCTCTGGAATGCCAAATTTGGAAATACCGAATCTGGAATTAACGGGCAGTGACGAAAAAAAGCACTATTTAAATGAATATCTGGGCAATGGCAAATGGACAACGCTGGTTGTATGGGGGCCAAAATGCCCCGCCTGTATTGAAGAGATGCCGGAAATACAGGGCATGTACGACGACAAAGAAAAAAACAATATCAATGTTTTAGGGTTGGCAGTCGATTTTCCAACCTTTTCCTATGCCAAACTCAAACAGGTACAGCAGTTTGAAGAAGACTACTTTGTAACTTTTCCTAATTTATTAATCAGCTCTGACATATATTATGAATTAGGGCTTGGGGCCCTTAAGGGTACTCCAACGATTATTCTGGTTGATCCACAGGGAAAAGTCTCCGCTGTGCAATTAGGTGGCGTACCCAGAAAAGTCATTGAAAATTATATCGCTGAGGAAAATGCTAAAGCCAGTCTGATCAGTAAAAAGTAATCTACTATAACCAAAGTGGCATTATCCAGTGACACGACCAGTGACACGATTAGAAAGCAAAAATTTGCAGGCTGATATATTGTAGGCTAAGGTAGGAGCGGTAAATTTACTGTAAATCTTACCTTAAACCACCGACTGGAAATGGATCTTAGCCATGGCAGACAGACCTAAAATGGGCGTTGAAGTTAATATGCGCTCGAACGCTTCTTCTACTAACGCTGCCTCACTTAAAGCCGCCTCACTCAACACACCCGAAAGTAATGCCATTGAAACACAGGCGGACAGCCCATTCTGTATCGCTGTTTTAGGTGACTTCAGTGGACAGTCCGACAGCTCAAAACTTCGCCCCATAGAAATTGACCGGGACAACCTGGAAGAGGTGATGGCTAAATTTAAAATTAATTTACATTTAAACTTAACGGCCAATGAAAACATTCAAATCTCGCTCAACGAGCTGGATGACTTTCATCCGGATGAGCTCTATGAAAAACTCGAATCATTTGAAAAATTACGCAGCTTACGCCGACGATTAAAAAGTAAAAGTAGCTTTGCGGATGCTGCTGCAGAAATTCAAAGCTGGTTACCGGCTGTAAAACCTGAGCATGAAAAAAAATCTACAGTGGCCGACAATAATACAACCATTCCGCCCGCCGCTGAAAATCTACTGGATGATATTTTAGGCTCAGCGCAAAGCAATAGCAGTGACGCTGCTGAAGCCACACATATTGATAAATTAATTAAAAGCATTGTCGCACCCTATGTTGAACCCGCCGCCGATCCGCGTCAAAATGAGATGCTTGAAATGGTGGATAAAGCTACCGAATCTCACATGCAAAACATTTTGCACCACCCGGACTTTCAGGCAATGGAAGCCGCATGGCAGTCTTTATATTTTTTAATTAAACGTCTGGAAACCGGTTCTAAATTAAAAATATTTATTCTGGATATTTCCAAACCGCAATTGCAGCAGGATTTAGCGGTTGATGATTTAGCCTCCTCTTCAATTTACAAATTATTCTGCGACCCGTCCGAAGGTGATAATCCCTGGAGTATTTTACTGGGCAACTATACCTTTACCGACAGTATCGATGATGTGTTATCACTTGCGAATATCGGCACCATTGCACAACAGAGCAATGCACCTTTTATTGCTGCCGCACATGAAAAATTAGCGGGCTGTGAATCCTTTGCAAAAACGGCAGATTATGAAGACTGGAATTATGCTATCGGTGAAGGTGCAGAAAAAGCCTGGGCACTATTAAGACAATCGCCTGTAGCTTCGTATATCGGCCTGGCCCTGCCACGTTTTTTACTGCGCCTTCCCTACGGAAATAAAAGCAAGCCCATAGACGCATTCAAGTTTGAGGAAATGACCGCAGAAAACAATCATACAGATTATTTATGGGGCAACCCCGCATTTATAAAAGCTGAATGCCTGGCACAGAGTTTTAATAACAGTGGCTGGAATATGCAAGTCGGCGAAATTTTTCAAACCGATAACTTACCGATTCACTATTATAATGACGAGGGTGAAACCGTAAGCAAACCCACCGCAGAAATTATGCTAACGGAAAAAGGCGGTGAAATTTTAAACCAGCACGGACTGATGAGTTTATGGTCTGTACGAAATATGGACTGTATTCGGTCTGCAGATTATCAATCTATTAATGAAAACAGCCAGAAACTTGCGGGGCGCTGGAAAAGCTGAAACCTGGGACAGGCTTAATACTTATAAGTCTGGTCTGGCATTGGACTTGGCCCTTAAGAGTATTCTTTATAATTTTAAAAATGCCGCTATTATCTTCTATGGCTTCACCCACCGCTTCAATGCCCGGAATTCTGGGGGAACTCTGGGGGGGGGAGGGGAAACTCTGGGCTCACTTATCTCACCGAAACTTCCAGCCCGAATGCCGTGTTACGAATTTTTACAAATCCTTCTGGTACACTCAGTTCTGCAATATCTTCAAGTTGAAGTTGCTCTACATCACCGGGCTGTTTAATTATTATTGCCTTCATTATTGTCTCCTAAAATGATCTTTTGGGTAATCCCACGGTCAGATTAATTCATACGATTACTGATAAAAGATAGCTAAACCGTGAAATATTTTTCCAAATTTGGAATGTTATAAAAATCAACTCCCAACAAGCAGGCTGCATTATGGATTTAAAATCAGTAGAACTTTTTGTAAGAGTAGTTCAAAGAGGCAGCTTTTCAGCCGCATCCCGACACTTTGATGTCCCTGTCGCCACCGTAAGTCGACGGGTTAGTGAACTTGAACGCACCCTCGACGTGCGCTTACTGGAACGTTCAACTCGACAGCTCAGATTAACCGAAGCTGGCGCTACCCTGTATGAATTTGCCTCCCGGGGACTGGATGAAATGGACGCGGGATTTCTGGCTTTACAAAACAGAGAGTCTGAAATTAAGGGCACCCTGCGTTTATCTGTACCGCCAAACTTCGAACCCTGGTGGAAATTGCTGAATGATTTTCAACAACAATTCCCACAGATAAATGTAGATATTTATGTAACAGAACGAAAAATAGATTTTATAGAAGATGGTATTGATGTGGCATTGCGGGTGGGTGATGTGGTGTATTTATCCGCCATTGCACGACAGCTCATCAGTTATAGACATGTACTTGTTGCCACACCTGTATTTATAAAAAAGTATGGTAATCCAGAATCACCACAGGAACTGTCTAATTATCCCTGCGCAGCCTGGAGTAAAAAATATACGCCAACTGAATGGACACTTGCGGGTAAAAAAATCGCGATACAACCTTTTATGCGTGTAAATGATTTTTCACATATGAGATATCTTGCACTGCAGCATAACTGCATAACAGAGCAACCGCCTTTTTTAGTAAATGAGCTGATTGCTAATAAACAGTTAGTTAAAGTTTTAGCCGATTATGACTTACCTGAATTAAACGTCAGCCTGCTTTACCCGAGTCGCAAACAACTGTCACGTATAGCACGGGTTTATATTGATTTTTGTACGGCTAATATTGATGCTTATTTGTCTAAGTAATACTTAATTGTGCACTGTTATTTTTTTAAATTCTTCAACAATCTTATACAACTTAAATCAAAAAAAACACGCAAACTGTCATCCCCGAATGCGTCTATCGGCAACCCTGTGACTTTGCAGAATTAAGACACTGGATTATTAAGTGCGTCCCTGCACTTAACCCTTCGGGCCGTGCAGAGCACGTTTAAATTCGATCCGGTCGAATTTGATCCCGACACCAGCATTCGGGATAAAACCGTATGGAACGGTTTTGAACAGGCTTGCCTGGCCGTTAGGCGTAGGACAGGAGCCCGTAGTAATGACGACATTATTTAAGTTAACAGGACAGCAATGATATTTGACTTAAATTTCAATTTCACCCACCAGATATTGCACGGCCTTACCTGAAATTCTCACCCTTTCCCCTTTGTACTCACAGGCTACTTCACCTCCGCGTCTGGAAAGCTGTTTAGCTGATAAAATATTTTTACCCAGTTTTTCTGACCAGTAGGGTATTAGCTGGGTAAAGGACGAACCGGTTACCGGGTCTTCATCAATGCCGTATTTGGGTGCGAAAACCCGTGACACAAAATCAAATTCACTTGACGCATTCGTGTCCTGCGCCGTAATAACGACGCATCGTAAATTTAATTGACTGAGAAGCGACAGATCCGGCTTTGCATTTATTAGACTTTCTACACTATCAAAAACCACAATATAATCCTGGGACTGTAGACACGTCAGCGCCGTTGTTTTAAATGCATCGACAATTAGCTGAGGCGTGACGCAAACTGTGGGTGACTGGGATGGAAAATCCATATCTAACCTGCCCGCATTTCTGGCTGCACTGTTTTTACTCACCGACAAAACGCCACTTTTTGATTCAAAGTGCAACTCACTTTTATCTTTTTCAAACTGCTGAAAAATCACCTGTGCTGCTGCGAGGGTCGCGTGTCCGCACAAATCAACTTCATTTACGGGGGTAAACCATCTGATGTGGTAACCGATATCCGTTGGCACAAAAAAAGCCGTCTCCGAAAGATTGTTTTCCGCCGCGATATTCTGCATTACATCATCCGCCAACCACTCCTGTAACGGGCAGATCGCCGCCGGATTACCCTCAAACACTTTATTTGCAAATGCATCCACCTGGTATATAGTTAACTTCACTTTCTTCTCCTTTAAATTACAACGATGTATACTTAAATTTAACAACATAAAATTAATGGCAGGTTAATCCCATGAAAAAATTACCCGTATTATTTTTTGCCTTATTTCAGTTATTTAATTCAGCTGCAAATGCATCTGACCTCGCCAAAGAACAACGCTGGGCTGATCAGGTTGTCGACTACATAATAGATGGCGACGCTGAATGGTTAGCCATCAAAAACCATAAAATACTGTCCATCTATACTGAAGCACAGGCCCCGAAAGTCAACGGCGGTGCAATTATTATTCATGGATCCGGTGTACACCCGAACTGGGAAGAAGTTATTCAGCCCCTGCGCACTGCTCTACCCGAAAAAGGCTGGAGCACCTTATCCATACAGATGCCGGTGTTAGCCAATGACGCCGACTATAGCGAGTATGCAAAAACATTTGATGATGTCGCCCCCAGAATAAATGCGGCCATAAAATTTCTTAAACAAAAAAACATAAATAATATTGTTATCATTGCGCACAGTCTGGGCTCCACCATGAGCGCTTATTATCTTTCATCCGACAAAAACCATTCAGTTAAAGCCTTTGTTGCTATCGGCATGCCGGGCGCCAGTAAAGACAAACGCATGAACAACATAAACGCGTTAAGACAAATTAATATTCCCATGCTGGATTTATATGGTAGCAACGATTTAGATTCTGTTATTAACTCAGCTGAGGCCCGTAAACAGTCTGCGGCTAAAAACACACATTATTCTCAGGTGATCACTAAAGGGGCAAACCACTTTTTTACCGGCAAAAACGCTGAGCTAATACAAGCTGTTAGTACCTGGTTGAATAAAAATGGTTAAATAAAAATAGTTAAATAGAAATGGTTAAATCGGTAGTTTATTAAACCCGTAACTAACGGGTTTAATCAATCCGCTAGACTATCCAGGGATACGCTAATCAAGTCTGCTTAGCATTAAACTTGATCAGCGCATCCCTAACGATAAACCGGCATTCTACGACCAATCGCCACACTTAAAACCACGGCGGCGCAAAACACGATCATCAAAAAACTAATCGACTCGCCCAGCAATAATGCCGCAACAAACAACGTTAAAAACGGCTGAATTAACTGCACCTGACTCACCCGAATAACGCCCCCTAAAGCCAGCCCCCGGTACCAGAAAATAAATGCCAGCCACTGGCTGATAAAACTCACATAAATAAACCCGGCCCAGGCCTGCCAGTTAATAATTTCCCGTGCATTATTGATTTGAATATTTTCCCAGGTAAAAGCCACTGGAATAATGGTAAACGGAACAGACAATACAATAGCCCAGCAAATCACCGCAACGCCACCGATTTCGACCGCAAGCTTTCCCCCCTGCGCGTAACCAATGGCGCACAATATCGAGGCCCCCAGTAAAATTAATTCACTGCTTTGTAATTGCCCTTGACGACTCCACAGCAAATAAATAATAACCAGAGAACTGCCTAAAATGGCCATTAGCCAGAAGCCCACAGACGGTCGTTGGCGCAGCAGTAACGCCCCGGCAATGGCGGTGAACAATGGCAGCATCGACACCACAATGCCTCCCTGGGCACCGCTTACATTTTGCATCGCCATTGAGGTTAACCAGGGGAAACTGATCACCACACCTAACATAACAATTGTAATATCCCACCACTGCCTACGGGTAGGAAACGCAATTTTAAATCCGTAAATTAAGGCCAATGCGGGCACTGCCGCCAGCAATGAACGCCCCAGCCCGACAAAGGTAGGATCTAAAACGCCCACCGCTAAACGCGTTGCGGGCAGAGTGACACTAAAGCAGGCAATCGCCAGCAAACCTAAAAATAATCCTGATAACGCTTTATTGTTGCGACGCGTCACTAATGTTGAAATCGGCATTGCCTGTCTCCTGTTAAAGCGATACATTACCCACTTACAAACAGACAATACATGTACAGTTGAGCTGTTAATTTTTCGACTGTACTGCTAAAACGCCCGATACACATTATGAGCGCCCCATCCATGAGCATGATCATCACCCTCGACAAATCGTCGGACACCCCGCTCACCGAACAAATCATTCAGGGTATTTGCACACTTATAGATAACCGCGCCCTGCGCACCGGCAATGCCATACCATCCATTCGCAACTTCAGCACCTCACATAATGTCAGCCGTTTTACCACGGTGCAGGCCTATGATCGACTGGTCGCCGCGGGCTACATTCATTCCCGTCCCGGCTCAGGTTTTTATGTGGCATCACGCTCAACACCAGTTGGCAACAACCAACCCACGGTTAAGCTTGAACGGGCCATGGATGTTTTATGGTTACTGCGAAATGCATTGGGTTCACCAGATGGTTCACTCCGTGGTTCATCCGGTGAATCGCCCAATTCATCACCCGGCACCCACTCACTAAAACCACAACTTTTACCCGGTGCAGGCTGGCTGCCGGTGGAATGGATGAACAGTGCCGGTATTCAGAAGAGCCTGCGCAATCTGGCCCACAAACCTGCACGCTATCTGACGCAATACGGCACCCCCTCAGGTTACTTACCCCTGCGCCAGCAAATTCAGCAACGTCTTGCGGAGCATCAGATTCATCTGACAAGCGAGCAAATATTGCTCACCATGGGCGCAAGCCATGCACTGGATTTAATTGCGCGATTATTTATTCGCCCCGGCGACACGGTGTTTGTTGACGACCCGGGATATTTTATTTTGTTTGGCACCTTAAAATCCTACGGCGCAAAAGTGGTGGGGGTTCCCTGGAAAACGGATGGCCCGGATATTGAAAAGCTGACATTATTAATTGCCGAACATAAACCCAAAGTATTTTTTACCAATAGCATATTACATAACCCCACCGGTGCCAGCATCAGCCAGGCGGTAGCTTACCGCCTGCTGCAATTAACTGAAGGGGCCGATATGATGATTATTGAAGATGATGTTTTTGGTGATTTTCAGCCGGGAAAAGTGAGCCGGCTGGCAACATTAGATCAGTTACAACGGGTGATTTATATCAGCAGTTATTCAAAAACCATTTCCGCCTCCATGCGCGTTGGATTCATCGGCGCATCACCAGAAATTATTCAACAACTCACCGATTTAAAATTGCTCTCCGGCATAACCACTTCAGAAGTGAATGAACGCATGATTTACCAGATGCTAAGCAGCGGGCAATATCGAAAGCACCTCAATCAGTTACATAAAAAACTACAGCAGTGCAGAGAAACTGCATTAAATAATTTCGATAAACTGGGCATGCAGGCGGACCTCGAACCCGAGGGCGGTATGTTTTTATGGATGAAAATGCCCGCGCATCTGGACATTATTGAAATGAGCAATCAGGCAGCGCAACAGGGCATTATGCTGGCACCGGGAAATTTATTCCGGCCGCATCAGGAGCCCTCCCAGTGGATGCGCTTTAATGTGGCGAGCAGTAATGAGGAAACTAATTTGAAATTTTTACAGAAATTTATTGAGGGTAAAACCAACAGGTAATTCAGATTATGTGATCGTATAAATTAATAATTTATACTTTATAATTTACAATCAAGAAAATATTTTCACGAAACGACCGCATCACCCCTGACCTGTTTAGTATTCGCAAACTTTTTATCGCTGGCATTCCAGCCATATTGCCCTGTCCACTGCCCGTCTTTAAAATCAATATTCAACCAGTTTGGCACGTAGGGCTTCTGATTATTAATCGTGAAATCAGTGACCGGCGGTGGCCCGATATAATCCCCCACGGGACAATCTTTGGTCATTACGGTATTAAAGCGCACATATAAATTTTCTGATAACTGTTGCGCATCCTTTAGCACAACCGCAAACTCATCCGCAGAAAGTTGCCACGCACCTTTCAGAGGGGTCTCACTATAAAACGCCAGACGCTTGCCCAGCAGGCAGCTGAAATATATCTGCATTTCAATTAACAGAACCGAACCCAGTTTTTTACCCGCATCGCCAGCGGATTTAGATAACTGTATCTCGACAGCTTTGTCATGAAAAGTGAGTTGCTTCATATTAACGACCTCTGGTTTAAATCTTCTGATATAGCACTAAATATAATAGACACTATAACATAGAAAAAACCCATGCTTCGATGCAAAAAGCACTATCGATCAACCGCCTGTCAATATTAATATAAAGCGTTAACCTTATTTAAGGCATAAAAAAATCCAGCGATTGATTCCACGAAGCACAAATAAAAAATGCAAAAACAACCTTCAATAAAAAATTAAGATCATTTTAATCACTCACCCTCAAACAAACCCGGATGCACTCGATAAACCCCTTTTCTAATGCGAAATAAATATTTCGTGCGGGTCATCGTTTGCCGCCCGGTTAAATTGTAGCGGCGGGTAAAAAAGAATTAATGTAATCGGTTTTAATATCAGCAAAAACGGCTTTAAATTATTTCAGGGTAAACTCAATCCCCCGATTTTCAACGGCGCCTAACTCGCCGCTAATCACCGCGGCTATTAACCGATCTTTAAGTAACCTCTTATTCTGTTTCATAGTTTTCCTTATTAAATTAAATATAAATACATACGTAAAACGAAAAACGTAAAAGAAAACGAAAACGCGAATGGCCGCGAATAAAAAAACCAGTAAACATAAAAACCTCCCAACAATATTTACCGTCATCCCCGAACGCTTCTATCGGGGATCCAGCGACTTAGATCAATGTATCCATCTATTGCAGCCTGACCTGTAACAGTTTTCGCCTCATGCAGCTTCCGCTTCGCTCCATATTGCCACATAAGTCAAAAAATGTTACGGTCAGCTGAACTCAGCGTTAGCGCAACAAGAAGCATTAAAGATAATATGGAAATAAAACTTAATTACTATTTAATAACTATCATTCTCCTTACATTAATGCCTGGTTGCTCAGCACTAAATTATGGTTACTCTAATGAAGAATGGAATAAATTAACAGAAGTAGAACAAACAAATATTAAAAATGAATATCAAGAAATAATTGATTCACGAAAAGACCAGGAACATAATAAAATAATAGAAGCTAGAGACCAGCAGGTAATAGATGTTGGTGTAAACCCAATGGGACGAAGATATTAATATTTACATTTTTGACATCAGAATAAATAAATGGCAATGTATTGCACCGCGTAATTTAAATTAAAAAGGCGCTAAACTGGGCAAGGACTGATCTCTAGTCAGCCCTCTCCCCACCACCCTGCATGCGGCTCCGCACAGGGCGGTTCATTTAAATTATCCGTTAGGATAATGAACCTTTATCCAGCCTTCTCTTAAAGAATATAATCCTTCTTCTTTTAGATAGTTATTGCTCAGCACCTGTTGTATGCCGGGTGCTTTCGAACTACGCCATGGGCCTTTTTCTGTGCTTCCACAGGTCATGGCCCATTCTTTAGCTGCACCGAGTCGCAACAGGTTGGCTACTTTTGTTCGTAGCTTTCGCCATTGACGCCAGTAGCACATGCGTACACGTCGCCTTATCCAGTGGTCTAGTTCAACACATTTCTGGTATGCGTTTTCGATACCGTAATAGTTTATCCAGCCGCGTAGGTAAAGTGTTAATTTATACAATTGATACTGCATACTCACGGCCCAGTTTTCAGTGTAATTCACCCTTCGTGCCAGGCAAAGCCTGTTCAAAATCGCATCAGCGATTTTAGTCTGTTCGTAGGCTCGCAGTTTTGCGCTTGGGCATCCCAGCCGCTCCGAGGCTTCACGGCGCTTCGCCCTTCCCACAATTTCTCGCGGACTTGCAGTTGCCGTCGACTAGTCGTTATACTGTTATATAAAATCACTGCTGTCCCGTTAAGAACTAAATAAGTAGGTCTGGAGACCCTTTAATTTTGTTACAATGAAATCACGACAAGTCATTGAAAAACAAAAAGGAAACCAGACCATGAGTCATCATAATACTGTA
>Ga0316209_1000264_pt1 | contig 104288 bp, 95 predicted proteins | sample 6monopyrite_MG_FD_204945 | JGI IMG/M metagenome (GOLD analysis project Ga0316209, IMG submission 204945) | Microbial mat bacterial communities from mineral coupon in-situ incubated in ocean water Damariscotta River, Maine, United States -... | ecosystem: Environmental > Aquatic > Marine >... | reverse complement strand
AGGGCTTCTAGCTTAAACTCTTTTGTATACGTATTATATGGCTTACTTTTTGTTGTCATTGGGACACTCCTTTGAGAGGCTAAAGCCTCTGATTAAAAGTGTCCGTTAAACTGGGGGAGGTTCACTCCGTCCCCTTTAATTAAATTAATTATTTTAGTGACATAATTGATTTTTTAATCCAGGGCAATAGGTTCTCATAAGAACATTCACCAGATTCCAATAGTTCAATCAAAAACTTATGAGCATCATCTGAAACAACATTAAATTTGTAACCATTTAAGCGCAGAAAAACATCTGTTGAAAAAAAAGCGACGCGCTTATTACCGTCAATAAAAGGGTGATTCATGATCAATGATTCAAAAAGCGCTGCAGCCATCTCAGTCAAATCATTGTAATAACCTGTTTTAGGTCGGTACAGGGCACTTTCTAATAAGCCTAAATCTCGTACACCAGACTTCCCACCAAAACGTTCAATTAGCCGTGTGTGAATTTCAAGAACTTCATCTCTGGTTAGAAATAAAACCGGCCTATTTTGCAAGTAATTTACCTAGCTCTTCATTTTCGTCCATAGACGCATCAAGCTGAGCTAATACCTCAGGTCGCACACGACACCGCTGCACGTATTCACGAATAGCCTCGGTTAAAAGGCCAGAAACGTTTTGGTGCGACTCCTGAGCCAGAGACTTCAAATCATCCCACACGTCTTCATCTACTTTTGAACTTATCTTAATATTTTGCATCAATCGATGATGAATGACATAGATTGACATGTCAAGCTATTAGATGTCCGACTTCAAAACCAAAAATCAGACTTTAGACAGTTACAATATAAGTTATTGAATTTAAATAATAAATTATTTAACTCTCAACTTTGAAGGAACAAACCGGACACCCATAACAAGTTTGACAAGTAAAAACCTCAAGCGTAGCGTGTATGACCAGAAGGATTACGCCCATATCAAGGAGCTGATAATGCCTAAACCTCGTTACGCTCAGATCTCACTCGAAGCCACACCCTATTACCACTGTATTTCTCGCTGTGTGCGACGAGCTTTCCTTTGTGGCACGGATATCGCCACGGGTGAATGCTATGAGCACCGTCGCCAGTGGCTAGAAGACCGACTACTTGAGTTAGCTGACATATTCGCTATCGATATCTGCTCTTACGCCATTATGTCGAATCATTATCACGTCGTTTTACATGTGAATAGAGCCCAGGCTGATTCATGGTCACTTCATGATGTTATACACCAATGGCATCAGTTGTTTAATGGCAGTGCTTTGTCACAGGCTTACGTGGCCGGTAAAGCACAAGGCAAAACAGAACTCGATACATTAACAGAACAAGTTTCTGTGTGGCGCGAACGCCTTGTGGATATCAGCTGGTTTATGCGAGTTTTAAATGAAGACATTGCTCGACAGGCTAACCATGAGGATAACTGCACAGGTCGTTTCTGGGAGGGTAGATATAAATCTCAGGCCTTACTCGATGAAGCGGCCCTCGCAGCCTGTATGGCATATGTCGATTTAAATCCAATTCGCGCAGCTATGGCTAAAACACCAGAAACATCAAACCATACCAGCATTAAACGCCGCATACGTGTAGCATTAAAATCCCAACACCCTAATTATAAAAACCAGCAAGCAGCTAACCTGTTTCCATTTATTGGTAACCCACGTAACAATATGCCAGCGGGTTTACCCTTTAAATTAACCGATTACATTGAGTTAGTGGAATGGACTGGTAAACAAATGCGCAATGATAAACGTGGAGCCATTGATGAAAATATTCCTCCGATTTTACAACGACTGAATTTTGAAGCGGATAACTGGTTTTATTTAACTCAAAACTTTGAAAGCAAACTAAAAGGCCTGGTCGGCTCTGTGTTTAAATTAAAAGAGGCCTGTAACAAACTGGGTTATCAACGCACGGTTTGCAAGCAGAGTTGTGAACAGTTTTTCCCTTAAAAAATAAACTAACTCTCTCTTTATATCTTTTCAACGGCCGTTGAAACTTCGTCTCGTCTGACATTCAGTTATTTCCGCTATCTCTTCTCAAAACAACACACTCTGTTGCGATTTAATAAGCAACAGCACTAAATATTATTTTTTACAATAGATAGCATTGGTGATTTGTCATCTTATTATTAAAGTGGATGTCCTATTAATAAACACGAAAAAATAAACTACGTCGAATTTCCTGCAAAAAATATTCAAACAACAAAGTCTTTTTTTGAAAAGGTATTTAACTGGACGTTTGTAGATTACGGCCCGGAATATACTGCCTTCTCAAACCAGGGACTGGATGGTGGATTTTATAAATCAGAACTGTCTTCATCCACTAGCAATGGTAGCGCATTAATTGTCTTCTACAGTGATAACTTAGAACAAACCCAGTCTAAAATAGAAGCCGCTGGCGGCTCTATTATAAAACCTATTTTCGAATTTCCTGGCGGGCGGCGCTTTCATTTCAGCGATCCAAACAAAAATGAATATGCAGTTTGGTCAGACAAGTAAGCCTTTATTTTTTAATCTTATTTAATACTAACTGCATAAATCCACCACTTAACCCTGAATAAAATTTAGTGCTATAGTTGGTATACTCCCTGGGTTATAAAGTTGAATTCATCATGATGATAAAATTAGGCCTTTCAGGTTTACTTATCTTATCTACGCTAGTATTGACTGCCTGTAATAAAGCACCAGAACAAGCTGTCACAATCGCCATCAACCCCTGGCCCGGTTATGAGTTTTTGCACCTTGCTAAAAAGAAGGGTTTTTTCCAACAAACTGGCGCCAATATAAAGATAGCTCAACTATCTTCTCTGGCCAATGCTCAACGCGCATACACCAATGGTCATGTTGATGGCCTGGCCTCAACCATCATTGAGGCAGTACAAGCGGAAGTGCTGGGTGGAAAACCACTTAAAATAATTCTTATACCTGATTACTCTAATGGTGGGGACGTTATCATTACTCACCGATCCGTCACCAATATGGCTACCCTTAAAGGAAAAACAATCGGTTGTGAGGTTTCATCATTGGGTATTTACCTGTTACAGCGGGCACTTGAGAATGCAGGACTTGGCTTAGATGATGTGACAATAATAAACACTGAACAGGCAGATGGAGAAAGTTCTATGCTTGCAGGTACCATTGATGCCTATGTCACCTACCCCCCTGTTTCTATTGCCCTTACAAAACACCCTCAATTTAAGACTATTTTTAGCAGCGCAGATATTCCAAATGAAATTATTGATACTGTTTCTCTATCAGAAGAAGCGATTAAAAATAACCCTCAAATAGTTACCCAAATTCGCCAGGCATGGCAATTGGCATTAGATTACACCGCGAAAAACCCAGATGATGCCTATGAAATTATGGCCTCAAGAGAAGGCATTACCCCTGACGAGTTTAAAGACGTATTAGGTGATTTAAGCATTCTAAATACGGCACAGCAAGAAACTTTATTTAACCAACCTGAATTACTACAACAAGCGACTCGAGATGTATGTAAAACATTAGTACATGTAGGTTCGATAAAAACTAATTGCGACAGCTTGCCGAATATTATTTACAAGGCTCCATAGTTTATGATATTCAGCCACAACAAAACTAACAGCCTATCATTTAAACTTAATGCGCCGCTAATTATAATAAGCCTAATAAGCTTAGGTATTCTCTCATATTTTTCCTATGAAAATTTTCTAACGTCCATCGACAAATCAACCCAGAAAGAAACTCAATATATATTAGATACTATTGTTATAGCTACAGAAACCAACAATACCATCTCGAATATAAGGCGTATTGTAAATACACTCGCCACACGAAAAAACATTGAACGCATAAGCCTTATTCATCGAAATAAAAACATTATCGCCGACAACAATAACGAGCTTATCGGAAAGAATTTTCTATCTACCATTCCGGCGCATAAAAATAATTTTATCCAGAATGAAAAAATAAAATCACCCAATAAATTATTAAAAGATAAAATTTCTTACCAAACGATGAATGTTAATTTTATAGACCAAAATATTAATCGTTTACGCCCGTACACCATCTATTTAGCTTTTAACCAGAAAGAAGCTTTATATCACGCTAATAACGAACTTTCCAAATTAATAGCTATAGATTTCTTAAGTATAGTTATTATTTTATTAGCTATATATTTCTTACAGAAAAAAATCCTCATAAAACCTATTGCTTCTTTAATAACGACATTAGAAAACCAAAAAATATCTAAAATACAGCTTGACGCAAGAATATATAGCCAGGATGAGCTAGGCATACTTAGCCAACAATACAATAAACTCAATAAAATAAAATTTCACCATGAGCGTGAACTTGAGAATGCACGAAAGTACATAGATGGCATTACGCATGAGGTTCCCGTAGGCCTATCTTATATTGATAACAAACAATGCTACCGCTTTGTTAATAAAAACTATGAACGTTGGTTCGGAAAGCCAAATAATTACTTCATTGGAACACATATAAAAAACATTGTTGGCGAAGAAGCATATCAGCGAATACTAGCCAACATTAAAATAGCCCTGAGTGGTAGAATAGTAACATTCGAGTCTGAGCTTTTATTTTCAGATAACATTACACACATTCTTCGCATAACTTACACTCCCGACATTGATAAAAACAATCATGTACTGGGATTTTTCGTATGCCTGGAGGATATATCTCATTCTAGGGAAAATGACGAAAAACTAGAACGTTACATGAGTGATTTAGAATTTCAGGCATGGGCATTAGAAGAATCAAAAAATGATGCGGAGGAAGCTAAACGAATTGCTGAACAGGCAGCTCAGGGAAAATCTGAATTTTTATCAACTATGAGCCATGAAATTCGCACCCCTATGAATGGTGTAATCGGCATGGCTGAGTTACTTAGTAATACTTCACTGGATGAAGTACAGCGTAATTATGTACACACTATTCTAAATTCAGGAAAATTATTAATCACCATTATAAATGACATACTCGACTATTCTAAACTTGAGGCAAATAAGGTAACGATAGAAAACATCCCCTTTAATCTTCATACGACCATATATGAAACACTCGATTTGATGCAACAAACCTGCAACAAAAATATTGAAATAAAAATGGACTATCCCAAAAACGTTCCTCACGTCTTTATGGGAGACCCTGCTCGAGTCAGACAAATTTTATTTAATTTAACTGGCAATGCTATTAAATTTACTGAACACGGTCATGTGTGTATTCATGTCAGCACACAAGATGATCTTTTAACCATTTCAGTCGAAGACACAGGCATCGGCATTTCTGAGGAGCAGCAAAAACAATTATTCGAATCGTTTAATCAAGCCGACTCTTCAACGACTAGAAAATATGGCGGCACCGGTCTTGGACTTGCTATCAGCAAACGTTTGTCCATGCTGATGAATGGCAATATAGAAATCAGATCAACTGTCGGTAAAGGTACAACTTTCGAGATTAAGCTTCCCCTAAAAATTTCGTCTTCCATTATTGAAGATTCAACACCAGAAACACCAGAGGCCATCACACAAGCATTACATGGGCATATATTATTAGTTGAAGACAATCTAACTAATCAATTAGTCGCATCTGCCATGCTGAAAGATTTAGGTATTAGTTTCGATATTGCAAAGGACGGACTAGAGGCCTTAGAAAAATGGCGAAGCAATAACTACGATTTAATCTATATGGACTGTCGCATGCCAAACATGGATGGATATGAAGCTACCGGAATCATTCAACTAGAAGAAAAACAAAAAGGCCGACACACCCCTATCGTGGCACTAACCGCTAATGCAACACCTGAAGATAGAAGCAAATGCGAGGAAGCAGGTATGGAAGATATTCTGACCAAGCCTTTTTATCTTGATGACTTACGGCGAAGCTTACGCAAGTGGTTAACCAAAACAGCCACTTAAACAGCCTGCATATATAACGTATAACTACGCTATTTAGCTAGCGCACGCCTTCTTCTAAAAAAAGACTGCAAGATACTTTTACACTCTTCTTCCATTACGCCGCATGTTACTTCTACTTTGTGATTATGAAATGCGTCACCGATTAGATTAATTGCGCTTCCCGCTGCACCGGTTTTCATATCATATGCACCAAACACCAGACGGCTAACTCTGCCGTGAATCATTGCGCCTACGCACATTGAACAAGGCTCAAGCGTGACATACAAGGTAGTATCAATTAGACGATAGTTATTAAGTGCCTGGCCGGCATTGCGCATTGCCGTTAACTCAGCATGCGCGGATGGATCACTATTTTGAATGGGCTGATTCCAGCCTGCGGCGATAATTTTATTATCTTTAACGATGATCGCACCGACCGGCACTTCATCTTGTTGCTCTGCTTTATGCGCAAGCTCAAGTGCTTGCTGCATCCAGTATTCATCAGTGTATTGCATGTTTAAAAACCAGCAGAGTCAAATAGAGAGCGAAGCCTCTACTTTAATCCTGATTTATTCCCATTCGATCGTAAATAAGCCAGTACTGGCGCAGGTTTTCCAGTGTCATAAGTATGCAATCCCATGACGATCATCATTACCGCCATGATGCTAACACCCGCATCACATCATTGTAAATATTATTCATACACGCAGCCTTACCGCTTCGAACCACAGAACCGCTAATCCATAAAGCGATGCGTTATGAATCTGCTCCGATCCCACATTCAATACTGTCCCCCATAGAAACGCATTGCCGTATCGTGGTATCGGATTGATCCATGACTGCGTCATACCTGAACGCCGCCATATAGGAACCGGGGTCCAGAAACGGATGATATAGGCCTACGACTCATCCATCGAATCCAGCGCACTGATGACAGGTTCAGGCGCAATCCCGTCTACATCATCGGGCTGCGTAACAGATCCGTCGAAGATATACACTGCGGCCGAATTACCAGAGTTGCAGCTTGCGCTCACCAGGCTTGTGTCAATCGTGCCCATCCAGGCATGATCAACCATGCGTAGTATCGGACGTAACAAAATGAGTGGTAATTACTTGAACCGTGAGGTGGCTCTCTGCACGGCCTCGCCGAGGCTAAGCCAGGCGCTTTCAGCACCGACCTTGAGGTCCTCCCAGGCATCGTCGCTCGCGGCCGTTAACTCTGTCAGTTTGTCTTTTGCCGCGGCCTGCTTCTCTCTCAGTTCTTCAATCTTCTCATAATATTCAAGTTTGACATCAGCCTCTGCCTTGTCAGCTCTGGCCTTCATCTTGTCAATGTCTGCACTCCATCCGTCCAATTGAGCTTGCAGTTTTTGCTGATACGACTCTTTCATACTCATGTCTTTGCTCCTCAGTGCTGGCACAACATCTCATGCTGCTTGTATTGCACCCTGTAATAGTAATACGTATCTACGGTTAATTAATAGTGAATCATATGTAGATTACCCGACCATTTTTGAAGCAACATTGAAATTTATCAATCGCGGTGCGTGGCAGCTGAATTCCTTGTTTATTCGGTTGATGGCTTTACTATATGGGTATTCCAATCTGATATCTGGATAATTCTACGTTTTCACGGTGCCGCATTTATTATGACTATTACACTGCACGACAACACGGACCAAATCCTTATCAAGCAAATTGAAGAAGAAATTATCGATATTGATTTCGTTACCGGACTTTCCGGTGAGCGGCGTGTTAGTAGTGATGAAAAAAAACATATCGCTGAGGTTATGGGGCGGTGTGGTGAAGCAATCTACCATGATTTGCTGTTTGCCCTTACGCTGTTGGACTATCCGGCAACCCAGGCCAGACTTTTATGGGATAGTATTCTGGAGCACCAACAGAAATTGAAGCAGCAATTACAACGTGATCCCGGTATCGTCGTCACAACACTGGATTTCTTCACCAATATTGTCTCCAGCCCAGATAATACTTTTGCTATCCTGCCACAGGATAAATTCGAAAGCATTATCCAGCGTGCTGTCGTAGATGGCTTGACAAACTTGGACATCAAAGGGGCGATGAAGTACTGATCAAAGTCGCCACTATGATCAAAGACAGTTTGCGTGATATAGATACCTGTAGCCGTTACGGTGGTGAGGAGTTTGCCGTATTATTACCTCTGGCCAAGCCGGATTATGCTGTCGCAGTTGCTGAACGAATTCGTACCAAATCAGGACTATAGAAATAGATAATCTCTACGTATCCGTCAGTATCGGTGTCGCCAGCTATCCGGCTGATGGCGCTGACATCGAAAAATTGATCGCGGCTTCGGATAAGGCTCTATATCAGGCCAAGCACACTGGTAAGAACCGAGTATGCTTATTTCCAAGGATATAATCCTATATTTATCCCAGTGTTTTACTATCAATCAAGGGCTGATTCTTATATAAATGTCATTCGCAGATAATTGTGATCTATGTACAATCATGTTGAGCGGAGCCGTTTGGCTAAGCTAGTTCAAATAGCTTTATGGTTCCGTTTCCTTCAACAAAGCTTTCATATTACAGCGATAGCGATCTGGCGATTTACTATCAATGACCTCTATAATCTTCTTTCGCTTCAGGTCGGCCATCGTCCGACTGACACTCTCCGGCGTGACACCGAGAATATCGGCCATCTCCTCGACGGTCAGTAGGGTGACCTCACAGGAGTTGGTGTCCTCATCGGTTTCCACCAGAAACCGGACCAAGCGCGCCACCCGGCCACGAATTGCCCCGGTCGAAAATTCGGTGATCCATATATCCGCAGTATTCAGGTACTCATGCCAATATTCGAGCAGCTGGCAGTAGGTATCCGGATCATCGTCTTTGAGAATGTTGATCAAATGCATGGGAATTTGATAAATTTCCACTTCATCGATCGCCACGGCGGTGTGTGTGTGGCCTTTATCTATTAAGCCGTTGAGCCCGATAATGGACCCGCGGTTATGCAAACGGACAATCCGTGCGCGACCATTTTCCAGATAATTAAGCAACTTGATGCGCCCATCACGGATCACATAGAGAGTTTCAACCTCCGTGCCCTCATGATAAAGCGTATCGCCCGCTACATAATGCGTAAGCCGCGTCGCCGCAATCGCTGGTGCCAGAGCGGCTAATGTCTCCTTGGCAAGCCCCAGTTTAATCAATTCCTCAACGGGCCCTGCTTGCGATACCGCCTTGTGGCCAGCACTGGCTGATGTTTCAGCATCCATATAATAACCCCTTGATTTTACTATTTAAACCGTGCGTAGCCACATCATTTGATAATAACGTAATAATAATTATTTAGTGCATATTTTTTGTACCAGTACCAGAGATAATTGTTACTACATAGCATTTCCCCATCAATCAAAGATTGTCCTGCACCAAAAGATAAGCCGCTATTGAAAATTTTCAATGCGACATGACTCGCTGGCGCTAATATAGGCTCCATAACTAATATAGGCTCCATAAGCAGGCTGTTTTCTAAACTGGCTGCTTATTTGCCCGGTAAAGACAGTAACATTAAAGGAGGCTCAACTATGGCACAGCCACATCAATTACCCGACTTGCCCTACTCACTGGATGCGTTGGCACCACATATCTCGAAACAAACCCTGAAATATCATCATAGAAAACATCAAGCTGCCTATGTGGAAAAGCTGAACGAGGCGATAAGGCCAAATGCTGTGAACAAATAGTCACCGCTATGTGATGCTGATGTTGCAATTGTCTGCAACTGCTACTTGCGAGAATACATGAAGCTTCCTGTAACTTCGTTTTCTTTCAACCGTTAATAACAACAATTAAGGCGTAACCAATGGGACAATATAAAAAAAACAGCTTGACACTTATCGGCGCGGTCGCCATGGGCACCGGGGTGATGATCGGCGCCGGGATATTCGCCTTAACCGGGCAGGTGGCCGAACTGGCGGGCGAGCTGTTTCCCATCGCCTTCTTTGTGGCGGCGATCGTGGTCGCTTTCAGTGCCTACTCCTACATTAAAATGTCCAATGCCTATCCCTCGTCCGGTGGCATTGTGATGTATCTGGAAAAGGCCTACGGACCTGGGATGACCACCGTTTTCTGTGCCTTGCTGATGTATTTTTCCATGGTCATCAACCAGAGTCTGGTGGCGCGGACGTTTGGCGCCTATAGCCTGCAACTGTTCGATGTCGAGCCAGGCAGTGTCCTGGTGCCACTGCTGGGCGTTGCGCTGCTGGTGTTCGCCTTTGTGGTGAACATCGCGGGCAATCGTCTGATCGGCACCTTTTCCCTGGTGATGGCGGTGGTCAAAATCGGTGCGGTCGCCCTGTTTGCGATTGTCGGCCTGTGGCTGGCGGATTTTTCTTTTGCCCGTGTGTCGGTGGATGCCACGCAGACAAGCCCTGGCGCATTCCTGGCCTCACTGGCGCTGGCCATCCTGGCCTACAAGGGGTTTACCACCATCACTAATAGCGGCGCGGAGATCGTCGACCCACATCGCAATGTGAGTCGTACCATCATCATTTCCATTGGCATTTGCGCGATTCTTTATGTGCTGGTTGCGCTGGCCGTGGCCAGCAACCTGACGCTGCCGGAAATCATCAAGGCCAAAGACTTTGCCCTGGCCGAAGCGGCACGACCAGCATTCGGTGATTTCGGCCTGTGGTTCACGGTGGCGCTGGCGATCGTCGCGACCATGTCCGGCGTGATTGCCAGCGTGTTTGCAGTGTCGCGTGTACTGGCCATGCTGACGGAAATGAAACTGGTGCCGCACCGGCATTTCGGCATGCCCGGCGGCATTCAGAAACACACGCTGGTTTACACGATTGTTCTCGCCATGGCCTTGACCGTATTTTTCGACCTGAGCCGCATCGCCTCGCTCGGCGCCATTTTCTACCTGGTCATGGATATCGCCGTGCACTGGGGGGTGTTACGCCATCTGCGTACTGAAGTGAAAGCCAATCCCTTTATTCTGGGCAGCGCCATTATTCTGGATGTCATTGTGCTGGGGGCGTTCATTGTAGTGAAGGCACAGACCGACATGCTGGTGGTGGTGATCTCGTTGCTGGCCATGCTGCTTATTTTCGTCGGCAGCAAACTGTTCTTGCGCTCAAAGGCAGGGGAAAATGGTCAGTCATCTCATTGAAGCAAACCACAGGCCCGGCGCATGCTGATCACGCTGAGCGTCACCCTGCTGCTGGTTATTCTGTGCGTCATTCTGCACTACGAGGCCATGAGTGTCATGGGGCGCGCGGGCGACTGGTTGCATCGAAACGATGCCTGGCATCGCTGGCATTTATCGATTCTGGTGTGCGGTTTGCTGGTTGCACACGTGCTTGAGGTGATGCTGTTCGGTTTGGCCTATTGCTGGCTAATAGATGGCGATGGTTATGGCGCGATTGTCGGTAGTCGATCCCCCGGCCTTGCCGAATGCACCTACTTCTCGTTCGCCAACTATACCTCGCTGGGCTATGGTGATCTGGTGCCAGCGGGGCCGTTGCGTTTTATGGCCGGAATGGAAGCGTTGACCGGACTGGTATTGATTGGCTGGACGGCATCATTTATGTATTTGCAGATGCGGCGCATCTGGGAACGCGAGCGATCCTGAGGTGATTCCGCCCACAACGAGAGCGGATAAAGATTGCGAATTTTTAATGTATTCATCACCTGCGTCTATTATCCTTGCCCTGTTCGTATAAAAGAAGTCATTCATCATGTCGCAGAATATGGGGTAAAACAGACCGCTTATCCGGATACTGATGGTCATCGCGATTGCCGCACTGTATTTCAGCGAGACACTTATCCGGCATCACGGCTATTTGTCCTCGGCATCATCCTGCAACTGACCTCCATTATCAAAACCAGGCCCGGATACCGGCAACGAAAAATACCGTTGAGTCGTCTGCACCCCCCACCTCTGCCAAATCGGCCGTATCACCATATAAACGGGCCCAGCTGACACCGACATAGGGCGCGAACTCGCGACGGATTTCATAGCGCAGCCGCAAACCCATTTCAGTGTTGTTGATACCGCTGCCGATGCCGAGTTCCTTGACCGACTGCGCGGCGGCATTCAGCTCGAGCCGCGGCTGCAGGATCAATCGCTGGGTGAACATAATCTCGTATTCCGCTTCGATCCTTAGGCTGACATCACCCTCGTCACTGACGAACAGGGCGTTGTTGAGTTCAAAGCGGTAAGGTGCGAGACCCTGAACACCGATGACCAGATGGGTACGCTCCTTGTCCTGCGGGCGGAAATCGTGCCGCAGACCGATCTGCGCATCCCAGAAGGGCGCAATGGCTCGACTGTACAGCGCCTGCAACTCCAGTGATTCCAGAGTTTTTCCCTGTTCGCCCTCGCCCTCGGTCCTTATCCAGAGTTTGTTGTAGTCGCCACCCCACCAACCCTGCGCATCCCATACGCTGATGTCCTTGGCGTCACTGAAGCCTGCCTCCAGGCGGTCGATCAGTACCCTTGAATAAAGCGCTTCATCAGGCACTGGTTTGGGCCAGTCGGCCGGTGCTCCACTCGGGCGCGAACTTTCGGCCCAAACGGCATGCTGCCCGCTCAGTGCGATTACGCTTGCCAGTGCCAGCCCTGTCGTGCATTTTTTCATGACCTCTCTCCTCTTTCTCTTTACTCTCATGACACGCGTACCACGCGAAACATACCCATTTCCATGTGGTATAACAGATGGCAATGAAACGCCCAACGGCCTTTGTCCTCGGGCGTAATCAGCACCGAGAGCCGCTCGGAGGGCTTCACACTGATGGTGTGTTTACGCGGGATGGAAGAACCATGACCATTCTCCAGTTCCATCCACATACCGTGTAAATGAATCGGGTGCTCCATCATGGTGTCGTTGACCAGAATCAAGCGTAACCGCTCATTATGTTCGAACTCGATGGGGCCCTTGACCTCGGAAAATTTCTTGCCGTCGAACGACCACATATAGCGATCCATGTTACCGGTCAGATGCAGTTCGAGTTCCCGCCCAGGCGGGCGTGCATCGAAGTCCTGCGCCAGGCGTTTGAGATCGGTATACACTAGCACCCGGTGCCCGACGTTTTCCAGTCCGGTGCCCGGCTCGCCAAGGCGGTTGCGCTGTGCTTCGGCAACCGTGAGACTACCGAGTCCATGCTGATCAAGCCCATGACGCGCGATTATCGGACCGGCAGAAGATTGTTCCATGCCGGGCATTCCGTCGTTCATGGACCCCCTATCCATGTCACCCATAGGCCTGTCCATTTTCATCTTACCCATATCCATGCCCATGTCGGCCATGGTACGCAATGGTCGCTCGCGCAGCGCCGGAACGGCAGCAGCCATTCCCTCGCGCGGTGCCAGCGTGCCGCAGGCGTAGCCGGAACGATCCATGGATTCCGCAAACAGCGTATACGCCCTGTCTTCGGTCGGTTGCACCACCACATCATAGGTTTCGGCGACTCCGATCTGGAACTCGTCGATTTCGACCGGCTTGACGTTCTGGCCATCGGCGGCAACCACGGTCATGCGCAGTCCCGGGATACGCACGTTGAAGTAGCTCATCGCCGAACCATTGATAACACGCAACCGTACCCGCTCACCTGGTTTGAACACGCCGGTCCAGTTACCCGCCGGGTGCAGCCCGTTCATCAAATAGTTATAGGTGTAGCCGGTGACATCGGCGATATCCGTCGGACTCATGCGCATGCGCGCCCAGGCCAGCCGGTCCTTAATAGTCTTGTCCCAGCCGGCTTTGTCGATATCGTCCATGAAATCACCGATGGTCCGCTCCTGGAAATTGTAATAGCCGCCCAGTTGTTTCAATTTCTTCATGACCGCATGCGGGTCTTCAAAGGTCCAGTCGGACAGCATAACCACATAGTCGCGGTCGACCGATACCGGATCTGCTTTGGCCGGGTGGATCACCAGGGGACCGTAGACGCCGGACTGTTCCTGCAGGCCACTGTGACTGTGGTACCAATAGGTACCGGACTGGCGCAGCGGAAAGCGCGCCGCGAACGTGGTACCCGGATCGATACCGGGAAAAGCGACGCCGGGAACACCGTCCATTTCAAACGGTAACAGGATGCCATGCCAATGGATTGAACTACTGGTGGGGAGTTGATTATGCACCTTCAGCACGGCGTTATGACCTTCGTAAAGCTCCACCAGGGGGCCGGGAATCGTGCCATTGATGGACATCGTCAGATCGCTCGTGCCACCGGCAATATCCAGTGTTTGCTGACGGATCGTGAGATCCATTTCCACATCGTGGTGGGAGCGTTGCGAAGGCTCTGTCAGCCTGCCCAGTGCGCGACCATAGGCCGGGACCAGCGCATTCAGCCCCATAAAGGCGCCCGATGCGATCATAGCGCTCAGCAACCGGCGGCGCGCCAGTGAAATATCTTTTGATTTCATAAATTACTCTCCAGCCATATTTTATCTTTCCCACAAATCCGCCCAGAGTTATCCGGAGGTGGCGTAAAACTGTAGCTGAATGTAGCCTCTTTGCTGCTGTTTACGCATTGACAATTTTCAATACCGCAGACAATTTGAAAGAATAATGTCCGATGTCAGGACAAGCATCAAAAATTTCATTCCTACCAACTCATGGCGCACTGCCCGGGGTGTTTGAGCCTGTGATACTCGATGGTCAGGTGCTTGTGGATGGCAACATGGTCAACCCTGTACCCTATGATCTGCTCACCGCAGAGAGCGGTATCGTCAGCGGCGAACGGACGATACCGAAACCACTAACACCTGGCTATTTCGAAACGATCTTTAATTCAGCCAGGATCATGCAACACGCTTTATGACCGAAAAACAACGTCGCGACAAACCCGATATTGATATCACTCCGAAAATTATTGACATTCGCACCCTGGAGTTTTATCGCGCAGGGTAATCAGCGATCTTAAAGTGGGGGCAGGTTGCTATTATGATTACACCAGTCTCGAATACCGTTGGCCCAGTCTTTTATGGCAGCTAATCAGGACTTTTCCGAGTTGAGTAAATATGGCCTTACAGGTTTGTATAACGACTCATATCCATCACCCCGGCGTCTATAGGCATGTGTTCCTTAAGATAAGCCGTCAGTTCATGGAACAGTTCCCAAAAACGGGGATGGGTACGCCGAACTCCCCATCGTTGCACGATATTTTTTTCGAACGTACGTTCATCTTTTACGGTTAGCAGTGCATTGACAAAAGTCTCGACTTCATCGACAGACACATTGAAGATAAAATTTGGATAACTTGCCAATACCCCCGGGTACACAGTCAGAGTATCTTCCTCAGGCTTGTACCGCAGGTTCTCGCCGAACAGAAAAGCCACGTTTGTATGTATCCGGTTGCGGAATACGCTATAGATTTCATTTTGTCCGGAGCTGTCGAACACACGAATAAATGTGACCTCCGGAAATAGCTTAACCGCTGGAAAATCTCTGGCCTGTCTGGAGGCGATACGACGAAGCGCTTGAATCCCCTGTTGAGTGACGCCCGCAATATGACGCTGTTTGCCGCTGTGTTTGTCACGCCGGTTAATCATATCGGGCCGTTCGTTCACATCAGCCAGGCTTTTAAGTAATCGAGCAAGAAGCTCGCGCTTGGGGTCGGCGGTTTTGTAGCTTATGCCAGGTGGTTTCTTCTCGGAAACATCCTGATAAGACGTCATCAGTTTTAACTGCGCTGCGCCTTCATACCACTGATCGATCAACGCCTGTCTTGTCTTGACGGGCATCAAACGAAGAAAATTCCGCTCTGCATCATTGCGGATAAGATCAAAGTAAAGCCGCGTTTGCGCCTGGTGAGATACGCTACCAAATACATCGAAGTTGACTACCAGGTTGTAGTAACCCCTTTCGAACAGCGGATAATCCATCCACCAGACCGTCAGCGGATAGTCGCCAATCAAACCTTTACGTACCGATGCATTGTCATGATGGCGGAACACCGTCAACAGGGCATTGCTGTTTGAGCCATCACCACTCCAGATATCATTCAAATCCGCTCCCGCCCGCTCTGACTGTTCATAGGCTGCCTGGCGCATATTGCTGTAACGGTTATACTGTTTCCTGACCGAAAACCAGCTGTTTGCCCCATCCAGTAAATCCTGTTCCACACCGGCGATAGCCATGAACGGGGTTACCTGATTTCTATACTCCGCCGAAGTCACATAGCGATCACTTTCCGGCGTTTGAAAAAATACCCAGAACTGGTCGCGTATGACATCCGTGGCAATCTGGCCATGGCACACCGGCCCGCGAATAAAGGTTTGCACAAAGTATTCGGCATGGTCGAGCATAAAGCGGTAACGCGCGCTTGCGGGAATAGCCGCAAAGGTCTGAAACGGGTTAGCACGATCGCGGTCTTTATAGCCAGGCAAACGGTCGATATTCCAGTCATCAGTGAAGAATAAAATATTTATTCTGTCTAACAGAGCCTTGTCGAGTGCAACAGTAATGTGCGTTTTATAGACAATGGTACCTTGCACCATTTGCATCCGGTAAAAGAATGGTTTTCCCGGGTTATCATTTGGATAGCGTGTGGCAATCAGCTTGACAGGTTCCCCGGGCGGCGTACTCGAACGGACAATTTGGAAAAAATGTTCACTCTTTAGATCACTGAAATGGAGGTGAGCCATAAACAGGTGCTCGTACAACCAGCGGGCGACGAGCTGCTCGCGCAGACCCTTATGATTCAGAAACAGCTCCCAGCTCCGCATAGCCTCCTGCTCGGTGGCAGACAAGTTGATAACGGGGGGCTTAAATTGTGCACCCTGTTCAATCCAGTCAAGCAGGCTGCGACGCTCTGAATTTGTTAAACCCGTAACTCCGAGTGGCATCCCACCATGTAAGAACGCTTGTTTGTAATCATTGATTTCATCGGGTACAGGACATACATTTTTGCGTTTCAGGCCAACTTCCATTGTTTTAGGCAGGCGACTGTTTGGCTTGAAATCATGTGTTTCACGCATTGATAAAAGCTGCGCCAGCACACTGTTTTTTGCTGCAGAAGCCTGGTTTGTATCTTCAGGTAATACGGAAAAGAAATCTTTTTCACGCCAGCCCTGATTCGTCTGGGCATCAATAAATAACCGCGTCGGCGCTACGGGAGCAATGCGCAAGCCATCGTAAACAGGTTGTTTATTTGCACCTCGTAAAAGTCCTTCACCGTGTGTCAGGATAAGCTGACATGGTGCATCGAAACAAGCATGACAAACAACACATTTTTTATCTAAAATCGGCTTGATGCGTTGTTGGTAAGAAATTTCTTTTGCAACGCAATCGATTGAAAAAATGACGCAAGACAAGGCTATCAGAATTAAATTTCTCCACCGCATGTCGTGCTCCTCCTCGTAAACACGATACAATCATATATCCAAATTGGACCTGATTCTGTTCAACAGAAAACAGACCACACGATAACACAGCGGCGCATAAAGTGCCTGCTGAGCGCGTAGGCGAACTATCTCACTGAGGAAATACGTTCGACGAAAAAGGTTTTCAATAATCCAAACCTGAACGTTGGCAATGTACATTAGAGTCAATAGCCACATATTTCGCACATAAGCTATGGTGTTCTTATGAAGAAGGATTCACCTTACGATGCCATTGCGATTTATCAATGCTACAAATGACATCTTTTGCGTAAATAGATATCGAGACTAATTAGCTGAATTTTTTATTACGTCGATAACAGAAAACTACAAAGCAGCACGAACCCTGGCCCAGTCTGTTTTGAATTTTGCTAACCACTACCCATAACCGCAAGAGGTGAAACCAGGCATGGTACAAGAAACAAAACTTATAGAGAAATTTACCGATAAAAGCCTTGATACTGGTATTAACTGTCAACGGTATGCTCAGCGCGAACGTGAGTTAGAATACTGGGATAAAGATCAGATACGGAGCATCGCTACTGAAAAAAATGTAGAGATTACGCTATGGCGCAAAGGCTTTCGTTCCGCCGCACACTGCTACTCAGGCTGTGAAGCGGGTGAAGTCTCCAGCGTCTTCATAGCAGCAGGTTTACTCTCACTAGGTAATATGTGGGTTGCTGCAATTACTTTCTTCTTTGCTTATGTGTTTGGTTATGGCATGACCCTCGTCCGTTACTGCAAGATAAGATGGCGTGCCGCCTCGGCCACCATGGATCAACCTCTGTTCTGAATTTCATTAATCCTGTCACTGACCGTCGGCCTGGTTGCAGCCTATCCAGTGAACGTGCTGCTGGTTCGACTCGGTGCGAAAGGCGGTATGGGCGATCCTCGTGACACATCGGAATTGCATCAGCATTAAATCTATTAGCAAATTAGTTACAACCGGAGACTATTTAGTATGAAAAATATTGCAATCTTTTCGATCTTACTGTTGGCGACTTCTGCGGGAGTTTATGCGGCACCCTCCGGCAAAACCATCGCCCGGCAGGGTAATGGCAAGGGCGCAGTCGCCTGTATATCCTGTCACGGCGATCAAGGTCAGGGTAATGCTAGCGCCGGTTATCCTTATCTCGCCGGGCAACCTGTGGACTATCTGGTTAAACAGTTGCAGGATTTTGCCAGTCAGCGCCGGAAAAATCCCATCATGCAACCCTTTGCCAGTGCCCTGTCTGAAAACGAAATTAAGGCTGTGGCCGGTTATTACGCCCAACTACCCCTGCCCAAAACGGTTGCCAGCAAGAATAGCAATCCACAATTGGCAGAGGGTGAGCGGCTGGCAACAAAAGGTAAGTGGTCGGTTGGCGTGCCCGCCTGTTTTCAGTGTCACGGTGATCAAGGTCAGGGGGTCGCGCCGAATTGTCCGGCCATCAGTGGCCAACCGGCATCCTATATCAAGAAACAACTTGAACATTGGCGCAAAGGTAAACGCAGTAATGACCCTGTCGGTTTGATGCAGGCCGTGGTTGCTGATTTAGAGGAAACAGAGATAACAGCGGTATCCGGTTATCTGGCAGCACAATCCCCGCTAACGGTGAAATAAATTTAAGAAGGTCACGAATATGAAAATGAATCAATTTCTGTTAAGCCTCGGCATCATTGCATTGAGCCACTCGGTCATGGCGGACAGTGCCAAACGAGCAGAAGCCATTAACCAGCCCATTACCATTAAACCTTATCAGCCACCTGCCGAAGAGGCTATCCCGGATAACGAATTTGGTGACATGGTCCGCCTCGGCAAAAAGATCTTTACCGAAACCGGAAAACATGCCGGTCAGTATGTCGGCAACGGTATGAAGTGTGTCAACTGCCATCTCGACGCAGGGCGACTGGCCAATTCGGCACCGCTGTGGGCGGCCTGGGTAAAATATCCCGCCTATCGGGGCAAAAACAAAATGGTCAACACCATGGAAGAACGTTTGCAGGGCTGTTTCACTTATAGCATGAATGGCTCTGCCCCACCCGCTGACAGTCAGGAACTCAAAGCCCTGATGAGTTATGCCTATTGGCTGGCCGAAGGTGCGCCAACGGGTATTGATTTACCCGGCCGCGGTTATCCCAAACTGGCGAAACCGGAAAAGCAACCGGAGTATCAACGCGGCAAACAGGTGTTCGTTGATAATTGCGCATTGTGTCACGGTGAAAAAGGTGAAGGCACCACACAGAATGGAAGCTATGTTTTCCCACCCTTATGGGGCAACGATTCCTTCAACTGGGGCGCAGGCATGCATCGCGTCAATACAGCGGCCGCGTTTATTCGCGCCAATATGCCTTTAGGTAAAGGCGGCAGTTTAACGGTTCAGCAGGCATGGGATGTGGCTTACTATATTAATAGTCACGAACGGCCACAGGACCCGCGTTTCAAGGGCGATGTCAAGGTGACCAAAAATGCCTATCATCAGCACCAGTGCCGCTATGGCGAAAAGGTCGACAAATACGTGTTGGGAAAAAACCTTAAGCAATAAAGCCTTTATCGTACGGCATATAAATCAACCATTGATCAACAAAACGTTTTAATACCAAGGCACTATCAGCATGGCTAAAAAAACCGAACCCACACTCTCCGCCAGTGAACGCAAGGACGCGCAACGCCGTAGCGCACCCGGTGTCGCGGTGGTCTATGAGGCGATTCGCCAGGAAGCCGAAGCGGAGCTGCGCCGCCCCAACCATGCTCTGTTCTGGTCCGGTCTGGCAGCCGGACTGTCCATGGGATTTTCATTTCTGGCCGAAGCCTTATTGCGATTCGGCCTGCCCGATGTGCCATGGCAAACCCTGGTATCAAAGCTGGGGTATTCTGTCGGATTTCTTATTGTGATTTTGGGACGACAACAACTGTTTACCGAAAATACATTGACCCCGGTGTTACAGGTTTTACAGCAAAAAACCCATCGCACACTGGCCAATACCGCCCGCCTTTGGGGTGTGGTGCTCAGCGCCAATCTTCTTGGGACACTGGCTTTCGCGTTTACCTTGTCAGCCACTTCTCTCGTAGACACTCATCAGGTTGCTGCACTCGAAGCTATTGCCCTCCATGCACTGGACGGCGACTTCTGGAACACCTTGCTACGTGCTGTTTTCGCCGGATGGCTCATTGCGCTGATGGTGTGGTTATTACCTGTTGCTGAAACAGGACGGGTTATGGTGATTATTATCATTACCTATCTCGTTGGCATCGCCGGATTCCCCCATATCATTGCCGGTTCCACCGAAATGTTCTACGCCCTGTTAATCGGTACTACTTCACCCAGTGTGGCCATTGGAGAATTTTTTGTACCAACACTGATCGGCAATACCCTTGGTGGCGTCGCCCTGGTGGCTGCAATCAACTACGCTCAGGTTTATCCAACAACGGATTGAGCAAAAGAAGCATGTGGACTTTGTTAGCCCTACAATCTGTTTTACCTTAGCAATTGAATTCAATTAATCGTTCCAGGATATCAATAATCGTCAACTTGGAAACATAATACGGCTTGAGGTCCATAGAAATGAGTGAGAACGGCAACACAAATTACCCAAAGCCACTGGAGGCACGGTTTGAGCGTGTGCTCACCCCCTTTCAGGAGTTTATTCGCGACCAAACCACCGGCAGTATTCTGCTGATCCTTTGTACCGTCATTGCGCTGTTCATCGCCAATTCACCACTTGCGCATGACTATGAAACCTTTCTTGAAATGCACACGGGATTCGTGTTCGGCGAGTGGTCGTTCAAAATGAGCGTGCGCCATTGGATCAATGATGGATTGATGTCGTTGTTCTTCTTCGTACTGGGTCTGGAGATTAAACGCGAGATTCTGGTTGGGGAACTAAAGGATCCACAGCAATCACTTCCCGTTATCGCCGCCGCCCTGGGTGGCATGCTTTTACCTGCTGCGATTTTTTTCGCCTTCAATGCCAACTCAACAATGGCACATGGCTGGGGCATCCCGATGGCAACCGATACCGCCTTCGCTGTAGGTGTCCTTGCCTTGCTGGGCCGCCGTATTCCGCTTGCCTTGATCACCTTTCTTACTGCACTGGCCATCATTGACGATCTGGGTGCCATTCTGGTGATCGCCATTTTTTACACTGAGACGATCAGCTTGCCTTTTTTGAGTCTGGCAGGACTGTTGCTGATCGCTCTGGCCGGTTGTAACGCCTTTGGCTGTCGTCGCCCGGTAGTCTATATCGTGGTCGGCGGACTGGTATGGCTGGCCATGCTGGGTTCCGGTGTCCACGCAACGGTCGCTGGTATTCTGGTGGCGTTGACCATCCCTGCACGCCCCAAACGAGGAGCCACATGGTTTATGCATCGAACCCGGAATTTGATCGATGAATTTGAAAACATCGAAAAAGAATCTGTGCGTCCCATCCTCGGTGAGGAACAACAGCACGAAGTCGTCGAACGCGTTCAGGACACAGCAGAGAAAGCCTCAACCCCGCTACGACGGTGGGAAAATTTCCTGGAGCATCCTGTCGCCCTGTTTATTATGCCGGTTTTCGCCCTCGCCAATGCCGGTATTCCTGTTAGTTTCAAGACACTAACATCTTTAGGAACGGATACCCTGGGTCTGGGTATTATTCTGGGGCTCGTTGCAGGTAAGAGTATTGGCATCAGTCTTCTGACCTGGTTTGCCCTGCGCCTGCATCTTGGACACCTCGCGCAAGGCATCACTATGCGCCACATCATCGGGATCGGACTGCTCGCTGGAATGGGCTTTACCATGTCGATTTTTATCGCCGGACTGGGATTCGCAAATACCCCAGAGGCACTGGTAAGCGCCAAGACCGCCATTCTGCTGGCGTCGCTGATCGCCGGGATTTCAGGCTTCCTGTGGTTACGTTTTCTTACCGGGTATCCTGGCAATTCCACAAACCGCAGATAAATTCGGCTTCAGTGACTGGCACTTACCGTATCTCTACGAACTGCACAGCCTGATCAGTCATCAGAGTCGTATTTAGTCGTAATTGCGATAATGAATATGATAATACCGTCAGACATACCATTAAAAAAGGCTGCTTGCGCGCACGTATCAATACCAGCCAGTAACAGATGTAAACACAATAAAACCTCAAATACGCTGTCTTAGTGTTGATTTGGTGCCTTCAGCAGCGCATGTCGGACATGAAATCATTCCCATTCAATCGTGCCCGGCGGTTTACCGGTAATGTCGTATACCACGCGTGAAATACCGTCCACTTCATTAACAATACGCCGACATACATGATCAAGAAAATCATAAGGCAGGTGCGCCCAACGGGCCGTCATAAAGTCGATGGTTTCAACCGCACGCAATGACACAACCCACTGATAACGTCGACCATCACCGGTTACACCCACTGATTTTATAGGTAAGAAAACCGTAAAGGCCTGTGACACACTTTGATATAAATCGTGTTTATAAAGCTCTTCAATAAAGATGTGATCCGCCAAGCGCAAGATATCCGCATACTCTTTTTTAACTTCACCCAAGATGCGCACGCCTAGCCCAGGACCAGGAAATGGATGACGGTAAACCATGTCGTATGGCAAACCTAGCTCAACCCCTAGCTTACGCACTTCATCTTTAAATAATTCACGTAATGGCTCACACAACTTTAACTTCATGTAATCCGGTAGCCCGCCCACATTGTGGTGCGATTTAATCAGGTGCGCCTTACCGGTTTTAGCACCGGCAGACTCAATAACGTCAGGATAGATTGTGCCCTGCGCTAACCATTTTGCATTTTTTAATTTACCGGCTTCTTCTTCAAAAATATCAACAAACATATTACCGATAATTTTACGCTTAGCTTCAGGATCGTCCTGGCCTTTTAAGGCATCAAGAAAACGCTGTTCCGCATCAACACGAATAACTTTTACACCCATGTGATCGGCAAAGGTTTTCATTACCTGATCGCCTTCCTGATAACGCAATAAACCGTTATCGACAAATACACAGGTTAACTTGTCGCCAATAGCACGGTGTAACAATGCCGCTACCACTGAAGAATCTACACCGCCAGATAAGCCCAACAACACCTCATCATCACCCACTAGTTCATGGATTTTGGCAATTGAATCTTCAACAATATTGTCGGCAGTCCATAAATTTCCACAACCGCAAATATCATGTACAAAGCGCTCAATAATACGCTGACCCTGATTGGTGTGTGTCACTTCAGGGTGAAACTGCACACCGTAGAAATGTTTATCTTCGTTAGCAATACCTGCTATCGGCGCTGATTCCGTAGAGGCCATTAATTTAAAGCCAGCAGGCATATCAACCACGTGATCACCATGGCTCATCCAGACATCTAATATACCAAAACCTTCTTTGGTTATATGGTCTTCAATATCTTTTAATAAACGCGTATGGCCACGGGCACGCACTTTTGCGTAACCATATTCATGGTGATCTGCATTTTCAACTTTGCCGCCCAACTGCGCCGTCATGGTTTGCATGCCGTAACAAATACCAAATACCGGCACGCCCATTTCAAATACGCTATCAGGCGCCATCGGTGCATCATCACCGGTTACGGTTTCCGGGCCGCCGGAAAGAATAATGCCTTTGGGATTAAACGCCCTGATGTCATCATCACTTACATCCCAGGCATAAAGCTCACAGTAAACACCGGCTTCACGAATACGTCGCGCAATAAGTTGCGTGTATTGCGAACCAAAATCTAAAATTAATATGCGGTCTGAATGAATGTTTTGAGAAGTCATGATTTTTATCTTGATAGATGATTAATACTAAAAGCAAATTTAGAAATATAAATATGCATATGAAAATCTATTTTCATACGTAACTTTTCAGTTTGCTTCTAGAGACTTAGATATTGACGTTAAAAAATGTGAGCTTACGGCTTTATTATAAGAGCTGTAAGTGTCCATTTTTCAACGCCGATAAGAGTCAGCTAGAAGTGAAATGAAGAGTTAGGTTCTGTAGTTAGGCGCTTCTTTGGTGATCGTCACATCATGAACATGTGACTCTTTTATACCTGCACCAGAGATGCGCACAAACTCTGGTTTGGTGCGCATTTCGTTTAAGTCAGCACAACCAACATAACCCATACTTGAGCGAATACCACCTAACAACTGATGTATTACTGCGGACATAGGGCCTTTGTATGGCACGCGGCCTTCAATACCTTCAGGCACTAATTTTTCAGCACCGACATCTTTATCCTGGAAGTAGCGATCACTTGAACCCTGTTCCATTGCGCCGATTGAGCCCATGCCACGGTAAGACTTGTAAGAACGGCTCTGGAATAAAATAACTTCACCCGGTGCCTCTTCTGTACCCGCGAGCAGGCCACCTATCATCACGCAATACGCGCCGGCCGCTAAGGCTTTTGCAATGTCACCAGAGTAACGAATACCACCGTCAGCAATGAGAGGAACGCCGGTGCCTTCTAATTCTTTAGCAACATTATAAACTGCCGTAATTTGTGGTACACCTACACCTGCAACAATACGCGTAGTACAGATAGAGCCTGGGCCTATGCCTACCTTTACCGCATCGGCACCGGCTTTAACTAAATCTCGTGCGGCCGCTGCGGTTGCGATATTGCCGCCAATCACCTGAACTTGAGGGAAGTTCTTTTTAACCCATGCCACGCGGCTCAGCACGCCCTGTGAATGGCCATGAGCAGTATCAACCACAATCACGTCAACACCTGCGGCCGCTAATGCCGCCACGCGCTCTTCTGTTTCTGCACCCGTGCCGACTGCAGCACCTACACGTAAGCGACCCAGGTCATCTTTACAGGCCATAGGGAAATCATCTGATTTTTGCATATCACGCACAGTAATCATGCCACGCAGCTGAAAGCTATCATTAATCACTAATACTTTTTCAATGCGATGCTTATGCAACAGGCTTAATACTTCATCGCGCTCCGCGCCTTCCTTTACTGTTACCAGCTTATCTTTGGGTGTCATAATGCTGGAAACAGGCTTATCCAACTCTGTTTCAAAACGACGGTCGCGTGAGGTAATAATACCCACCAGGTCTTCACCATCCACAACCGGCACACCCGAAATTTTATTGTTCTGCGTTAATGCCACTACTTCGCGGATAGTTGTATCCGGAGAAACGGTGATTGGCTCGCTGATAACACCCGATTCATATTTCTTAACGGCAGAAACATTTTTAGCCTGTTCTTCAATCGACATGTTCTTGTGAAGAATGCCAATACCGCCTTCCTGTGCCAATGCAATTGCTAATCGCGCCTCGGTTACGGTATCCATCGCGGCAGATATAAGCGGGATATTTAATTTAATATCGCGCGTTAGCTGGGTGCCCAGTGCAACATCATTGGGCAGGACCGTAGAGTGGGCGGGAATAAGTAGCACATCATCAAAAGTGAGTGCTTCCTGGACAATTCGCATATCGGCTCCTGTTTATTCTGGTTAATCGGACGATTATATAAGGAAATGCTGAATAATTCACCCTCAAAATACATCCCTATGCGAGCCAGGCAATACGACAAACAACACTTGAATCACTTCTTTGCTACGTTACAATCAAGCCGCTGATTATAAAAATTGGCTTAAGGATTAAAAAAACAAATGGATTTTAATTATAAAAATATATTAAAGAGGTCATTATGAACCACGCTAAAAACCTTGCCAGCCTTGCACTGGCAACCCTGATAGTCACTGGCTGTGCAGGCTATGGCAGCTCTTCTGCTAAAGCACCTGCGACAGAAGCTGACTATAAAGCCGCTGTAGTTGAAGCCAATACAGCACTAAAAAAAGCTAAAAAAGCCAATTATATATGGCGAGATAGTGAAAAAATATTAAAAAAATCGGCTAAAGCAGCAAAAGCCGGTGATTTTGAAACAGCGACCAAGCTAGCCCTTAAGGCTAAACGCCAGGGTGAAATGGCCGTCGTTCAAGCAGCACAACAAAAGAATGCTGGCCCACATATATAACCCATAAAACCTGTGGTCAAACAGGCGAATGGGCTTTTTAAGCCCGTTCAAAATCAGAGCCGGGTCATTAGCTAGCCCGGCTTTTTTATGCCCAGGCAAATCATTTAATTAAAAAAACTCATTTCACCGGCAACACATTCTTCGTATCATTCACCCCATGCCAAATGAAAACCCAAAACCCCAACGCACTATTTACAGCGTCTCTGAATTAAACCAGACCATACGCGGACTACTAGAAAGCCAGTTCCCTTTGCTGTGGGTCGAAGGCGAAATATCCAACCTGGCTAAACCCGCCTCTGGGCATATTTACTTCACTCTGAAGGATGCCAAAGCGCAGGTGCGTTGCGCCATGTTCAAAGGCCGTAAACAGCTGGTGCGTTTTAATCCAGAAAATGGCCAACAGGTACTTATTCGCGCACGTGTTGGTTTATACGAAGCACGGGGCGACTTCCAGTTAATTGCTGAAAGCATGGAAGAAGCGGGCGATGGTGCTTTACGCCGCGCATTTGAAGAACTAAAAATTAAGCTAGCCAATGAAGGCCTGTTCGATGAAGACATCAAGCAGGCGCTTCCCGAGCTACCTCAGCACATTGGTGTTATCACCTCGGCAACGGGTGCGGCTATTCGTGATGTTTTAAGCGTGCTTAAACGGCGTTTTCCCTCTATCCCCGTTTCAATCTATCCCGTCTCTGTACAGGGTGAGCGCGCTGCACCAGAAATCTCAAACGCATTACATCTAGCCGCAAAACAAAAACGCTGCGATGTTTTACTATTGGTACGTGGTGGTGGTTCGCTGGAAGATTTATGGGCCTTTAATGAAGAACAGGTAATTCGCGCGATAGTCGCTTGCGACATCCCTATCATCAGCGGGGTGGGTCATGAAACAGACACCACTATTGCAGATTTTGCCGCTGATCACCGTGCAGCAACCCCATCCGCCGCCGCCGAGCTGGTGACCCCAAGCCAACAAACCTACCTACATAGGCTACAAAGCTATCAGCGCAACTTAACTCGCCTGATACAAAATCGGCTGAAGTATGCCACCGAGCAGACACAATGGTTGCAAAGCAGACTCAAAAATCAGCACCCCCAAAGCCAGCTAATGCAGCAGAGCCAGCGGCTAGATAATTTAACCGAAGGCTTGCAAAGCGCGTTTAGATCTTTAATAAGTGATAAAAAACATCAATTAAAATACGCATTACAGAATTTAATTAATAATCGCCCTGATCAATTTATTGATTATCAAAAAGTGCAACTGGAAGACTTAAGCAGTCGACTTTTGTATATGGCCCAACACAGCATAGAAAACAAACAGCAACAACTGGCCAATATTTCGCGTACCTTGCAGGCCGTTAGCCCACTAAACACCTTGTCGCGTGGCTACAGCATTACGCGCGACAGCAAAGGCCGGACTATAAACGATGCCGATCAGCTCGAAAAAGGCAATATTATATTAACCCAACTGCAATATGGGGAAATAAAGAGTCGAATCGAGTAAGCCTATTAATCCATTATTTATCAATTACTTATTAAAAAAATAAACATAAAATATTGAGCTATATTAGCACTCTCCCTCAAACAGGCCATTTTTTGCTCGCCAAAATCAAAAAATACAGGTAAATTGCTGGGTTGATTAGTCCGGTAAAGCAAGTATCGGATAATAAATAGACAATAGTTCACATCGCGAAACATAAAAAGATCGGAGATATCGATGCCAGATAATACGGCACAACTACGTGGTATAGCGCCTTATAAAGAAAAAAAAGGCGAAGAGTACATGAACGAGAAGCAGTTAGAGCACTTTCGCACTGTTCTAAACGCCTGGAAAGATGAGCTAATGCAAGAAGTTGATCGCACTGTAGGTCACATGAAAGACGATGCAGCAAACTTCCCTGACCCTGCTGACCGCGCATCTCAGGAAGAAGAGTTTAGTCTTGAGCTTCGAACGCGTGATCGTGAACGCAAGCTAATCAAAAAAATCGACGAGTCATTAAATGAAGTCGACAAAGGCGATTACGGTTACTGTGAAACTTGCGGTGTAGAAATTGGTATTCGTCGCCTGGAAGCGCGGCCAACTGCAACACAATGCATTGATTGCAAAAGCCTGGATGAGATCAAGGAAAAGCAAATCAAGGGCAAATAAGCCATCAACAAAGCCGGCAATCTGTCGGCTTTGTGCTTTTAGTGAACCGGTTTTTCTAAACCTAAATTTCATCCTGCCCAGCTAAGCTTATATTTACCTACAAATTCAAGATGGCTAACTCTCTTACAAACTATCGAGGACGCTTTGCCCCCTCACCCACCGGCCCTTTACATAAAGGCTCTTTAGTCGCTGCTGTTGCCAGTTACTTAGACGCTAAAAAACACAATGGCCAATGGCTAATTCGTATGGAAGATGTCGATGAAAGCAGAAATGTACAAGGCGCAGCCGATGAAATTTTACATAGCTTGGAGGCCTATGGTTTTGAGTGGGACGAAGACGTCATTTACCAAACCCAACGCAAACAGGCATACGCTGATGCGCTGCAACAGTTAAACGATCTAAAACTCGTCTATCCCTGCACTTGCAGCAGAAAAGATCTAAAAATACTAGCTGATCTTGGACAGTTACAAAATAGCCTAATGGGTTATATTTACCCCGGCACCTGCATAAACCAGTCCTTTGAAACACTCACTAGCGACCTCTATTCCACGCGTATAAAAACGACTGCTGCAATGATTTCTTTTGAGGATTCCCTACAGGGAAACTACTCCCAACAGTTGAATATCGATTCGGGTGATTTCATTATTCAACGACGCGATGGATTATTTGCCTATCAGCTAGCAGTGGTTGTGGACGATGCCTTTCAAAATATTACACACGTAGTCAGAGGCATTGATTTAATTGATTCCACTCCACGGCAGATATATCTACAGCAATGCCTAAATTTACCCTCACTCAAATATACTCACTTACCCGTGATATTAAATTCACAGGGTGAAAAACTCAGCAAGCAAACAGGCGCCAAAGGCATTGGCAACAAAGCCAATATTCCATTACTAGTTGATTGCCTCGCATTTCTTGGGCAAAAGCCGCCAGCAGCGCTTGCAACAGAATCGCTACCCAATGTCTGGCAATGGGCAAAAGACAACTGGGCACTCTAAAAAAACGGCATACCGAATAAAAAACCTCACTGGCTTATTTAGCCGTAAGTAGCGCTGTTTGGCATAACTTCATTTGAAGTATTTTATAAGGTATCCTCTACCAGTAAAATTAAAACTGGAAATGAACACTGGAGTGGCCCATGTCCGATAATAATATTGAGTCGGTTCTTATTGAAAACCGAAAATTCCCACCATCAGCTGAATTTGCTGCCCATGCCACCATTAAACAAGCCGAATTCGATGCTTTACACAAAGCGGCAAAAGATGACTATGAAGGCTTCTGGGCGGGCTTAGCCAATGAGATGCTCGACTGGCACACTCCGTTTACACAAACTCTCGATGACAGTAATGCGCCCTTCTTTAAGTGGTTTGCCGATGGCACGCTGAATGTCACCTACAACTGCATTGATCGCCACCTTGCTGACAAAGCCGATAAAACTGCGATTATCTTTGAAGGCGAAAAGGGCGATACTCGCCATATTACTTACCAACAACTCAGCGATGAAGTTAATCAGTTTGCCAATGCCTTAAAAGCGCACAATATAAAAAGTGGCGACCGCGTGGTGATTTACATGCCAATGACGCCTGAAGCGGTGATTGCCATGCAGGCCTGTGCACGCATTGGCGCGATTCACTCAGTTGTATTCGGTGGATTTTCAGCCGAGTCTGTACGTGATCGGATTAATGATGCCGGTGCCAAAATGCTGATTACCGCCGATGGTGGCAACCGCGGCGGTAAAATTGTTGAGCTTAAAGCCGCAACGGACAAAGCCCTGAACTCTGGTTGCCCCAGCATCGAACACGTGATTGTTTACCAACGCACACAGCATGAGATAAACATGGTAGCCGGACGTGATGTCTGGTGGCACGATGCCATTGCAGGGCAAAGCAACGTCTGTGAGCCTGAATGGGTTGGTGCAGAACATCCGTTGTTTCTTTTATATACGTCTGGCTCTACCGGCAAACCTAAAGGCATACAACATGCGAGCGCCGGTTATTTATTAGGCTCTGTACTCACCAACAAATGGGTATTTGATTTAAAAGACAAGGATATTTTCTGGTGTACTGCGGATGTTGGCTGGATTACGGGCCATACCTATGTGGCCTATGGCCCACTGGCAGCGGGTGGCACCATTGTCATGTACGAAGGCGCACCGACGGTGCCTGATGCGGGGCGTTTCTGGAAAATATGTGAAGATCACAAAGTTACAATATTCTACACCGCACCCACAGCCATTCGCGCACTGATGAAACAGGGTGATGAGTTCCCTAATAAATACGATCTGTCGTCTATTCGCTTACTTGGCACCGTCGGTGAACCGATTAACCCCGAAGCCTGGATCTGGTACCACGAAGTCATTGGTAAAGAGCGCTGCCCTATCGTAGATACCTGGTGGCAAACAGAAACCGGCGCAAATATGATCGCGCCACTTCCGGGCGTCATCGCAACAAAGCCTGGCTCATGCACCATCGCCCTGCCCGGCATAGATGCAGATGTGGTCGATGAAAACGGCAATAGCATCACCGAGCCCAACAAGGGCGGCTACCTGGTTATTAAAAAGCCCTTCCCCTCACAACTACGCACAGTCTATGGCGATGACCAACGCTATAAAGAAACCTACTGGCCGAAGTTTGATGGCAAGTACTATTTAGCCGGTGACTCTGCACGCAGAGATGCCGATGGCTATTTCTGGATTATGGGGCGCATTGATGATGTCCTAAATGTATCCGGCCATCGCCTGGGCACTATGGAAGTAGAATCGGCTCTGGTCGCTCACAAGGCTGTTGCAGAAGCGGCTGTTGTGGGTTGCCCACATGATGTTAAGGGCGAAGCCATTTTTGCTTACGTGGTACTCAAAGGCGCTCGACCTGAAGGCGGTATAGATGAAGCGCTAACGCAAGAGCTACGTTCGTGGGTTGGCGAACAAATTGGTGCTATTGCTAAACCAGAGCAAATTCGTTTCTCCGACAATTTGCCCAAAACACGTTCGGGCAAAATTATGCGTCGATTATTGCGCAACATTGCCCGTGGAGAAGAAATCACCTCTGATACATCAACCCTGGAAAACGAAGATATTCTTCTACAACTACAGGGTAAAGCCTAAGCAAAAACTCTCAGGCCCACACCACAACGCGGGCTTGAGAATCTAAGGCAGGGTAAGTCAATAACAGCTAATATACTGAACATTGCTGAGCTACACTTTACCAGGCTATACACTCTTTAAAACACTAACGGTTTTTTCTTATGAATACACTATTACCCGCACTATCAATAGCCTGTATATTTCTACTACAAGCTTGTAGTAGCTCCATGCAAACACGCAACATATCGCCGTACTTTAATGGCGTATTAAAATTAAATAACGAAGCTGTCAAAGATGCAAAAATAATGCTCAGCGTAAAAGCAGATGACCCACTTTGTTACCACAGCATCCAGAACACTCAAACCGATGAGCAGGGCCAGTTCAGCTTAACACCTGCAAAAGTACAACAAAGCTATATTCCATTTTTAAATTTTGAGCTAGATAACTGGACAATCTGCGCAAAATATAAAAACCAACGATATACGCTATATTCAAACAATCGCTACGCTGGTGGAAGCGTTAGCGAATCACATTCGCTAAATTGTGACCTAACGGCAAAGCCTTTAAATAAATTGTGCACTTTATCCGATTAAACTATATGAGAGCTTTGCACCAGCCATCCCTGGCTCGGCAAAGCAACGATTCTAAAAAATGTCATTTTGCAGAATCTCCCAAAATCAATTACTTGCGTAATCGATTTTGTTGGCACATCCATGTGCCAATCGACTTTCACACTTTGTGCAAAAGTTTCTATATGCAAATATTTGAGCCATAAAAATCATATGATAGGCAGCGGTTTCTTAGACAAACTAAAAACGATCCTAATGAGGATCGGTCTACTCTATCTCATTATTTATACGTATCATTGTAATGCTAAAATACTATCCGAAGACCTTACCGTTATTAGCTCCGCAGACCCACAAAGCAATGAGATTCAATCATTTATCATTATTCCACAAGATCAGTTAATACAGCAGGGTATTAAACAGCAAACAAATCAACACATCATTGCCCAACAAACACCTTTTGTTATTGAGTACAATAAAAAACTCAAAGACAGCGAAACACTGCAATGGAGCGTCAAAGTATCCAGCAAACAATATGGCACGATTAACTTACTCTCCAACTTTCCTGGTAATGGAAAACTTCTAAATTCTGGATTTATTTGGCAATCGGATTATTTAAATAAAACGGTAAAAAATCGACAGCGTCTCGTTTTTCGTCCCAAGCCATTTGCACATCAGCCAATTATGTATAAAAAAGGCAGAGGCGCCTCTGGTGGGAGAAGAAATTACGGTGGTGGAACCACGCATATAGATGATAAGAAATATAACCCCAAATTATCCTATACCGTTAAGCTCAATATCCTTAAATCTGCACGTATTGTGTCATCACACAAAGCCATACTGGAAATGGATAAGAAAGATATGATCAGGCAAGAGTATATTAATCATTACAACATTAAACGCTATGGCGAAGGAGAAAATGGTAATATCCCAATACCTGCACGAAAAGAAATCAGCGCCATTCCTGATAAACCAGTCAACCTGAAAGGTAACCCATTAACAGAGAGCAAATACCGGTTAATGGTAGACGACGGCATGTTAGATCTCGCCAGAAAAATTAATAACGTTTATATTGCGCATAAAAAAAAGCTAAAAGGCTCAACATCTTTCTACGATTTAGACAGTAAAAAAATCTATATCCCTGATTCAAATCTTTGGGTGAGCAGTGGCTGGAGAAACCCAGAACGTAACGAGTGGTATAGCAATGCGGTCAATGGCATTCATCAACGCGGTGGCGCAATTGATTTAATTATTATGGCACCCTCTAATTCGCGTGATTCAGCCATTGGCTATTGGGTACTTTGGCAAGCCTTAGAAAATCAAAAGAAAAATATTAACGCATATTGGCAACTCGAAATAAATGGACGACCGATGACAAGACAGGAACTCGAACAAGATATAGAACCTAAAAATGGCATCCCCGATGCGTTTGATAAAGCAGATCACTTACATGCAAATATTCATTACTAAGCTACGCGTCACCCTATGCATTGCTCTTTTTACTTACGCAGAACTGTGTTCTGCTAACGCTAATTTTAGTGATTATTTTCAAACAGAACCCGTAATAGAATCTGCCATAGCCGACAGAGTCACTTACTATTACAGCGAAGATATAGAGTTAACGGATGCACAACAAAAGGCAGAATTACTTTATTTAAACTCACAATTAAGCAGCATTGAAACACTCTATACTGAACAAGCTATATACTGGTTTATCCGCGGCTTAAACGATAGAAATATAGCGGCTTACTATACTCACTTAAAAGAACAGATACCCGCTAACAAATACATAAAAAATAAAAACAATGCCTATAAAAAGGCACTGCAACTTGCAAAAACAAACCCTGAAGAATTAAGCGCAGCCATTTATAGCACAATGAAACATGGCCTCTCTCTGGACCTAAAAATACAAGCAACACAATTTGAACTTGCACAAGGGGGCAACGTCGATAATGAAAGTGCTTACTGGTATCTACACTGGAGCAACATAGATCAGCTTAAAAAAGCAGGTCGTCAGCAGGAAGCGGAGGATGCCTATAAACAAATGCAAAAAGCCATGCAGGAAAACAAAGTGGATATGTCTGTTTATGCCGATTTAAACCAGCAAGTAGAAAATCAGACATTTAATGCATCAGCTGAAAAAACGACTCATTCACCTAAAGAAGAAGTTGAGAAAAATAAGCTAAGCAGTAAAGAAGTCGTTATGCCTTCTCTACTAATTCTTGCCTTAATATCCCTATTACTGGTCACTGTTTATGAGTTTTTTATTAAAAAAAGACGAAGCAAACATAAACCTAATTAAATACCGTTTTTTCGAACTCTTCAGCACTCACAGGCTGACTCCACAAATAACCTTGCCCGTAATCACACTCCTGATCTTTCAGATAAATTTTCTGCGCATCCTTTTCAATGCCTTCCGCTACTGTACTAAGATTTAGGGCCTGCGAAAGTTGAATCATCGCTTTGGTAATTGCAGCATCTTCATAATCGTCAGGCAGATCTTTCACAAACGAACGATCGATTTTTACTGTATCAAATGGAAATTCTTTAAGATATGCCATCGACGCATAGCCAGTTCCAAAATCATCTAAAGCAATACGTATCCCCATTTGATGAATTTCATTAAGCACTTTTTTAGCACTATCATAATTATCAACCAGGGCACTTTCTGTTAGCTCTATTTCCAGACTCTCGGCGGTTATCTTTGTCTCATCCAATAAAGATTGACAGTAATTGGTCAGGCCACCTTCTTTAAAGTGTCTCGCCGAAACATTCACCGATAAGTTTTCTAGTGGCAACCCAGCCGCTTTCCATTGCTGAAACTGAACACAGGCTGTTTTCATTACCCATTCATCCAACTGAGTAATAAGCCCCACTTCTTCTGCTAACGGTATAAAATCACATGGAGGAATAAACCCTCGTTCAGGGTGATTCCAGCGAACCAGTGCTTCTACACCTGTACACTTATTACTTAATAAGTGTACTTTTGGCTGGTAATAAACAACAAACTCTTTTTCTTTTATTCCTGTACGCAGTTGATTTTCCAACTCAAGTCGCTGCATCGCTTTATGGCTCATTTCGGAGGCATAAAATTGAAATGTATTTCTACCCTGTTCTTTTGCTTTATACATTGCGGTATCTGCATGTTTAAGCAGCACACCAAAACTTTCACCATCCTGTGGATACACGGCGATACCTATACTGCCGCCCACGTGCACTTCTTTACCGTTTATATCAACGGGCATGTCAAGTGAACTGAGTATATTTTTAGTTATATTTACAACGTGTTCGGCGTCTTCCAGGCCTTCGATTATGACGGTAAATTCATCACCGCCTAGTCTTGCAACCGTATCTGACTTACGTAACATTTCACACAAACGCTGCGACATAACATTTAACAACTGGTCGCCTGCAGCATGACCCATCGAGTCATTAATGACTTTAAAGTGATCTATATCGATAAATAAAAGTGCAAATTTCTCCTGTTCTCTCTTTGCTCGAGATATCGCTTGATCAATGCGATCCATAAACAGCATTCGATTAGGAAGACCTGTTAGGGAATCATGATAAGCAAGGTGTTGTATTTTTCGCTGCGCATCTGCTGCATACAGGGAACAAGCAACCCGATGCTTTAGAACAGACCAGTTGAAGGGTTTAGTCACATAATCGCAGGCACCCGCATCAAATGCGTGGGCAATTGATGCATCATCATCTAATGATGTGGCCATCAACACAGGTATCTCTGCACAGCCCTCAAGCGACTTTATTTCCTGGGTTGCTCGAAAGCCGTCCATTTCAGGCATTACCGCATCCATAAGAATCAGGTCTGGTATTTGCTTTATAACGGCATGTACGGCTTCCAAACCATTGGATGCCTCGATAACCTGATACCCACACTGCTCCATAGAGTGGCGGATTACTAATCGAATAGAGGGATCATCATCTACAACAAGAACTATTGCGCTTTGCTGCAAATCTGCGTCATTCCCTAACTCAGATTCAACAGCGGAATCATCAAAATCATTCATAAATTATTATTTTTACGCATTTAATCAAAATTCATCACATAATTGCTCCCTGCAATCAGTCATAAAAAATAAAAATCACCACACCACATGACATCTTGGTGTATTTGGAAGGCCTTAAATATATATACTATGCATTCAGGCCTTTTTCTGTTATTTCGAACACATCATTAGCTAAGTTAGCAGTTTCTGATACTCTCTGCAATTGCGCCTTCATCATCTGCTGACGATTGGTATCATAATTCTTCCACTGTATTAACGGAAGCAATAGTCTTGCGGCGATTTGTGGGTTTACTGCATTCAACTGAATCACCATATCTGCAAGAAATTGGTACCCCTGACCTGATATATGATGAAACTCAACTGTATTAGATTGAGAAAAGGCGCCGATTAAGGAGCGCACACGATTAGGCACCGTCATATCAAATGCTTGATGACTCAATAACTTCTGTATTCGTTGAAAGGCATTCACACCAAATGCAGTTGCCTGTACCGCAAACCATTTATCAATCACCAGTGTATCTTCCGACCATTGTTGATAAAAATCATTTAAGGCCTGCTCACCTGCCTCATCACTGTAATGCACCAAAGCATTTAAGGCCGATATTTGATCTGTCATATTATTCGCATGTTTTAACTGCTGCTTAGCAAACGATATAGCAGTCGATTTTGCTGTGCCCGTTTGGCTCGCCATCATGTATGACAAACAACTATTTTTTAAACTTCGCTGACCAATGGCTTCAGGCGTTAGCACATACGCTGTACACTGATTGGCTTTATAGTGTGAAGAAAACTCATCCATTAACTCAAATGCTAATGTGTGCTTACAAAACTCTCTCACATCATGTATTGCATCTACATCAATAACATCCATTTGCTGTGCCATATAATCTTCACCTGGCAGGCTGAGTATTCGTGCAGCTAATGCTTTATCCAGTGATTCATCTTGTAGGATTTTTTTGAATGTTTCGATAAAGAAACTATCTAAAGATAATGGTTTGTTCTGCTGGTAGTCATCAACCAGGGACAACATAATGTTCAGGCCCAATTGTTGCGCAGAATTCCAGCGATTAAATTCATCGGTATCATTCGCCATTAAAAATGCGAGTTGCTGATTGCTTAGTTCAAAATCCAATTTAACCGGCGCAGAATAATTACGCAACGCGGAAACAAGCACATCTTCATCCACATCGTCAAAACTGATGCTCTGCTCAGCTTGCGTCAGTTCAATAATTTTTGCTGTATCTTTAACTTCATTACCACTTGCATCGAGTAATCCAATACCCAGAGGAATAAGGAAAGGCTTATTTGTTGTTACATCAGATGACTGTTTAAACCTTACCTTTAGGCATCTAGTCTCAGCGTCATAACTCTGTTTAATCGCTAAATTTGGCGTGCCTGATTGATGATACCAGCGACGGAATTGCGTTAAATCAATGGCACTTGCATACTCCATGGAGGTAAGAAAGTCCTCTGTTGTAGCCGCTTCACCATCATGACGCTCAAAATAAATATCCATGCCTTTGCGAAAGTTTTCTTTTCCTAATAAGGTATGAATCATACGAATAACTTCAGCGCCCTTGTTATATACCGTCACGGTGTAAAAATTATTTATTTCGACATACGAATCCGGTTGAATCGGGTGCGACATGGGGCCTGCATCTTCCGCAAACTGCCGTGTACGCAACACGTTCACATCATCAATACGCTTTACCGTAGCGGAGTTCATATCCGAGGTGAATTGTTGATCACGGAAAACCGTTAAGCCTTCTTTTAAGGTTAACTGAAACCAGTCACGACAGGTGACTCTATTGCCACTCCAGTTATGAAAATATTCATGACCAATTACCGCTTCTATATTTATAAAATCTGTATCCGTCGCCGTATCGGGTCGCGCTAAAACATATTTAGAATTAAAAACATTCAGACCTTTATTTTCCATTGCGCCCATATTGAAATCATCGACGGCGACAATCATATAAATATCTAAATCGTACTCGCGCCCAAATGTGTCCTCATCCCACTTCATTGCTTTTTTAAGGGACAGCATGGCATGGTCACATTTATCCGCATTGTGCGCTTCAACATAAATACGACAATCAATTTCACGACCATTCATGGTTGTGAATTTATCTTGTATAACCTCTAAATCACCCGCAACCAGTGCAAATAAATAACTGGGCTTTTTGAAAGGGTCTTCCCAGGTTACACTGTGTTTACCATTATCTAATGCTTGCGAATCGACTGGATTACCATTCGATAGCAATACAGGATATAAGCTTTTATCTGCAACAATGGTGGTTGTGAAGCGTGCCATGACATCTGGGCGGTCCAGATAGTAAGTTATTTTTCTAAAACCCTGCGCCTCACACTGCGTACAAAAATTGCCTGACGATTTATACAAACCCTCTAATGATGTATTTTCCTGCGGCTTAATAAAGGTTTCTATTTGCAGCGTGAAATTATCGGGAACATCAGGAATCCATAACGTATTCTGCGTTACGCTAAACTCATTATCGCTCAAGGCCCTGTCATTTAGCACTAATGCACCCAATCTTAAGCCTTCACCGTCTAGCTCTAATATATGGGAACCGTCTATATCTGCGTTACGTCTTATCTCCATTTCAGCAACAACACGCGTTTGATCTTCACCTAACTCAAAATGCAGATTGATTGAATCTATCCAATATTGTGGCGGCGTATAATCTTTCAGGTAAATGGTTTTAGGTGTTGCGTCTTTGGGCATCTGGGTTCCTTGGTATCTACTGTCAACAATACAACAATAGTAATGAATATCAACCACTTATATATTATGGCCTGAAAGTAGTTTCAACGATTTAATCGCTAGATAGCTCTATAATATGATCTTCTAGCTGATCGGGGTGAACATTGTCTTCTGATAGCGCAAAACCACTCACCTTAATTCCAGCAGTCGCCACTGATTTCGCATCATGAGTGATTAATGGATGCCAGTCAGGCAATGCCTTTCCTTCAGATAAACGCCGGTATGCACAGGTGTGTGGCAACCATTGATATTCCTCTTCACTCATCGTTCTAAGCTGTAAACACTCTGCTACACGAAACTTACGATTGGCATAATCGGCACAACGACAAGCCGCGATATCAAGCAAATGACAGCTTACATTGGTGAAAAACAATTCATTAGTATCTTCGTCTTCAAGTTTAATCAGGCAGCAACGAGCACAGCCATCGCATAGCGACTCCCATTCTTCATCATTCATTTCTTGCAGACTTTTCACCTGCCAAAATGGCTTGCTCATTTTCTCTTTCCTGATGCGCCTATTTATATAGTTGTATCGCATATACATGTAAACAAAAAAGCCTGCATTGGCAGGCCTTTAAGGTGCTGCAATTATTCAACACGGCGTTATTTCGCCTGTTGAATAATTTCCAGCCCATTACCATCTGGGTCACGGCAAAACAACGCAGCTCGTCCAGAGCGGCTCTTCGTATACTTGGCCCCCTGCTTTTCCAAACGGCGCTCTATTTCTTCAATATTATCCACTGTCATTGCGAAATGGCGATCATGCCCACCATGTTGTGGGCGATTTTCCACAGGATCAGGGTTTGCCACCTCCAACAAATGTATCTGTTGCCCGCCAATATCAAACCAGGCACCGGGAAAGCCAAGGTCAGGGCGTTTATCATTGACCTGTAAATCCAGTAAACTTTCATAAAACGCCACGGATTGTTGGGTATTTGAAACGATCATGCTGACATGATGAATAGATAAAACCGCCACTTAAATCCCCAGTTAGCCTTTAAATTAGAATATAATATGCCGCCTTTAAGTGACCGCATATAACCAAGCCGTATTGTACATGAACTCTGATCTGAATCGACTACAACCCTACCCATTTGAAAAGCTAGCCCAGCTAAAACAGGGAATTACCCCGAATAGCGAGCTCGCGCATATTGCCCTGTCGATTGGTGAACCTAAACATGAGCCGCCCGCATTTGTATTAGAAGAACTGGCGCGCTCACTTGGAAAAATTGCCAACTACCCCTTAACCAAAGGCTCGATTGAACTACGCCAGTCTATAGCCGACTGGTTAGTACGCCGCTTTAACGTGCCAGCAAACAGTATTGACGTAGAAAAACACATTTTGCCCGTAAACGGCACGCGCGAGGCCTTGTTTGCATTTGCTCAGGCCGTCGTTGATAGACAAGGCATCAAGCGTGAAGGTGATGCCGTGGTTTGTATGCCTAATCCGTTTTATCAAATATATGAAGGCGCGGCCTTTTTAGCCGGTGCCGAGCCTTACTTTTACAACACCACACAAGACAACCAATATCTGCCCGATTTCGAAGCCATTGATGATGCAACCTGGAAAAAGTGCCAGCTGATTTACATATGCACCCCGGGCAATCCCACCGGTGCGGTTATTTCCAGGCAGCAAATGCAATGGCTGATTAAAAAAGCCGAAGAATTTGATTTTATTATTGCCTCGGATGAGTGCTACTCAGAAATTTATTTTGATGATGAAACACCACCCTGCGGCTTGTTAGAAGCCGCGGCCGAAATGGGTAATACCAATTACAAACGTTGCGTTGTCTTCCATAGTTTATCTAAGCGTTCTAACCTGCCCGGCTTACGCTCTGGCTTTGTGGCGGGTGATGCCGAACTATTGGCCGGTTTTTTAAAATACCGCACCTATCACGGTTGCGCGATGTCACTGCCCATGCAATTAGCCAGTATTAGCGCGTGGAATGATGAGCAACATGTAATAGAAAATCGCACACTGTATCGGCAAAAATTTAAAACCGCACTGCAGATACTTTCTCCGTGTATGAATGTTAAACTGCCGGACGCTGGATTTTACCTATGGGCACAAACACCCATTGCCGACACGGATTTTGCACAAAAATTGTTTGCCGAGAAAAACATCAGCGTATTGCCCGGGCAATACCTATCTCGCGTACAAAACAATATAAACCCCGGTGAAAAGCATATTCGCATGGCCTTAGTGGCAACACTTGAAGAAACCACTGAAGCCGCACAACGCATTAAAGATTTTATACAAACACTTTAACCAGATACTCAATTCATAACTATTTTGGAGCCCATAATGAGCAACTTACAAAGCATTATCGAAGAAGCCTTCGAACGCCGCGCGGACATTACACCACGCAATGTTGAAACTCACGTACGTGAAGCCGTTGAAGAATGCATCGCGATGCTGGACTCAGGTGCCGCACGTGTTGCAGACAAAGCCAGCGGCGACTGGGTAGTTAACGAATGGTTAAAGAAAGCCGTACTACTTTCTTTCCGCATTAACGACAACGAATTTATTAAAGGCGGTTTCACTAACTACTACGATAAGGTTGAATCTAAATTTGCCGATTACAACACCAAAGATTTCCGCGAATCAGGCGTGCGTGTAGTACCACCAGCCACTGCACGTAAAGGTTCATACATTGCACCGAGCGTGGTAATGATGCCTTCATATGTAAATATTGGCGCATACGTAGACAGTGGCACCATGGTTGATACATGGGCAACGGTTGGTTCATGTGCACAAATTGGTAAAAACGTTCATCTGTCTGGTGGCGTTGGCATTGGTGGTGTTTTAGAGCCCTTACAGGCAACTCCTACTATCATCGAAGATAATTGCTTTATCGGCGCACGTTCAGAAGTAGTGGAAGGTGTTATCGTTGAAGAAGGTTCGGTTATTTCAATGGGCGTTTACATTGGCCAGAGCACAAAAATATTTAACCGTATGACCGGTGAAATTACTTACGGTCGCATTCCTAAAGGTTCTGTTGTTGTATCGGGTAACTTGCCATCTAAAGACGGCACTTATAGTTTGTACTGCGCCGTAATTGTTAAGCAGGTTGATGCAAAAACATTAAGCAAAACTGGGCTTAACGAGTTACTACGTGATATCGAATAATAGCGATTAAGTAATAGACGCTAGTATTTCTAGTCCTTCCTGCAATAGTGCAGGAAGGACAATGCCAGGCACGCCCCAGCCCTCAAAGTACCAAATGTTGGAAGTAGTAGGCGCGTACTCCGTGGCCGACCAATAGTAGTTGGACTGAACATTGCTAAATGGGCCAGTATTACTCAAAGAACCTGCTGAATTTCCCAGTACATTGTAAAACAGATTACCCATTTCGCTGCCGGTGCAATTATAACCAGAAGACACACTACCACTTTGAGAACCACAGCTTGCATCAGGCTGCAAAGTATCCGCTAAACGCCAGCCATCCACACCATCTACCGTTAAATCCGCTACATCATCATAATAAGCTGAGCCGCCTAAGCGTTCGATTAGGGCTGCATTGGCACTGGTTGAGATAATTAATACAGCTGCTGTGGCAGCAAGTGTCCAAAGTTTCATGTGGCTTCCTTTACAGTTTATTCATTTATTAAGTTTATTAGTGATATAAGTAATATTTATTCCATATAGTTAACTTTCTATTATTTACAATGGGTATGGACTTGATTCATCTATATGGGATAGGTGGTTTTGTATAAACCGGAAGGTATTTCGACAAAAATATGGATTCATAGCTGAGTAACTATATATCAATTGAGCTTATTTAGATGAGTGCTAGTATAAGCCTCCTATTTTTCACTCACTATTTAAAACAATATGATTACTCTATTTGGAATTCCAAATTGCGACAGCATTAAAAAAGCACGCAAGTGGCATAAAGATAATGGCATCAACTACGAATTTTACGATTACAAAAAACACGGCGTTGCAGAAAAAGAACTCACGATCTGGCATCTCACAACGGGCTTTTTTACCAACTTTACGATGTGATAAATGATGTATGGGAATTCTCGGATACTAAAACAAACTATAAAATTAAAATGCGTGGTAACCGCACCGCCAATGATGGCGACCTGGTAAGGCGCTGGTGCGTTGCAGGCAAAGGCCTTGCCGTTAAATCCTGCCTGGATATATCTAATGATTTATTATCAGGAAGGCTTGTTAATGTAATGCCCGAGTTCAAAGCCAGAGCAACTGAACTCTGGATTGTCTGCCCAAGCAGGCAATCACTCCAGCTGTGCGTTTACTCAGAGATGCATTCAGAGAAAAAAGTAATCGTATTTTAAAACAGCTTATTGAAAAAGATTTTTTAGACGATAGCGTCCTTAGTTAAATAAAATACGCTATGCCGTTTAAATTGTGTAATCCATATTCATAACAACCACAAAGCATGAAAGTGCAATTTATGGATATTTTTCCTTTGAAGATCAACGCAGCATAAAAGCCACCGGCACAATAAACTCCAACGTCTGGCGCGGATCATTTTCTGGCATGGGCGGAAATGGATTTGCCTGCCGCACCATTTCAAGCGCGGCTTTATCAAGCAATCGATTACCGGTGCTTTGCTTCAGGCTCACTTGCTGTGTTTGCCCGGTATGGTCGATAAGAATGCGCAACATACCCTCGCCTTCGATGCGCAACCTTTTAGCGCGCCGCGGATAGTTTTTGTGTTTTTCCAACCAGGCAACCAGCAACTGTTCATAACGTGCAGTGGCCACTGCATCCATAACTTTAGCTTCTGCCGGGGCTGGCTGGGTAACGGGTTGAGCAGCTGGCCGAATGGGTTCAATGAGCGGCTCAATAAGCGGTTCGGGGTTCAAGGTGTTTTCGATTGGTTTTGGTTTAACTGGTTTTTTTTCAATAACCGGCTCAGGTTTTACCTTCTCTGGTGGCTCGACAATGTCGGCGGCCACATTTTTGCTAATGTCGGCAATGCTGGCCAGCAAATTAATCTTAAGTGGCTTTGCAGGCAGGGGTTTGGCTGCCGGCTCGGGTAACGAAAACCATGCTGCCACGGCAACATGTAGCAGTATCGCAACCAGCAAGGTTGCACTCATTTGTAGTCGTGTCAGGGGCATGGTTTATTTCTGCGTAGTCGCCAACGCAACATTTGTACCGCCCGCCTCTCGTATTTCATCCATAATTTTAAGCAATAACTGCACTTCGGTACGGGCATCACTTTTCAGGATAATGGCTGACGCGGTATTCTGTTTTATCAGTGGCATTATTGCCTGCTGCAATTGTTTCAGCTCTATGCTTTCACCGTTTAAAGCCAACTGGCCGGTTTGATTCAATGAGACCATAATAGCGGTGGTATCCATTGCGCTGGCACTGCTTGACTCGGGCAGTTCCAGCTCAATCGCTTCCGGCACCATAAAGGTACTAGTGAGCATAAAAAACACCAGCAGCAAGAATACAATATCAATCAATGGCGCTATATCCAGGTGGGAGTGGATGCGGGCTCGGCCTTCAAAGTCCATGAGTTTCATCCTCAAGGCGCTCATCATCACGGTCATTAATATGCGGGCTTTTGCCGAAGTGGCGCAACACCTGAATGCTGGCATCTTTCATATTGGCCCGCACATAATCGACTTCACCTTCCAGATAATAAAAGGCCGCCATGGAGGGAATGGCGACCGTCAGGCCGAACGCGGTAGTGAGCAACGCCTCCCAGATGCCACCGGAAAGAATCGAAGGATCGACCTGACTGCCCGCCGCCTGCAGATTCATAAAAGCGACAATCATGCCGGTCACCGTACCCAGCAAACCCAACAGTGGGCTTAGATGAGCAATGGACGACAGGCCGCGTAACCAGGATTCGAGGTTGCGGATTTGCGCACTGCCGACTCGACTGACTTCGGCCTCAACATCGCTGCTGGACATGGTCGGGTTGGCGCCGAAGCTGACGGCACTTTCAAGCACCCGAGCAACGGGACTGGTTTGTTGCTGCAGGGTGTGTAATGCCTGCTCATGCTCACCCCTTGCTAACGTCGACAAGGTGTCTTCAACAAACGCGGTTTGTCGCAGACCGCTGCGATAAAACTGATACAGTTTCAGCAGAATGATGGCCGTGGCCAATATGGACATCAGCAGCAAAACGTACATCACGCCGCCGCCCTGTTGAAATAAATTAAACATCATTAAAACCCTATAAACAGTAAAAACAGCGTGCCAAAAAGGCACGCTGTTCAATTCATAAAACAACCACTATAGTTATTAAAATTTCATTTCGAGTCCCGCATAAACAAACTGCGGCATGCCTGGTCGTGGACCTTCAGGCTGGCGCGAGACGTTGTAGCGTTCATCAAGAAGATTTTGCACACCCGCAAAGAGTTTTACGTCGTCGTTGATACGATAAAAAGCAGAAGCATCCATCACAAAATAAGCATCGGTTTTACCGAAACGCGCATCCGGGTTTCCAGCACCATTGAGCTGATCGGCAACATTGTTTGCACTGGTGAAGGTTTCACTTACATAGCTGCCCGATAGATAACTGCCCCACTTATTTGACTCAATGCCGGTTCCCAGGCTAAGCACTAACTCAGGAATATAAGGCACCTTGTTACCTGACCTGCCATAGCTAAAAATAGATTCTGCATCGGTAGAATTGGCATTATTTTTTTGTGTCGCATTGGTATAGGTTGCCGTCAGATGCCAGGGATTGCGGTACTTCCAGCCATTCGCAATACCTGCATCATACTGCGTTGAAAACTCCACACCGCTACTATCAACCATGCCAAAATTTTCAGTGTTTCCGCTACCGGTGCCACCGATATTGTCGATTACGATCAAGTTATTAAACTGCGTATAGAAAGCGACCATTTCAACCGCCAGCGCCTGTGCGGTGTTGGTATAGCGCGCACCCATTTCGAATGCGTTGCTAGTTTCTTCCTTAATGCCACCCACCGCACTCTTTGGACTCGGGGGTGAGAAGCCACGGTTAGCACTACCAAATCCGATCCAGGAGTCATTGAACCTGTAACTAACACCCAGGCTGCCCGCCATCATGCTCATCTGGTTAGTACCGGACTTGTTCGGACTACTGAAGTCTGCATAATCCTGATCGAGCTTTTCGTATCGAATACCCGGTGTAATCGACCAGTCACCTGTCTTAATAGTATCTTGCAGGAACATGGACAGCGCATTGGTTTTTTGTAGCCGGTTTCCCGCGCCCCCAGGTGCACCCGGTGTCATACCATCAATGGCGCCATTGCTCAGTTGGCTATAATCATCATCCCATTGCAAACGGCGTACCTGGTCTTTATTGGAGCGAATGCCGGTAGCCAGTTCATGCTGTACATTGTCTGAACCAAAACGGTAATAACTGACAATATCAATGCCTTTTGAATTGTAGTCACGGTTATTCGCGCGAACCCGCAGAGTACAGGCCAGATCACCCTGCAAACAATCCAGGCCTTCGCCATTTTGTGCCCCGGCCAGCGCAGGAGACAACTTAATGGTATTGCCATTTACGTTGCGTAGATCTTTTAGTTTGTACCAGTTGCGCGAAAAATCGTTGTTGTACAGGGTGGTGATAATATCCAGATTATCGTTCGGCGCGATGACATAGCGCAGGTAGCTGCGTTTTTGCAAACTCTCAATATTGTCAAAGCGACTTGCTGAATAACGCTGGAAAGGATCAGCCGCAAAGTCTGCTTCACTCAGGCCCAGGTAAGTCTCATTGGCATCCAGGCGTGATGTACCGTACTTAAATTCAAAGCGTTGATAGATGTCGCTGCTGGGTTCCCAGGAGAGTTTGATCATGGGATCTGTCTTGTTAAACCCGGTGTTGTCTCCATCACGAAAATCAGGCGTTTCATCAATTGTCTTGTAGCCATCATTCTTACGCGTGTAGCCCTCTACAAGGAAGCCAAACTGCCCCGAGCTGGTGTCGATGGTATTACCGAAATAAGCATGTGTTCGTTGATCACCAAAACTGCCGAATGTTGATTTCAGATAAGCCGTTTCCTTCAAAGGAATGGGCGTAGACAGATAATTGATAACACCACCAGTCGTTTGCGGACCATATTTAACCTGACTGGATCCCTTAAGAATCTCCATACCACTCATCCGTCCAACGGTGGGTGAATAATAGGCGGCAGGCGCAGAGTAAGGTGCTGGCGCAGTCAATACACCGTCTTCCATGATGGTTACTTTAGCGCTACGACTCGTATCAACGCCTCGCATGCTGATATTGGGAAACAGGCCAAACCCGTCTTCCTGGCGCACATAAACGCCTGGTATCTTGCGCAGTACCTGATTCACGTCATCGTAGTTTTGATCACGAATATCCGCTTTACTAACAACATGAGCGGAACCGGGCAAGGTCTCGATATTGGCAGGATTACCGATCACCATCACCTTGTCCAGTATGTTAGCCGCCGGTTCACTGCTGGCATTATCATCTGCAGCCACCGCCGGTAAAGTCGCGCTCAACGATGCAACAACAAAGCTGCTACGCAATAAATTAGTCTGTACTTTCACTTTCTTAACCTCATTAAATCAGTTTCCATATATCCGGTAAATCACCCTGAGCAGGCTTTATAAAAGCTTTAGCTTGGGCGGATTATTTGGCTGGCTGCAAACCGACAGGGTTAAGATGCGGGGTGACTGGCTGGCTGAAAAGGATTATGCACAATACAAACGCTAATAGCAATCATTATCATTCGCATTGACTTGTAATGAAACACTGTTTACTATTTGCACTCAGGAGAAAAACAAATTTGTCACCTGGAATCAGAACATTCTCAGATTCAGATTTATTATAATGAAGGTCGTTGTCATGAAAGAAAAACCGGAGGTCCTAATACCCGCGAATAAGCACCCTGGATCCAATACAACCGTAAATAGCCACTATGACAGCCAGACGCTTTTTTGCGGTCGGCAAGAAATTATGATCCAACACGCAGGCCATGCCTACCGGTTAAGGATCACCCGTCAGGATAAATTGATTTTGACCAAGTGATTTTGACTAAGTGATTTATCAATGAGACAGATAAAAAATCCCTGTCCACTGCCAGGCTAACGAGCATCCTCGCTTTTTTATGTAACGGGTAACTTGATGGTAAAACAGCTGCCTTTTTCTAATCGACTGCTCAAATTTATATCGCCGCCGTGGGAGCGTGCAACCGCTCTGGAAAAACTTAACCCCAGGCCACACCCATCATGCGTGCGACTTTGATCACAACGAAAAAAACGATCGAATACCCTGGCTTGATCGCTCTCGGGGATACCTGTACCCGTATCCATTATCATAATTTCAATATTCTGCCTGCTACAGGTTAAAACAATGTCCACCTGGCCATCAGCTTTGGTAGCATCAATCAGGGGAAAGAGCACCAAACAGCGGTGGTCTTTCCCCGAGGGCGAGGTGCCATGACAGGGCAAACTCAGAGCGTGAAATCAAACTGTTAAGGTTCGCAGGTGGTTACTGTCTACTACGTTTATTTTGTGTGCGTCAGCGATTAAAAATAGCTGACGAATAAAAATTGTTACGTTACTTCTGGAGTCAATCATTACGGTTAGATAGGATTGTCATGCGTATAACAATTCTTATCCTGAAGAAACTATTTAGTGGCTTCAGTTTTCAAGTAGAATTTGTCAATCTCTACTTGAAATACAAATTCAATATTAAAACGCCAAACAAATGGCTGCTAGCCATGCAAGACCTTTAACAAGAAAAAAAGCAAAGCCTAGTGAACTCATCAGTTAATATATAATGATTGTTGAAATCGTTTGATTCTATCTTTTTATTTTATTTTATTTTATTTTTCTGATTATTTATGAACCGATGACTACATTACTCGTAATAAACATCGGATATTGAAAGATAAAATCTTCCAACTAAAATGTAATCGGCCAAAAGTAAAATTATTTAAGACAAAAAAAATGATCGGGTTGTTCGAAACCCGATCATCTTTGAAGTTAATTTAAAGGTGGGCCAGAGAGTTTCAACTAGTAAACTATGTGCTCCCTAACCCGCTTTTTCCTGTTGCCAGGATTAGGCTCGAATCAATTCAGATCAAACCGATCCAGGTTCATTACCTTGGCCCATGTCGCAACAAAATCATTCACAAACTTATTACGCGAGTCGTTAGTTGCATACACTTCGGCTACCGCGCGTAACTCTGAATTTGAACCAAAAATCAGGTCAACCGGAGTTGCTGTCCATTTGAGCTTACCTGATTTACGATCTCGGCCTTCGTAAATGCCTTCAGTTGAAGACTTCGACCAGCTGGTTGACATATCAAGCAGGTTAACGAAGAAGTCATTGCTCAATGTACCGGCACGGTTTGTGAGTACACCATGCTTTGATCCGCCCATATTGGCATCGAGGGCACGCAGCCCACCGACCAGTACTGTCATCTCCGGCGCGGTCAGGGTTAACAGGTCAGCCTTTTCCACCAGCATCTGTGTCGGTGTGCCATAGCTTTTAGCATAGTAGTTGCGGAAAGCATCAGCGGTTGGCTCCAGCACGGCAAACGAATTAACGTCAGTTTGTTCCTGTAAGGCATCCATACGACCTGGCTTGAAAGGCACCGTCACTTTGTGACCGGCATCTGCTGCTGCCTTTTCAACCGCTGCCGCACCACCCAGAACAATCACGTCTGCCAGCGACACTTTTTTACCGCCGCTCAGTGATTTATTGAATGATGTCTGAATACTCTGCAGTTTATTCAGCGCTTTTGACAGCTCGGCAGGGTTATTAACAGCCCAGTCTTTCTGTGGGGCCAGTTGAATACGCGCGCCATTCGCACCACCGCGCATATCAGATCCACGGAACGTTGAGGCTGACGCCCACGCGGTTCGAACCAGTTCAGATACACTCAGGCCAGAGTCAAGAATTTTAGACTTCAGCTTAGCCACGTCGCGACTGCTAATCAGCTTATGGTTAACCGCTGGAATTGGGTCTTGCCAGATAAACACGTCTTTGGGGACATCTGCTCCCACATAACGTGCACGAGGACCGAGGTCACGGTGTGTCAGCTTGAACCAGGCCCTGGCAAAGGCTTGGTCAAATGCTTTAGGGCTCTTCAGAAAACGCTCAGTAACCTTGCGAAACCCCGGATCTTTTTTCAACGCCATGTCGGTTGTAAACATGATTGGCGCATGTCGTTTACCCTTGATGTGGGCATCCGGTACCAGACTTGCCGCGGCTTCATCCGTTGGAATCCATTGCGATGCACCGGCAGGACTCTTGGTCTGTTTCCATTCAAATCGCATCAGGTTATCCAGGTAGAGCACCGACCAGGCAGTTGGTGTGGAAGTCCAGGCACCTTCCAGGCCACTGGTCATGGTATCTTCAGCATTACCTTTGCCACATTTGTTCTTCCAGCCGAAACCTTGCTCTTCAATAGCGGCAGCTGCCGGTTCTGCACCGACACAATTACCGGGCTTGGCACCGTGGGCTTTGCCCAGAGTATGTCCGCCCGCAACAAGCGCCACGATTTCTTCGTCATTCATTGCCATGCGGCCAAATGAATCGCGCATGTCTGCAGCAGCAGCAAGCGGGTCGTGATTAGCGTTTGGTCCTTCCGGGTTCACATAGATCAAGCCCATTTGAACGGCAGCCAGCGGTTTTTCAAGTTCACCGTCTGCATAGCGTTTATTGTTGGCAAGCCACTTGGTTTCTGCGCCCCAGTACACCAGATCAGACTCCCAGTCGTCTGCACGTCCACCGGCAAAGCCCAGAGTTTCAAAGCCCATCGATTCAAGCCCAACATTACCAGCCAGTATAATCAAATCTCCCCAGGAGACATTGCGGCCATATTTTTGCTTGACCGGCCACAGCAGTCTGCGAGCCTTGTCCAGGTTGGCATTATCCGGCCAGCTGTTTTGTGGTTCAAAACGAGCCTGACCGCCATCGGCACCACCGCGACCATCGTATATACGGTAGGTACCTGAGCTGTGCCATGCCGATCTGATCATCAGGCCGCCATAGTGACCCCAGTCCGCTGGCCACCAGTCCTGAGATGTGGTCAATGTTTTCTCTATGTCTGCTTTCAGCGCTTTCAGGTCAACACTATTGAAAGCCCTGGCGTAATTGAAATCATCTCCATATGGATTGGATGCAGGATCGTGCGCGCGCAATTGATCAAGGTCCAGTTTTTCAGGCCACCAGAATTGATTCGATTTTGTCATATGACTCGATTGCACCGAATCTTCTGGCTTGGTTGTCGTGTCTGCTATCGTGCACCCTGACACTGCTGCGAGTGATGCCGACACCAGTGCTGCTAGTAATGCGCTGTTTTGTCTGGACATAGTAATTACTCTCCTAATTAAGGACTGACTTGCTATTAGTGGTATGGTTTTCACCATAATGAGCTGTGTTTCAGGCTTAAACTCCAAAGCCAGCACCAATAATGTACGCGCTGATAAGTTCTGTAAATTCGAAAGAATCAAAGATAGTGTTCTACTATATAGAACACTATCCTCCTTATTTAAATAATATGATAACAATAAAACAACTATCCTATGCGCTGGCCGCCGAGAAAACGCGACATTTCAAAAAAGCGGCTGAGTTATGCAATATCAGCCCGTCCGCTTTTAGCACCGCTTTACACGAGCTGGAGAAACAGCTGGGTATCCAGCTATTTGAGCGTGATAATAAAAAAGTGCTGATAACACCCATCGGCAAACAAGTGCTGGAGCGGGCACGAAGTATTGTACTGCAGGTAGAAGAACTTCAGCATCTCTCGGAGTCACATAAAGACCCACTGAGCTTTCCTCTTTCTATCGGCATTATTCCAACTATCGCGCCTTTCCTGTTGCCCAGAGTTCTACCGGTTATTAACAGGCTATACCCAAAGCTAAAGTTGACGATTATGGAAGAACAGTCCCAGGCGCTTGTAGAGATGGTGAGAAACGGTGAAATAGATAGCGCAATACTGGCGTTACCCTATCCTTGCGAAGGTCTCTTAAGCCTGGAATTCTGGCAGGAAGATTTTTACTGGGTAGCCTTAAAAGGGGATAAACACGCAGAGCAAAAAGAAATTGGCAGTGATGAACTGAATCACAGTAATCTTATGTTATTGAAAGAAGGGCATTGCCTGAAGGATCACATCTTAGATGCCTGTAAACTGCCTAAAGATTTTTCTAAAAGCAATATAAGCGCAACCAGTTTGAATACACTGATACAAATGGTTATTGGCAAACTGGGCACAACACTCATTCCAGAAATGGCAGTAGACCAGTTGATGCATCAGAATGATACACTTTCTGCCGTGCACCTTAACGAACCGAGTCCTCATCGCCGTATCGCTTTTATCATTCGCCCTAATTATTCTCGTATGTCGAGTATTGAGGCATTGATGACTCTTTGCAAAGAAACGCTGTAAGGAGAATATTGAGTGGCCTGAGGTTTTACCTGCAGACAGATTTAGTATAAATGAGTAGCGCTCACTACTCTATTTCAAAGACGTGAACAGAGAAAAAATCAGTTATCAATAAGTCTGGTTATCATTAACAAGTATGCCCCAAGGAAACCGATGATTATTTTTTCGGATTTCTGAGTTGCGCCATTTCCTGATTTTCGAAGTAAAAAAATCCAGTAACGGCAGTAAGAACTAAAACGATACCGATGAGCAAGGGTTCTGTAGAATGGCTGTTTATGTTTTTAATTCCTAGGGTGTGCGGTGATCGTTATCCTGCACGGTCACCGCTTTCATTAACCTTCCATCAAATTAGCTTCCACAATATTAGTGGCGAAATCCTGATAGGCAGCACCAATCTGTTTGGCCATCGTGTCTGGAAAAACGTGGAAGTCTCCGGACTCAAGTGCGGCAATAATGCCCTGTGCGACAAGACCGGGTGGCTCGGCGACCTCACCAAAGCCAGCACTGTTGCCCATGTCAGTTGCGATAGGCCCCGGGTGTACACTAACCACCAGCGTGCCCTGTGCTTGCAAAGAGTCGCGCAAGGCCTGAGTAATTGAGTAGGACGCAGCCTTCGATGTGGAATAGGTCGCGAAGTCCACGAAGTTTTTCATTGATACAACCGAATTGAGCTGTACCAATGCCCCGCCGCCATTTATCTTTAGCATGGGAGAAAAAGCCTGAGCCATACGTATCAAGCCGTAGACGTTGACTTCCATTTCCTCTTGCAGCGCAGCCACGGCATTGCTTGCCAAGGGATTTACACTATGCATCATGCCTGCGTTGTTAATCACAATTTCAACATCACTGGCCTGTAGTGCGGCAGTGGTGATGCTTTGCGGATCGTTCAGATCAATATGTAACGGAACAATGCGATCACCGTGAGCGACACTCAGTGCGTTAATCGATTCCAGATTACGAGCAGCCGCGTAGACTTTGCGCGCACCCGCGTGTAAAAATTCTTCAACGATACTTTTGCCGATACCACGGTTAGCACCAGTAACCAGAACTACACGATCTTTTACTGAATACATGGGATATTTCCTCATAAAAATTAATGCGGTAACCGTTATTGGCTGCCGTCGGTTTAAACGTATCAAGCAACCTTTTTCCAGCCGAATTTCACGAACAGGTCGCCTACTGTCTTGTAGGCTTCGAAAAGCCCAGGCGCTTCGGCCATAACCGCGTGCAGGCCCGCATCATTGCGTAAGTTTTCATCGAGCCAGCGAGCAGTGGCTTGCTGGCTTCAGGTGAGCTTTCTTCTGTGTGTAGAGTAAATTCAATCATAATGTTCTCCAAGTGTTAGTAAAAACGGAACAGTCTAAATCAATTGGTTTAAACATAATTTGTTTAAACCAATCAGTCAATGCATTTTTTCAACTGATCGAAATTTTCATAATAGAAAGGGGGTGTTAGTTGATTAAGCGAAGCGCCTGTTCTGCGATAGTAGTTAGAGCCGACTTGTCAAACGTTCCGCGTCCAAGCACTCGAATGGCAACGACCATTGCCAACAGCGCCTTCGCAGTGGCCTCTGGCTCGACACTCTGAGGAATGTCGCCCCGAGCCTGCGCCACCTCGATACTGCGTCGAAAGAATGCCTCGAATTCGCGTATCCCGTTGTGAACGATTTGATTGACTTCATCACCGTGGATGGTGAGCTCAGAGGCCGTATTAACTATAAAACAGCCCTTTTTCTCAGTATCGGCGAGGGTTTCGGCAACAATGCCATCGAAAACTGCAACAATAGCCTGCCTAGGGTCATCCATAGCTTCCAGCTCAGCCAGAAGCGCTCGGCGGTTATCCTTATTGTATTTCAATAGAGCTTTGATGAACAATTGTTCTTTACCGCCAAAGGCGTTGTAGAGACTGCCTCGAGTGATACCCGTGCCGGTAATGAGGTCCGCAATGGAAGCGGACTCATAGCCTTTCTCCCAAAACACCTTCATCGCTTTGCCGATTGCGTCATCTTCATCGAATGATTTTTCCCAGGGCATGGTTTCACCTTTGGTAGTCTTAATATGCCTTAACCCTAGCACGTTTAGACCGATCGATACAATTAATAGATACACGGTTATGCCTGGTATGTAGCTCGATAAATATAGCCAGGCTGTGCCTTTGCTCTTGCTCTATATCAATATTTTTAGCTTTATTATTAACAGCATTTTTATTGTTATTGACTATCTTACGTTAACGTGAGATATGTATATTACGCTAACGTTACATATGAGGGTAAGATCATGAAACACGCAGATGCAATCATTCACCTAAATAACAATACCAGTACTAAAGAGCGCGATGAATTATTGAACCAGCTTAGAAGTACAGAGGATGTAATCTCGGAGAAATTTAGTGAAGAAATGGAGCATTTACTTTTGGTTGAATATGATTCAAAAGTCACTAACTCCTTAACTTTACTTAATAGAGTAAAAGAAAAAGGATTTGAATCACAATTGGTGGGTTTATAAATGATCAGTGAATATTTAAAAATTGGTGAAGTAGCCGATTTATTGAAAACGACAGTACGTACTATTCGTTACTATGAGGAGGAAGGACTCCTGGAGCCTTTTAGAACGGATGGTGGTACACGTTTATATTCTCAGCACCACGTGGATCGTTTAAAAGCCATCATCCACCTGGCCGAAAATGGCTTTTCACTTGATATCATAAGACTAATTGGAACCACAAGGACAACCTGTTCTACAGGTGATGAAGGGAGTAGAAAAGTATCAGGTGTTATTGATCGTGCGATTAAAGATACCGAAGATCAAATTGAAAATTTAAAGAAACTAAAGTCAGAGTTAAAGGCCGCGCATAAACAGGTAGAGAAATGTGTAGGCTGTAAGAATGAGCCTTCAAGTCAGGGATGCCCAACCTGTCCAGTTAATAAGAGCCTCAGCAAGTTAGAAGTTCTTAATTTGATCTGGGAATAGATAGAGGAGACGCTGATATGTTTGAGCATGCTAATAGTTCTTCCAATAATTCATCCAACAACTCATATAGAGACGTTACCCAATATCCTGAGCAATTTCTTAAAATTGATTCGGATAAGATTATTATACCCGTGACATACAATAAATCCTGGGATGATGGATTCGGTGCAAGGGGATGGAAAGTGGACGCCACCATTGGTGACCCCCAGATAATTGCGAGTACTCGGGAAACGGGCCAGAGAATCAAAACCTCAGTATTTATCCATGACATACTGGATCACTTTCTATCTGGTTATGGCGTGAGCGGGCACAGAAGTGAAGCGATGGCATTGATTCAGCTTTCAAAGCGTACCGACGCCAGCCCGGAACCAGATTATAGACAGATCATTGAAGAGGATATTCTAAAAGGCAGAGTAAATGGTGAATCAATGAAATCATTTCTTCCTTCAAATTTAATGGCTCTTTTACCAGATAGTGTGAATATGACGGACAAGGAAATAGTTGCATATCTCAAAAATAAATTAGGTAATGAATATTTAACTGATACGCTTGTAAAACATTTCTTTACACTCGGCAAAGCAGGAGAAAAACATGCTGAAGATAACTGGATGAAGTTAGGATTAGATCATCATAAACAAAAAAAAATGGGTGAAGCCTTACAAAAACTTCTTGTTGAAATAGATAGTAAAGTTGAAGAAATGAAGCTGGATGAGATTAAGGGTTTTATCACAATAGATAATAAACAGGTTTCATTTGACACCATGGTAGATAGTAAGTTTAAGCATATAGACGCATACCAGGTCGCTATTATTTAACGGAGATAATGCGTATGCCACGCGATACTATTCTGTTCAACATTAATAAAACAGTACTCGACCTCAGCTCATTGAAGCCAAAATTCAAGGCAGCTTTCGGAATGAAGGTGTTACCGCAACCCGATTTTCAATGCTTTTTACATACCTTAACGGTTTGTATATTAACGGGCATCAAAAGCAACTTCGCAGACCTCGCTGGCATCATGCTTGACACAATTGCCGCGCGTACAGGTGTTGGACTTCCCGAGGTGAAACGCGCCGATATTCTCAGCGGCTTTGCCAGCTTACCCCCCCCATGCGGATATAAAACCGGCGCTAAGCCGACTGCGATCTGCCGGTTATCGTACGGTGGCCTTCTCAAATTCATCGCTCAATCTGATAACAACCCAGATCAAAAATGCAGGCTTAACAGATTATTTTGATGACATAGTCTCTGCTGAAGAAACGGGAAGTTTCAATGCGTCCCCCTGCGCCTTGAATACTCGCTATTACTTGAACAGAACACTATGCTCACATAAATGTTATAATTGATTAGTTTAACCATTTACGTATTTACCCTGCTTTAATCAATATTATCTATATTCCTTATCCATAGAATATAATAATCCCTTAACCCTTTTTATCCCTCTTGAGAATTAAATACAGAAACCATGATTACCTTATACAGAATACCAACTGCGAGATATTATTTACAATTTTACTAAATCGGAATTTTTCTGTAACAAGCTGGTTTTTATTCATTGAACCTTAAACTAATCAACGTTAGACATCATAATTAGTGCGTTTACATTACATAGTAGACACTGCATATAGCTGTTAAAAATCATATTTTAACTATAGCTGGGCATGTAGATTGTGCTTGTTCAGCTTATTCTTCTTAACAATTCATTTAAATTTATAATCTATCTGGTATTGTATGATCTCGGTAGAGATAATAGTTTTAGTCCCAAAATTTCATAGCCAAGCAGTCTTCGACGTCCAAATCGTGTGTTATACCCAATTTTACTAGCTAAACCCATATTTAAATATGGGTTAATTTCTTAAGGTAATAATGAAGTGCACAATACTACAACGAATGATTTATCTTTTACTATGACTCATCGTTTCTGGACCTATCTTCCCGTTTTAGTTGTCGGTCTCAGTTTGCTGCTTATTGGTTTGTATATCGACCGCCTGAACTCACATGCAAAAATGCAGGATTTACAGCATGAGTTGATTAATAAACTGAGCGCTGTACGAGCACAACTTGAAGGCAATATAAATACGAATACTATGCTCATGAAGGGACTAGTGGTGGCTATTAGCCTGGAACCTGAGATGTCAGAAGAACGCTTTATGGCGCTATCGTCCCCATTACTAACAGGGCTTTCACAGATAAGAAATATTGCTGCTGCTCCCAATTTAATTATTAAATATATGAATCCTGTAGCAGGAAATGAAGCGGCAATTGGCCTTAATTATCGAGAAGTTCCAGAACAATATGATGCAGTGAAACTCGCCCGTGACAGGGGCGAACTGGTTTTGGCAGGCCCGGTAAACCTGGTACAGGGTGGTCAGGGCTTTATTGCTCGCATCCCCGTATTTGTAGCGTCAAAAAATAGTAAAAAAAGCAACTTCTGGGGCATTATTTCTTCAGTCATTGATATTGAAAAATTTTATACGGCAAGCGGCTTATATAATAGTGATTTAGATATAGCAATTCGAACACAAAACTCTCAAAGCAATACAGAAGAAATAATATTTGGCGACCCTGAAATTTTTACTTTTAATCCTGTGTTGATTGACATTAATCTTCCGCATGACAAATGGGAACTCGCGGCAATTCCCAGGGGTGGATGGAAATTAGATGCAGATAGCATTCAAAACTCTCGGCTTACCCTGTTAATTGTTGGCCTGGTGATTTTAATCCCATTGTTTGTACTCGTTCGATCAATGCAGAAAAAGAAAGAAAGTGAAGCTTTCCTACGCCTTGTCTTTAAACTCTCACCTGTAGGTATAGCGCTTAATAACTATGAAACGGGCGCATATATTGATGCCAATAATGCTCTTTTTGAACAGACAGGTTATACATCCGAAGAATTTATGAAACTGAGTTATTGGGACATTACACCTAATAAATACCGGGATGATGAAGCCATTCAATTAAAAAGTCTTCAACAAACAGGTCAATATGGGCCCTATGAAAAAGAATACGTACGAAAAGATGGCAGTAGTTACCCGGTATTACTCAAGGGCATGTTGGTTCTTGATAAATCTGGAAACAAAATGATATGGTCATTCATAGAGGACATAAGTAAACGTAAACAGGCTGAAAAATCACTGCAACGATCTCAAAAAATGGATGCAATAGGCCAACTTACTGGTGGTATTGCTCATGACTTCAATAATATCCTGGGCATTATTCTAGGCAATCTTGATCTTCTCAAACAAGGGCTGAAAAACGAATCCACTGAAACAATCAATCGTATCAATGACATTAACAAAGCCGGCCAACGAGCTGTGGACTTAACAAAACAGCTGTTAAGTTTTTCCAGAAATAAATCATCGAAACGTGAGATCACTAATATAAATACGCTGATTGAAAAAATAGACAATCTAATTTCGCGCTCAGTCACGCCTGGAATAGAAATACAACACCAACTCTCTGAAAATTTGTGGTTAACGAATATAGATCAAGGTGATTTTGAAGATGCCTTGCTCAATTTAAGCATTAATGCCCGTGATGCAATGTCAGGCCATGGTCAGCTTAGTATTACGACTCAAAACGTTATTCTTGATGAAGCATCCTGCAGCCATATCATCAATAGCCGAGCTGGTGAATTTATTGAATTGACTTTACATGATACAGGTTTCGGAATCCCAGAAGAAAACCTGGAACATATATTTGAACCTTTTTATACGACTAAAGAGGAAGGCAAAGGCACTGGTCTGGGTCTGTCTATGGTATATGGTTTTATTCAACGATCGGAAGGCTTTATCGAAGTTACCTCTAATGTAGGCACAGGCACAACTTTCAAGATGTATCTGCCCAGATTTGAAGGACAGGATCTTCCCGCTGAAATAAATACCCATGAGCAGGCACTACTTACTACAGGCACAGAAACATTACTTATAGTTGATGATGAAGAAGCCTTACTGGAACTGGCCAAAATATTTCTGGAAAACTCCGGTTATAAGGTACTCACTGCCACTAACGCTAAAGATGCTCTGCAAATACTGCATCAACAACCTGGCATTAATCTATTGTTTAGCGATGTTGTTATGCCTGGAGAAATCAATGGCGACCAGCTTGCTGAACAGGCCAGTAGAGAATTCCCGAATCTTAAAGTGCTTCTAACCTCCGGGTATACTGGAAAAGCAATAATTAATAATAATTTTACCCAGACCAATCTAACTACAAATATACTTCGCAAACCGTATTCTAAAGAGGAACTCACAACAAGAATCAGAGCTTTACTGGATAAACATTCTCATTAATGGAATTCCCAGTCTGACCATAAAATAGATCTACCTCTTCTATGAATGCCCTTGAATTTACCCCTAAAATTGTAGTTTTATTAAGCCTGCACACCTAGCATACAATAGTAATACTAAGCTGCGCTTCAAAACACATCAATGCCACATATACATGGGAGTGATATTATGGAGTCTCAACATTATGCCAATCGGCCTGGCTGGATAATCACCTTGTACGGAATCATCCTGTCTTTTATCTCAGCCTTTACACCTTTTTTTGTAGCTGGCTACCTGTTCAAAGGTGATATATTTCTGGCCGGATTATTTCCTTATCTAATATATGCTATTGCCGTGCCACTGTTGCCCGGAACGATCACCACGACCATAGGCACTACACTAGCCGCTGTACATACCAGTCTGGTTGTGGCTGTGCGTTTTCTTGAGTTCAGTAACAGCCTGATATACACCATACCTATTATCATGGCCATACTGCTGATACCACTGGCCGTCGTTGCCGTGATTAAAACCGATATACACAAACCTGAACGGAGGATTATGAAGCATTAGCTGAATCTGTGCCCTGGACTATTATTAGCATGGAGGTAAGCCACCATGAGCAAATCACACAATCTGACGGATACCATACTGGATACAGCGTTAATGCTGTCCGATGAATGCGGCTGGGAGTCTTTGCGATTATACGATGTTGCGCAAAAACTGGATATTCCACTCAATCGAATACAGGCTTGTTATCGACAGAAAGATGATCTGGTTGAAGCCTGGTATGATCGCGCCGATCAATCTATGCTGAAATCCGTTGAATCTATTGAGTTTCTCAACATGGATAAGGCCAGTCGTATTCATCACCTTATCATGTCCTGGTTAGATGAACTGGCCAAACACAAAACCGTTTCACGGGATATGTTGCTATACAAATTAGAGCCCGCCCATATACATTTACAGATTCTGGGTGTGCTTCGAATTAGCCGTACTGTGCAGTGGTTCCTTGAAGCCGCCCATAGCCAGACTACCCATGTGTCACGTATTGCCGAAGAAATTGGTCTGACATCTATCTACCTGATGACTTTTAACTACTGGATGATGGACCGTTCAAAAAACCAACAGAAAACTCATCAGTTTCTCAGGCATTGTTTGCAGCAAAACCGTTTTTTTGCCGAGCTATTTAACCTCGATACACAACAAAAGAATAAGCCATCCAATACTGTGGTCGATATGCATTCCAATGCAGCCCATTCAAGCTGAATGGATACCCTTACCCATGTTTTAATTGGGGCATCATTGGCACATGCATGCCAACCCGCCCAGCATTCAGACCAGCATCTCAAACTATCCCATAGAGTCACACTGGGTGCATTGGCCGCCGCGTTTCCAGATATTGACTATGTCACCTACCTGATTGATCCCTTAAGTTTTATTAGCGACTGGCATAGAGCTGAAACTCATTCGTTTGTGCTTCTACCTCTCTGGGCTCTGTTATTAGCCCTGTTATTTACACAAATGACGCAGCAGAAAACAAAACTTAAAGAAGCGTTTATTATCTGCTGCCTGTCTCTGGCCAGCCATATCTTCACCGATTTAATTACCAGCTGGGGCACTCAAGTTTTTGCACCCATCTCCAATGAACGTTACGCAATCGGGATCAGCTTTGTGATAGATCCTTATTTCAGTGGGATTATTTTAATAGGCCTGATAACAGGTTTATTTCGACAGAACCCCATCGCAACCCGGGCCGCTTTATTATGCCTACTGATGTATATGGCATTTCAGACAATACTGAAAATTCAGGTTTTAAATATTGCCAGACAACAGATGGTTATTAATCAATGGAGAGGTTCCAATATTTATACCATGCCCCAGCCATTCTCTCCCCTGCACTGGAAAATCATCATCACTTCAGGTGAGCACTATTATTTAACTTATATCAACTTGATGAAACGCACACATTATCCGTTTTTACCTCTTCAGCTAGACACCATCATTCAACACTACCATCCCGTGAATGCACTCAATTGGCAAACATTCAGCCGTTATGGCAATGCCTCCGAAAGTGGTTCTATACAACAAGCCTGGAATCAGCCGGTATTCCAGGACTACAGAACATTTGCCAGGTATCCCGCATATTACACTCGCACCAGGTCAGCTAATGAACTGTGTTATTGGTTTATCGATCTTCGTTTTACCCTGCCTGAACTTGAGCCACCCTTTATTTATGGAGTCTGTCAAAATTTGAGTGATACATCCCAATGGGCAGTCAAGTTACATAACTGAACCGGGCCGGAAAAATTATAATCCCTTAACTCAGGAAATTACTAAAATAAATAATAATTAATGACTGCAAATGGTTTAGGGCAACGACGCTGTTTATGTTCACAGTCCCTGCAATCATGCAGACTCGCCCGATAAATAATAGTATTGGTTTTGGTGATACCTGAACGTGGTGTTTTAAACGGTCGTAGATTACGTTGTAATAGTTTACCTGCAGGGCATTGATAGTAATCGTCATCATCTACCCAGGTAAAATCTGAACGACTCAATATAAAAACCATGATTAAGTTATACGGCATCACCAACTGCGAGATGTTGTTTACAATTGTACTATTCCGGTAATTTTCCTGTAACCGCTTGATATTTATTCATTAAAGCATAATCTAATCATTAATTGATTAGGTGTATTAGAAGCTACTTCATATTGTGTGTATCCTGCTAAGAATGATATATAACGTGATTGAATAGAGTATACAGGGGAGTTATTTATTTAATGGAAAACGCGCTTCGATACATAAGCCCCCTGACTTCTGGTTATATGCTTTTATTTCTCCACAATGCAATTCCACCGCACGACGGGCAATGGCCAAACCTAAACCATAACCAGGGATTTTAATATTTTGTTGGTTTTCATTGATGCGTACAAAAGGCTGAAAAAGATCTGCCAGTTTTTCTTCTTCAATGCCACGACCACTATCGCAAACCGTAATTATTACATCATTATCCTCGGTGCTCAAAGTGATACTAACCTCAGTGTTTTCAGGCGAATAATAAATCGCATTGCGTAATACATTCTCTATCGCCCTGCGCAGCAACTCAATGCTACCTTTAATTAATATTTCGCCTGCACTGTGTAAGCTTATTTGTTTATTCTGGTTCGTAGCTTCAAATTGCGCATCATCTTTTATGGATTTAACTAATCCATTTAAATCGAAGTAGTCATCCTCATGGTGCTGAATATTCGCTTCCAGGCGTGACAAAGTAAGCAACTCACCAACCAGTTCATCAAGGCGTTGGCTTTCTTTTTCTATACGTTGCGTGACCTCTTCACTTTTATCTGGTTGTTGTCGCCCCATTTCAATAGCAACACGCAAGCGCGCAAGGGGTGAGCGTAACTCATGAGAGACATCATTCAATAAACGTTTTTGTGTGGCCACCAGTAGTTGAACCTGCTCGGCCATGTTATCAAAATCCATGGCAAGATCAGCGATTTCATCTTTGCGTTTACCTATTTTATGCATCACCCGTGTTTCAAGTTTACCTTCTGCAAACTGATTGGTTGCTTTGCGTAGATGCCGAATTGGCTGGGTAATGTACCAGGCAAGCCCTGCACTAAAGAGCAGGCTGCCCAGTAATGCTATAAACAAGGGTAAGCCAGGCAGGAATCTGGGAAATGCGGCTTTCATTTTGCCCTTATGATGTTCATGAGCAAAGTTTAATTTATTTGCATTAAGAAATTCACGCCGCGGCACAAACAACAAAAACTGTTCGCCCTTCGGTGTGATGACCTGTTTTATGTTGCTCTGTTCTGAGTCGTTAAGCGCTTCTCGTGCTTTGGCTAACATCACAGGTGACACAGGGCGACCTAAGATATCTTTGCCTGCCTGATTGACGATCATCACAGCTAAAGGTCGTCGGGTACGCTCTCCACGATGCTCAATGACTTCGTGCAATTCTTCAACACCCTCTGACTTTAATACTCTGGCCAGTGCCTTTATACTGTAATAAGCTCGCGGGCCATCTGCGAGCATCTCAAGTTCCTCTATCTGAGCCTTATTGTATTGCCATACCAGACCACCCACAAGGCCACCAGTGATTAACAACGTTAACCATAAACTCAAAAATATTTTCCAGAATAAGCGCCCCATATTTATTCCCACGTGTTAGTTCACACCCGATAACTGATAACCCTGACCACGTACGGTAATAATCATTTCCCCCACACCCGACTGAGTCATTTTTTTGCGTAGGTTGCTCATATGCATATCAATACTGCGATCATACTTCTCAAGTTTTCGTCCCATGCTTAGTTCAGACAGTGTTTCTTTGCTTACCACTTTCCCTGCCTGTTTAATCAGGGTGAGCAGTAGGTTAAATTCAGTGCTGGTTAAATCCAGTGGTTTGCCCGCGATGTGAGCAGAGCGTGAGGCGGGTGTTAATTCCAGCAAACCTATTTTAATGGCCTGTTCATTATCAAGCTGTTGGGGACTGGCCTGTGTGCGGCGTAATACAGCACGTATGCGCGCTAACAATTCACGTGGGTTAAATGGTTTGGATAGGTAATCATCCGCACCAATTTCCAGCCCAACAATACGATCCACGTCATCACCCTTGGCGGTTAGCATTAATACCGGCACGCTGGATTGTGCACGAAGTCGTCGTAAGACTTCAAAGCCATCTAACTCTGGCATCATCACATCAAGAACAATCACGTCAAAGTTTTCAGCGAGTGCTTTTTCTATGCCCTGCTTTCCGTTATAGGCATGTTCAATAACAATGCCCTCCGCCGTCAGGTATTCACCTAACATGTTGGACAGTTCTTTATCATCATCAACAAGTAGCAGGCGAGTCATAGTTTCCCAGGTTTGATTTCTTTAGTGTGATTTCTATATTCTAATTCTTACACAAATCAGCCGCCTGTTCAGGGTCTTTACAGATCTTTACATAGCTTTACCAGACCCTGACCCACATTTGCAGTGTATTTTTGCATAATTTCAATCAAGGCAACCACTGAGGTTGTTAAAAAATCAAACGGGATAAATCTTATGAAAAAACGTAACTTGATTATTGCTAGTGTTCTGGCAGGTACTATAGGTATAGCGGGTGCAGCACAAGCATTTGGTGGTCATGATGGCGGCGATCGTTGCGATTATAAAGGAGAGCACCGAGGTGACAGTATGAAACATGTACTGAAGGAGCTTGATTTAAGCGATGAGCAGCGTCAATCAGTGCGTGAAATCAAAAAAGAAAACCGCGAACTCATGAAAGCCAGCCGCGAACAGATGATGGAGATTCGCAAAGAGCTGAGAGAAGCATCCAGTGCAGACAACTATGATGCATCTAAAGTACGCGAACTTGCCGATAAAAAAGCTAAACTGATGGCAGATATGACGGTAAAACGAGTGGAAATAATGCAACGCATTCGTAGTGAACTAACTCCTGAGCAACAGAAAGAATTTTCTGAAATGAAAGAGCATCACTCAAGTCGAAGGGGGTATGACGACTAAACACACGTTTTATAAAACCTCATTTTGAGAAATCAGTAATACAAAGGCCTGGATAATATCCAGGCCTTTGTTATTTTATGTGATTGAATAATTGATTTTTTACATGTCTCTGTCGCTCTAACACCTACACTCCAGTGTTGAATACCCAACAACACTAAACCTGATAACAAAGGGCAGTAGTTAGTCGTTCATAGCCTGTTTTTGATTGCAAACGGATATATTATTATCACATAAGTATTTAAATTGATGCTTCTAGAATTAAACGTGCTTACCCTGCTTTAAGCATAATTCCCTACCTACTCTCTTCATAGAGTGATAACATTTATAGATAAGACTAATACCACTTGAGAAATGAATACCGAAACCATGATTACCTTATACGGCATACCCAACTGCGACACCATTAAAAAAGCCCGTAAATGGCTTAAAGATAATGGTGTCGATTACGAATTTTACGACTACAAAAAACAAGGCGTTCCCGAAAAAGAACTTAAAGCCTGGGTCAAACAAGTTGGCTGGGAAACCTTACTCAATAAACGTGGCACCACCTGGCGCAAGTTAGATGATGACACTAAAAACTCAGCCGATGAAAAATCTGCGATTCAGATTATGTTAGAAAACCCAAGCATTATTAAGCGACCGGTTCTTGTAAAAGAAAAAATACTCTTAGTCGGTTTTTCTACAGATGATTACGCCAAACTTTAAAAATTTATTAATCTGCAGCGGTATAATTTTATTTTAAATATCAAAAAAATTAACAAAGCACAACGCTACAATATCATATCATAAGCCTCCTCAAGCAACTTTCAACATCCGCCTATTCATGTAAGCCTAATAAGGCATCATTAGATGCCAAAAAAGATACCAGAGGCGATCAATAGCACAACGAAATAGAGTCTTTTTCTGAAAAGTAAAAGGTCAACAAAATGTTCCCGCAGGCCAAATAATTACGCATATTTTATGATATTTCGCTATAATGCGCGCACAATTACTTTGAAGGAATCGAGAATGTTATTATTTTTTCGTTCATGCTTTTTCAGCCTAAGCATTATCACATTATTAGCATCAACATCACCAGGCTTTGCTAATAGTGATCACGACACAATTCATTTAGATCATTTTCAAAACACTGGGCTTAATACTGTAAAGCTGGGTGCCAACATGGATCTCTTTGCAGCATCAAGAGACTTTGGCCCAGTCAATGAGAAAGCTGAACTAAAACTTCGAGAAGTTGAGTTGTCACTTGAAGCTCAAATAAAGCCATGGCTTTACGCGATGATATTTCTAACAAAACCATCCGATGAACCTTTTGATGTCGAAGAGGCCGCCATTTTAGCTGACCTCAGCTACGGCTTCCGATTGAAAGCCGGTAAGTATCGCAATGAGTTTGGCTTACTTAACGCCATTCATGAGCCAGAAAGGCCGCAAGTTTCGCTGCCACTGCCCATTACCGAATTTTTAGGTGAAGAGCAACTTCGTGAGACAAGTATTACGCTTGGCAAAAAAATATCATTTGGAAACGGCCACAGTGGAGGTGCGAGCCTTGCACTGCTCAATAGTGAAAATGAAATCGCTCTTAACCAGGCTCAATCAAAAAACAAAGCCTATACGGGCAAACTATATTATGGCTACAAATCATCTGCCACGGCATATCAGCTTGGCTTTAGTGCGCTAACTGGAAAAAATGATACAGCAGGACGCTTAAGCACAAACATACAGGCCTTTGATTTTAGTTATATGCTGCAGCCCGATTACGCAACAAAATATGATTATTCGGCACGTTTTATGCTGCTAGGTGAGGTACTTTATAATCAACGTGAAATTACATTGGGCAACACAAATAAGGCTCAGGGTTATTGGGCGATTGCAGATTACCAGTTTATACCCGCGCACCATATTGGCATAGGCCTGGAATCCACTGAAGGTATACTGGATAAATCGATTAAGTCGGATGCTTACTCCATGCATTATAGTTGGTATTACAGTTCGCATGGTCGTTTACAATTGGAGGCACGCCGTTTAAATAATGATAATGCCGACGATGGCCTTGAGATTCTACTTCAATGGAACATCGTGTTAGGCCCACACAGTGAAAAACCATTTTTACCCATGTTAGAGCAGTAAAATTAATATGCTACATCGCATCTAAAAATAAAATGAAAGAGCATAATTTATGAACCAGGATTTAAAGTCTATAATAAAAAATTTTAAAGAAGACGAAGACACTGTTTATAATAGTTGGTTTGTGAATAACAATGAGAGATTAAAAGCATTTCGCTCTATTAGGAGAGGTGTATTTAATGTAATACAGGACATTAAAAATGGAGACTTCGGCAATGACTTTAAAGGTTCATCTCTGGAATTTGTATTAAACTGTATTACAGAACAAAAGCAGGTATTTAAAGGTGCATCACATCCATTCTACTGGAAGCCAAAATTACGCATACCTGACATCTATGAAAATTCAGAAAATAAAATCGCATTTGCTCAGTTCCTTGAAAAATGTATACATGCGAGCAATGAAGAACAGATAATTAAGGAAATTATTTTACTCGATCAACGAAAAATTAAAGGACTAGGCCCGGCCGTTGCTAGTATTCTTTACTTTCTACACCCTACTATTATCCCACCGTGTAATACGGCAATTGTTAATGGATTTAATTGCCTGTTCAAAGATAAAGTAAAACTTGGCTCATGGTCTGAATATCTTAGAATGAGAGAAGTCATTATAGAAAAAAATAATGAATTTAAATCTGAGCTATCAAATGACTTAGGCGCTTTTGCGGGGCTTCTATTTGATATAGGCGAAAATAAATTATTAATAAGTGACAATCATCTTAGCGATGAAGAAAGAACAAAAATTGAAAAGAAAATTAAAAAACGGCATAAGGAAGTAGTCGGTGAAATGGAGGAGGAAAACCTGCATACCGAAATGCAGCATCACATTCTGACGATTGGTAGTTCAATAGGGTACGATGTTATCGCAGCCGCAAATGACAGGTCACGGTGTCACAATGGAAATAGCCTGTCTTTTATTAGTATTAATAAATTTCCAGAATTAGACGTCGATAAAGACACATATAAAACCATTACGCTTATCGATGCCGTCTGGTTTGATAAAGATACAAACAATATTACCTGTGCCTTTGAAGTAGAAAAGAGCACTTCAATTTACTCCGGTATATTAAGGCTTAATGATCTGTATTATTCTTTGCCAAACAATCCACCATCTTTGTATCTTATTATTCCTGATAAACGAGAAAAAGAAGTCATATTACAATTACAAAGACCGTCTATAAAAAATAGCGATATTGAAATACATTACATACTCTTTTCTGATTTAAGAAATGATTGCGAGGCAATATGTAAGTTTGGAGAAGATAAAGAAATTCTTAAAAAAATATCTAAAGCTATAAGTTAATAACTAAAAATAAAATCCATTAACAAAGCCGGGTACCTCATCGGCTATCTTTGCTGTTACCTCAGTCGCTTACAAAAAAACACATCTTGAGACTACCATAAAGTAATACGGAGTCGTTCACTACTCTGCTCAATCACTCAACAGGGGACGAAGCGCAAAAAGCGGCGGTTCATCCCCGGACAAATCAATCGTACGTGACTTCCCATTTCTGATTGAACTCGGAAGCACTTATTTTAAATACCTTGTTAAATACAAGGCTATACAAGATGCCAACATGAGTTTCATATATGGATAATTTCATACTACAAATTAAATTATAAATAATTGACTTTGTATAAATTTGTTCTATAAACCTACGTGAGTTCTAGATAATTTAGATTAACTGGTAAAAGACATAAATCAAGACCGTTAGTTCAACGGACTAAAATCATACGCAGATGATTAAGTCTAATAATTATCAGTAAATCCATACTTAAAACAAATAGGATGACTACCCATGAAAAAATATAAACCCATCGCTACTACGCTGATTACTACGAGCTGTTTAGAGACAACAGCTGTATCTGTAATTAATCTCAAAATAAGCGGTTTATAAATATCATCATCAAAAACCATAATGTGGATCAGACAAGATATCTGGAGGCCATGAATAACATGGATAACACATATGCTTGTACTTTCACCTGAATCCATTAAATTGAGGTAATTAAAATGTCTTTACATTCTTTTAAAATATTAACTGTAACCGCCATAACATACCTGGCAATTACTCCACTGATTGCTCAGGCAGAAAACTGGAGCGACAAACTCGTAATTAGCGGCTTTGCCAGTGCCGACTATCACAAAACCGATGAACCCCTCCCCTTTAATGGCGAAGCCGGTGAAGGCCATGACGATCAGGGCAGCTTTGCTGGCACCCGATTTGGCGTCAATTTAAATGCCACAATCAATGAGCAATTTAAATTTGCCGGCCAGTTTTTTGCCACCAAAGAAGAAGACAATTACGCTACCCATGTAGACTGGGCTTTCGGTACATTGAAGCTAACAGATAGCCTGGATTTACGCGCGGGTAAACTCAAATTTCCCGTTGGTTTAGTTAATGAATACATTGATGTGGGTTATGCCTATCCCTGGATGCACGCACCGACTTCTTTTTACTCTGAAGCCGGCGCCAATTTAAATGGCCCACAGGTTACCCGCGAAGCCTATAGCGGTGCCAGCCTGTTATGGAAAGTAGAGCTGGGGGACTGGGAAACTGAATTTGATCTGTTTGTGGGTGAGGTTAATCTGGAAGGCACCGATGTACGTAAACTAATGGGCCTGGTTGCTAATTTTAATCTTGATGAAGAAATATTTATTGAATTAGCCACCTATGAAGGCAATATGCAAAATGTAGTACTAGATGGCGCTGTTTCAGGCGGTAGCATGTGGGAAAACATGTTATTTGTGATGCAGGGTAATATGCAAGGCGCAGATCATTCGGTGGATAGCTTGGGCATTAAATACGACAGTAATAATATTCTATTTATGTATGAACTGGCCAATGTCACCATGGGGCAGTTAACCGCTATGGAATCTACAGCCTGGTATACAACATTAGGCTATCGGATGGGTAAGTTTATGCCCCACGTTACCTTTGAAAATTATGAACAGGGTGATGGTAGTGGTGCGTTTGATGATGATCAGGATATCGTTACACTGGGCTTACGCTGGGATTATGTATCGAATGTCGCAATTAAGTTTGAACTGACTCAAATCAAACTTAATCAGGGTAATGGTTTGTTTGGTTATGAAGATAACCCAGAAGACAACACCATTAATATGTTTGGTATCGGCATAGACACAGTATTTTAAGGCGGAATAATATAATGAATAAACTTATTAATACATTAAAACCAGCTAGTCTTGTCATTGCATATTGCTCTGCATTATTTAGTTATTCTGCTCTGGCAGATATCGCCGTCATTGCCAATACTGCCAATGCATCCAGTAGCTTAACGGTTAAAAATGTTAAGAAAATATTCCTTGGCAAAGACAACTCAATGAAGCCGATCGATCAGTCCGAAGGCAATCCAATCCGAAACGAATTTTACCAGAAGGCTGCGAAAAAAAGTGAATCGCAGATGAAAGCCTACTGGTCAAAAATGATTTTCTCAGGCAAGGCAACACCACCGGAAACTTCAGCAAATGATGCCTCCGTTACCGCCTGGGTTGCAAAAAACAAAAATGGTGTCGGCTATATAGACAGTGCTTCTGTTGATGGCTCTGTTAAAGTGTTGCTAACCATTAAATAAACGTGTGCTCATAGGCAGAGCATATTGCTCTGCCTTATTTTTATGACATTAATTACGGATTAATTTTTTAACGTTAACAAGCTTAAACAAGACATTATAAAAATTTAACGTTATTATTGGAAAACTAACGCAATTAAACCTATTTAAAGTGATTATTGTATGCAATGGTTTCGCTCTATTTCAATTCGAATAAAAATTCTATTCATCGCCTTAATTGCAATTTTCGGATTTGTCGGCATTCTATCGTTTAACTATCTGGTCGCCAATGAAAATACTGAACGCCTGCAACATGTCAAAGAGATCTATTTTCCGACCCTTGAACATATCGATGCTAACCTGGTACGCCTTGATAAAACCAAAGAAACCTTAAATTCCGCAGTAGCCAGTGCTGAAATCGATCTTCTTGATAATACCGATGAAATGGCCACACAAACCCGTGCTGCTTTTGAAGAAATAAGCAGGCTTAACAGTGGAACGGTGGACAGCATTGAAAATCTATCAGCGATGTTTAATCATTATTACACTGATGCCAGATTACTCACTAGCGGCATGATTGAAGGTACACTTAAACCACAGGATACCAAACAGGCCGTTGATAAAATGCGTGCCTCTTTGAGCCAATACAGTCGCACACTAAAAGCCTTTCGTGCTACCAGTTATAAGCGCTTTACGCAAAGTATAGATGATGCCGAACAAGCATCTGTTACCGCGCTTCAAATAGGCCTGCTTATTAGTTTTATAGTCATTATTTTTGTCTCATTAAGCGGATATTTTATCAGCACGATGATTGAACGTAATGTCATGAGTGTTGTAGAAACGCTGGATGAAATAGCACAAGGCGAAGGTGATCTGACGCGCCGCCTGGTATCAAAAGGTAATGATGAAATAGGTAAACTGGTAAACAGCTTTAATGCATTTATTGGCAAGCTGCAAACCATTATTGGCCATGTTTCCTCATCCACCATACAGCTATCCACCGCTGCTGAGGAGATGGCTGCGATTTCAGAAGAAAGTAAATCCAGCAGTGCAAAACAGCATAAAGAAACAGAACAGGTGGCATCTGCCATGAATCAAATGACGGCAACCGTACATGAAGTTGCTCGCAACGCAGAACAGGCAGCAGTATCAGCGCATGAAGCCACGGATGAAACCGCAAATGGACATGCCGTTGTGGATGAAACCATCAGTTCTATCAATAAACTGGCCGGTGAAGTCGAGACGGCGGCAGAAGTCATTCAGCAACTAGAAAAAGACAGTGAAAATATTGGTGCCATACTGGATGTAATACGCGGCATTTCGGAGCAAACCAATCTGCTGGCACTGAATGCCGCCATTGAGGCTGCCAGAGCCGGTGAGCAGGGCCGTGGCTTTGCAGTAGTCGCAGATGAAGTAAGAACACTGGCCAGTAGAACGCAGAAATCAACTGAAGAAATCCAGCAAATGATTGAAAACCTGCAGTCAGGAACGGCGCAGGCCGTAAATGTGATGAAGAGTGGCCGCCAACAGGCTCAAACCAGTGTTGATAACGCCGGACGCGCTGGTGAATCATTGGGCACAATCGCTAGATCTGTAGCCACAATTAGCGAAATGAATACTCAAATTGCCACAGCAGCCGAGCAACAAACCGCTGTGGCGGAAGAGATTAACCGCAACATTAACAACATAAGCGAACTAGGCCAGCATGTCACCAGCAGCTCAGAAATGACGGCCTCTTCCAGTGAAGAGCTAAGCCGACTTTCACATGATCTACAGGGTCTAGTTGGGCAATTTAAAGTTTAGAAACAAAATCGATTACGCCAGTAATTGATGTTGGGAGATTCTGAAAAATGACATTTTTCAGAATCGTTGCTTTGCCGAGCCAGGGATGACTCGTGCAAGGCTCTCAGAATATTAAAACCGTGTACCTCTTTGACTCTGCATTCTCGGTTGAGACAAGCAGAATATAAAGAGTAATAGTGGCACGAAATTTAATAGTTTGTAGTAGTGTCATTACCAAGGGAAACTGGCGGACTAATTACCAAAGGGCTTTGTCGTAATACCCTATCAGTACGTTATTAAACTGCCACCGAATAGCAAACATAAAAAAATACATAGGCGCAGTTTTAAGTAGGGTGGATCAAGCAAGGCGGAACCACCAGTGAGATTCAAAAAAGCCGGATCCGCTTCGCTTGATCCGGCCTACACGATTATATTTAGTGATTGATGTCACCAAGAGTAATACGGAGTCGTTTACTACTCTGCCCTTAAATCGGTATCACAACAGGGGACGGAGCCTGAGCTATCCCCTGAGCTGAGCTATCCCCCCTAGCTAAACACCATCAAGCAGCCTCCTTTTTATGTCTATCATGCAAGAAGCGCAACACTTCTGCACGGTAATGATTAAACTGCTCGTTATCCGCTAGCTCTAATCGATTTCTTGGTCTTTCTAGCTCTATATCTAGAATATCACCCACCGTTGCCGCCGGGCCATTTGTCATCATGACTATTTTATCTGATAACAAAACCGCTTCATCTACATCATGGGTAATCATAATCACCGTATTACCCAAGTCAGCATGAATTTCCATTAATGAATCTTGTAGGTGAGCACGGGTTAATGCATCTAATGCGCCAAACGGCTCATCCATTAATAATACTTTTGGCTCCATCGCTAGTGCACGAGCGATACCCACACGCTGCTTCATACCACCGGAAATTTCTGATGGTAGCTTATCTTTTGCGTGTGTCATATGCACTAACTCAAGATTATGCATAATCCAGTCATGCCTTTGGGCTTTCGACTTTGTTGTTTTAAATACCTGATTAACCGCCAACTCAACATTTTGATATGATGTTAACCAGGGCAGAAGAGAATGATTTTGAAATACCACTGCCCTTTCAGGCCCTGGTTCATTCACTTCTCTATTTTCTAGCAGCACGCCACCCGTAGTTGCTTGATACATGCCTGCAATAATATTCAGCACCGTTGATTTACCACAGCCGGAATGACCTATTAATGATATAAATTCTTTTTCGGCAATATCTAAATTCACATCTTCTAATGCTTTATAGGGGCCATTGTCCGTTGGGAACTCTATAGATACCTGACTTAGTTGTAAAAATGAACTCGACATAATAAATTTCTCAATATTTTTTAGACAGGCTTAGCGAATTACCGCGTTTCTATCCCAGGATACTTTTTGTTGAAAGTACAACATCGTTCTATCTAGCATGAAGCCAATAATACCGATTGCGAATACCGCGACCATGATTCTGGCCAGTGAATTTGAACTACCATTCTGAAACTCATCCCACACAAACTTACCCAGGCCTGGATTTTGCGCCAGCATCTCTGCCGCTATCAATACCATCCAGCCAATACCCAGTGATAAACGTAAGCCTGCAAAAATCATTGGTACAGAAGATGGCAGTACAATTTTATAAATTTTAGTAAACCAACTTAGGCGTAACACTCGGCTTACATTTATAAGGTCGTTATCAATACTTGATACACCAATAGATGTATTAATAATGGTTGGCCACATACAACAAAGTGTTACGGTGATTGCCGATGTTATGAATGATTTTGCAAACATCGGATCATCGCTAACATACACCGCACTCACAATCATTGTTACAATGGGCAACCATGCCAATGGAGATACAGGTTTAAAAATCTGAATTAATGGGTTAAGCGCCTTATGTACAGTGCTGCTTAATCCACTCACGATGCCAACAGGTATGGCAATTACACTCGCTACTACAAAGCCCGTTAAAACCGTAAATAAACTCGTTAACATTTGATCAAAAAATGTTTCCTTACCTGTATAGGGTCTAATTTTAACTATTGCATCAGGGTTTTCTTCTAACTTTTTAGCATTGCGTATTTCCTGACGTTGATAGAATTTATTTTCTTTTTCACGCTCAGCAACATGCTCATCATATAAGGAGACTGACTGTTCCCATACTTGTGCTGGCCCAGGAACTTCTCCAAGAGACGTTACAATTTGTGAAGCGGCCCCACCCCAAATTCCAAGAAATAACAAAAATGCTACAAAGGGAATCACAAATGTTTTGGTGATTTTGTTACCTAAGTCTTTAGGTAACGTAAACGGCAAAATAAACGCCATGGGTCCTGCTCCCTCTGATTTTACTAGCGTAGATTTCACCAGCAATGATTTTAATTGAGATTTAAATAACATAGTGCCACCTTTAGAACACCACCTTCCATAAAGCCTGAGCTATGAAAGGTGGACATTTTCCTTACTTAAGTACGTCTTTTTCTTTCAAACCGATTGTGAATTTTTTCAGGTAATCGTTTGGTTTTTTACCGTTATAAGTAATACCATCGATAAAATGAGTTTGCGGTGCACGGAAACCATCTTCTTTAGCGAAGTCTGGAAAATCTGCTGCGCTAATCTTGCCTTCTGCGATTAATGCTTTTGCCGCTTTCTCGTAAATATCTGGACGATAAACTTTCTTTGCAATATCCATGTACCAGCTGTCTGGCTTAGTATCTGCAATTTGCCCCCAACGACGCATCTGCGTTAAATACCAAATGGCATCTGAGTAGTACGGATAAGTTGCGTTGTAACGAAAGAACACATTAAAGTCGGGGACATCACGCTTATCGCCTTTTTCGTACTCAAACGTGCCTGTCATACTGTTTGCGATAACATCGTAATCAGCACCTACATAGTTACTTTGCGAGAGAATTTTCACTGCTTCGGGACGATTTTTATTGTTCTCTGCATCCAACCATTCCGCTGCACGGATCATTGCTTTAACGACGGCTACATGTGTATTTGGATTTTTATCAGCCCATGCTTTGCTTACACCAAAAACTTTTTCTGGATTATTTTTCCAAATTTCGTAATCGGTAACCACCGGAACACCAATGCCTTTAAATACCGCTTGTTGATTCCACGGTTCGCCTACGCAATAACCATTAATCGTACCGGCCTCCATGGTGCTTGGCATTTGTGGTGGAGGCGTAACAGATAACAAGGCGTCTGCATTAATTGTTCCTGAAATATCGCCTTTATTGGGCGCGTAATATCCAGGATGAATACCGCCCGCCGCTAACCAGTAACGCAATTCATAGTTGTGAGTAGACACAGGAAACACCATACCCATTTTAAATGGTTTGCCTTCCTCTTTATATTTTTCAACCACTGGTTTTAATGCATCTGCTTTAATTGGATGCACAGGCTTGCCATTTTTATGTGGCACATTGGGTTTCATTTGTTTCCAGATGTCATTTGAAACAGTGATTGCGTTACCATTTAAATCCATACTAAAGGCTGTAATAATATCGGCCTTAGTACCAAAGCCGATGGTTGCACCTAATGGCTGGCCCGCCAACATATGCGCGCCATCTAATTGCCCGTCAATTGTTCTATCTAATAATACTTTCCAGTTTGCCTGAGCTTCTAAAGTGACGTACAAACCTTCATCTTCAAAATAACCCTTTTCGTATGCTATCGCTAAAGGCGCCATATCCGTTAGTTTAATAAAGCCAAATTTAAGCTCTTCTTTTTCAAGCTTACCTGCATAGCTTGCTGCCACACTGAAACTACATGCAACTGCGACAGCACAGGACAATGTTTTAATAAAAGTCCGTCTAGCTATTTTTTTCTCATTCGAAATCATCTGACTCTCCAATAAATTTAATGCCAAAAAAAGCGCCCAAAACACACAGCTATAAACTGCATGTTTGGACGCCTTTGCCCACTGAAACTTGTTAACCGATAACTCTGTTGGGTGAATAAAGCCCGTTATTAAACTTCATCATGTTAGATCACCGTTGATCATGTATATTACCATTCACTTTTCATGCCAACCTTATAAACCTAATAAATACAGCAACTTATATTTATCTTTATTTTAGTTCCGCACATTTTAAGTGCGTAGAAGATGCAACGCTCTAAACATAATCATCTCGCGCGTCAAAAGAGTGCAAAAATATTTTCGCCGGTTATTTTATTTATGTTTGGCAAAAAAAATGGCGGCATATAGGCTCAACTATACACTGCCAAACTGTTACATACAGTGGAGGAGAACATGTGATAACTGATATTTATATTAAATTTCACTAGTGTCCCGTTAAATTTAAAATGAAGAGTTTCTAGCTTATTATAGCGTGCTGTTATTAAGGCTAAGGTGTTATAGACATGAAAATTAAAATAGGACGTCGTCAACCCTGGGTCGGCAATTTCAGATATGCCGTGTCAATCGGCATTTCAGAGTCACTAGATTCCTGCCTTCGCAGGAATGACTGTGTTTTGTAAACTAACGGGACAGCACTGATTAAATTTTTAATTTAATACTTTCGACATTGAAATAAGATTACGGGCGACTTCACCCAATTTATTCCCAGTATCCATTGCCATACTTCGCAGTGCATTGTACGCGTCGTCTTCGTTCATTTTATAAGACTTCATTAACAATCCTTTGGCACGCTCTATATATTTCCTATCATTTAAGCGCGATTCTAATGACTCTATATTTTTATTTAACGCCTGTATTTCTTCTATACGACCACGTGTTACTTTAAAACGCGCCAAGTTAATCTGTAATAAACTGGTTATGCGTTCTATGGATATATCCCCTGTAACACAGCTATCAGCACCTGAAAAAATAACCGTTTCAATGATGCTTTCATCCGCATTATGCGCCAACACTACAACAGGACAAATCACCAATTCATGAAAAACCTGTAACTGCTGTAATATTTTTTGATCGGGTAATGATATTGATATAATCAAAATATCGGGTTTATCCGTTTTAATTGCATCGAACCATGGTGCATCTGTTGAAAAAGATAAGCTCACCGTAAATCCGGCATCATCCAGTAGCATCGCCGTTTCATTCTGGTATTTTACATTGTCATAAATTAATGCAGTTTTCATAAGTCACACTATATAAGAAGCGCCTTCCCTGGCATTACATAAAGCTCACCGTTCCTGATGAACTCATTTTTATAAAAATATTCTATGTTAAATTATTCAGTTATTGCTTGAAATTTGCCTCTAGCGATAACCATATTTTTTGTGTATCGGTTGAAAATTTATCTGCACTATAATCTGCATATTTTAAGATACCTTTAAAGGTTTTATTAATAGGTTTAACTAATACGATATCTAATTCAGTACCGTATTCAACACTGCCTTCATCTGAACTAAAGTCGTGGTATACGCCAATTAGTTTCATACCTGCAACTTTTGACACCGCTTTTACGTACATGTCATTTAAACCAGTTGCGGGTGTTGCCAGAAACTTATCTGCCCAGCCATTAAAGGCATGTTTTGTTGCAAGTGGTGTTTGAAAACCATATATACCATCATCACTGCCCAGGCTTTCATAACCAAAAAATAATTTTGTGTTATGCAGTTTATAACCGCCTTCTGCAAACAGGTAAGTTGCACTTATATCTGCAGGATTATCGCCACCATCCGTTTGCTGTGCAAATTCAGCTGTATATAGCATTGAACCAGCGCTTCCTTTCACTCGAACACCTAAGGTATCTGTGTCTGCTGTTGATGCATCATTGTCTAACAAATATGCATAGGCTGTAACTTTTCCAACAGACGTTTTATCAAAACCTACATTTAATAACGTATGTAAAGTATCTACTGCACCACCTGTAATGGTATTTACTTGAGAAATTTGCGCCAATGTAATCGTGACATCTGTAAAACTTTTATTCGTTAGCTTAAATCCATCAAATGTTTGTTCATTCTGACGCCAGCCGACATTGCCGACAAAACGTGCATTGTCAAAAATAATTCTCTGACGACCAGCGGCTAAGTCAGTATCACTGAAGCCTGTATACGATAAAAATGCCTGATTTAACTCTTCACTTTTAGGATCAACAACTTTTGCAAAACCTGTTGCGCCATTTGAACCCGAATTAAAATCACCTCCGGTATTAATAACTTCAAAATCAACATGTGCTTTAAAGTCATTATATGCACCTGTGGTAAAACCCAAACGACTGCGTAATGTCTGCGCACTTGCATCATCAGTAACGGTATTCCCGTCATCCACAGCTTCATAACGGTAGCGCATATTTAAACTCGCCTTACCTTCTGAAAATGCCTCTGCTAATGACTCAGCCGCATTAGCTAGCTGGGGAGCAGAGAAACCGGCAACAGCAAATGAAATACCGGCGATTGATTTTTGTAATTTTTTTGTAGACATGTTAGCCCTCGTTTATAAATTTATAATTTTTCTGGTAAGAAAGTTTAAAAATAAATTTCGTAGGCTTCGTTGCCGAAAACACCAACTCTGATGCTTTAATTAGAAATGTTTGATACAAACAAAGCAGAAACCATGCCAGGTATTAAGTCATTGATTTAACTATCTATTATTTAAATATTATTATAAGAAACATGTACACAGCGCACCAATTTGGTTAGCTGCACAAAAAAGGGGATTTGCAATGACGATTTGCAACTAAATGGTGCTACGGTATTTCTTGGTTATTTTATTGAAGAATTATTCTGCTACTTTAGATGCAAAACTAATGCTGTCTTTCAGCGCTTGATTAGCATAGCGCTCTCTTTTTTTCACCGTCTCCACCACGCTATTTTTATCGACTGTTTCGATAATGAAGTCCGCTACATCATTAATATCTTGCTTGATATCTGTTGCATAAACACTTTGCCTGGTTTTTAACTCCAGGGATATGGCGCTTTTACCCACCAGATGCAAAATATTATCCAGTTCCACAATCGCTTCGTTAGTCACCTGCCCCATACCAATGGATTGCATCAATGCCTGAGTTGTATCAAATGGGTACTGCCCATACTCATCAACATAATCATTTATTTGCTGATTTAAAAATTCTGCATTGGAATCACGATCGATACGTAAGCGATTATCTCTATAAAACAACATCAGTTCTGATAACAACTGATTTATCTGCGCCTGTGGTAAGGCATTAATTTGCAGCAGCACATTAATCTGCGACACAATATCTGCGGGGTAATCTTTAAAGCGCTTAAAGAAGCCTTGATGAAAACGCTCTAATGTAAGCGCGATTTCATGTTTAGTGAAATCTGTATTTTCTATATAATCGATTAACGCAACCGCATGCTCCTCTAATAGCTGTTTTTTTCTTGCGCGGTCGTCATGCTGATATTTTAGTTGCTGCGCTTTATCTGGCTGCAACGGTTTTGCTATTTTACGCGCTCTGGGTGCAGAACTACCTGGCACAGGGCTAGACACTGATCGTTCCAATGCCTTTTGTGGATCAAGCGAAATTTGCTTATACCAGTTATCACTTAGACTTTGATCTTCCGCATGCTGTTTTATCAGCGACAGCAAACTCTTGGCCAGACGATCAAAACACAAACTGGCAATAGACTCTGGCCGATAAACCCTTACCGGTACTTGTGAGCAAATAGCCGATGAAACGATAGGATCTTTACCCACGTAGCCTAAATAGGCAGGTTGATAACCAATATATTTAGCCACAGCACCTGAGAAGCGCTTAAACACTTTTCTTGCACCTAGCTCTGAATCAGCCGAGTTAACGACTACATTGATACGTTTACGGTACTTACGCTTGCGTAGCATACGTAATAGAGAAAATGAATCAGTAAGTGAAGTGGGTTCGGGTGTAACCACGACGATAGTTTGATGAGCGGCCTGAATAAAATCTAATACATTGTCATGTATACCGGCAGATGTATCGACTAATATGACATCATATTGCCTCTCAAGCGCACTTAGTGCCTTTAATAACCGAGTTTGGGCAATATTATCAAGCTCATTAAAGTCAGTAACACCCGATGCACCAGGCACCAAACTAATTCCATTTGAGCGAACGATAATCTCAGATATAGATTTTTCACCGTCCAGTACATGTTGCAGGGTATACATGGGGGTTTCGCGCAACATGATATTAATGTTGGCTAAATTGGTGTCGGCATCAAATAGGCAAACATTTTTGCCCTGTCGGGACATAGCGATGCCCAAATTCACGCATAAGGTGGTCTTTCCAACTCCACCCTTACCACTGCTAACCGCAATTACCTCTGTTTTCATTTGACTTATATTTGTACCAAACACAATTGAGGTGCAATTTTACGATTTTGTATACCTAACCGGCAATCCTTTATATAGGTTATATGGCTAAAGTTTAAAAAGATTTATTTTTTTCATCACTCCAATGCGCTCTATATGTGCTATTTATTACATATAGAGCGCATTGGGGACAATACATTTATAAAAAATATTTATATTTTTCAGTAGGTTAATACAGTATTAAGCACTTGCAGTATTTAACAATCTAACGCTGAATACTCAAAAATGCAGTGAAATAAAAGATTTATACTAAACCTTTCGTCTGTTTCCCGATAAAGCATCTATTTTAAATGAATTCAAAACAGCTAATACAATTGACAATAGCTATTTTTATAATAAAATTAATAAGATGCGAGATAAAGCAAACATATTACTTGAAGATATCGAAGCCAATAAGCTTCCATCACTTCCACACGTGCTGGTAAAGCTATTGCAAGCCTGCCGAGATGAAAATACCTGCTTCGATACGCTATCAAACATCATCAGCCATGATGCTTCATTGTGCAGCAAAGTTATTAAAGCAGCCAACTCCCCCGTGTATGGTCGTGCGCAACATTTAAACTCATTCAAACACACCTTAATGTTCCTCGGTTTAGATACCATTAAGTCAATTGCAATTACTGCAAGTATTAAACAATTTTTTTCTGAATACAGTAATCAAAAAACCAGTTTCCTTAAAGACTTCTGGCTCCACTCATTAAGCTGCGCCACCATCGCACGATCTTTAGCTGAGCTTACTTCTTACCCTTATACTGAAGAAGCTTATATATCGGGCATGCTGCATGACATTGGCAAGCTAATGATCGAACCTAAAATGGATGCGCAATATAGATCGTTCAATCATGGAAGTTATCCCGCAGATGAAATTTTAAAGGGCGAAGAAGAAGCACTGGGTATTAATCACCCTGAACTCGCCGCCATTATGCTAGAAAAATGGAACATGCCAGATGTTATTTGTGATGCAGTACGCTATCACCATGCCAGCACAGATGAGATTCAACAAGCACATCAACTCGCAAAAATTATCCATCTTGCAAGCTTGCTGGCAAGTGATACAAATAGTGCGAGTAGCTCCATTAAAACAGAAGCTGCAATTCGCCTGTTTGATCTTTCAGAATCGATCACCGAAGATATCGTAAAGAAAGGATATGATGAAGCAAGAACTATTGCTGCATCTATGGATATTGATATTGGAAATGATCAAGCGAGTCAGAAAAAAGACGAAGAAAAACAAATTCAGTTAGCCCAGGAAGTTCGTGATACCGCTTTAGTTCAAAATAGCCAGGCCTGTATTAGTATCGACTCCAACGTGTTTTTCAAATCGATACAACAATCAGTCAATCTCTTATTTGGTATTAATAGCTGCGTATTATTACAATTCGATAATACCAGGCAAACACTAAGCATTGCAGATCATCAACAGCTTACCGATAGCCGCTTGCTCCAGGCTCTGGAGATAGAGTTAGGCGCTCACTGTATTATTACGGACACCTTAAAAAACCGAAAAATAAATGATAGTTTTTCTGCACAGAAATCATTTTCACTCAGCATACTAGACAAACAAATAGCTCACGGCCTAAAAACCGATGGTTTTATTAGCCTACCAATCAATCAGGCTGATGATAACTATGGTGTATTGTTACTCGGCACTAGCTATAAACATGCTACCGCTCATCTTCAAAACAAAAAATTGCTTTCACTTTTTGCTAATAATCTAGCTTGTAAAATACACCAGCATTTTGATTACAAGACAAAGCTAAATGACATTACTGAGCATAATAATAAACAGTTTTTACAACGCGCAGAAAAAGTAATCCATGAAACCAATAATCCATTAGCTGTTATCCGAAATTATTTACAGCTACTTTCTAAAAAACTTGATGCTGATGATTCAGCGCAAAGTGAATTGAAAACTATCAAACAGGAAATAGACAGGATCGGAAATATTATTTTGCGCTGCAAAGATGCCTTAGATGCAGATGTAAATGAATTTTCAAGCATCAGCATCAACAACATTGTTAGTGAGCTTATACATTTATTTAAATCATCACTATTCATAACACATAAAATAAAATCCAATTTAAAACTTGATAAAAATTTAAATATCATCGATTCAGACAAAGACCTCATTAAACAAATAATCACCAATTTAATTAAGAATGCGGTTGAGGCCATTAGGGAAGACGGCGAAATCAACATTACAACAGGAAATATAAACATCAATGGAAGGAACTATGTAGAACTTAAACTTAATGACACTGGTCCAGGCATATCACCTGAGATAATGAAAAATCTCTATAAGCCGATGATCAGCACAAAAGGAAAGGAACACTCTGGGCTTGGTTTAAGTATTACAAAGAACTTAGTAGAGCGCTTGCATGGCTCCATAAGTTGTATAACCAATGATTCTGGTACGACTTTTAGCGTCCAGTTTCCTGAAAAAAATTAAGCAGGATTGAAACAACAATCATAAAGTTATTAACTGATGAAAAATGGCTAATAATTTAATACTTGTAGAACCTTGTCCTTACAAAGAAAACAGGTTAAAAAATGGCAGACAATATAAACCTAAGCCAAGAAGAAAATATTAATTCTAATATATCAAAGCTTCCTGATTGCTCTGGAAAAATACTTATTGTGGATGATGAAAAACTTCATCAACACAGTCTTATGGAATTAATGGCTCAACATGGTTACAAAATCGACTCTGCCAATAACGGCGCCGAAGCTATTGTTAAGTTAAAAGCTGATAATATTAGTATCATATTACTCGATCTAAATATGGGCGGCTCAAATGGTGAAGATGTTATGCACTTCATCACTGAAAAAAACATAAACACAACCATTATTGTAGTGAGTGGTGAAACTTCATTTGAAGCTGCTGAAAATGCTATAAAACACGGTGCTTATGACTTTATCCGAAAACCTTACTCTATCGAAAACTTATTAAACTCAGTTAAAAATGCTATTAAAAAACGCCAATTAGAATCTGATAACATCAAGATGCAAGCGCAGCTTAGAGAATCAGAGAAGTTACATCGATATATTGTTAATAAGTCACCTGATATTGTCTACATCCTGGACAGCCAGGGCCGCTTTACATTTATAAACAAGCGCATTGAAACCTTGCTTGGCTATAAAATGAAAGATGTGATTGGTCGACACTACACCGATCTAATTCACGAAGATGATTTAGATAAAGCTCAATTTAAATTTAATGAACGGCGTACTGGAAAACGTGCCAGTATAAACATTGAGCTCAAGCTTAAATGCAAAAACAATGATCAAACACGTAACTTTGATAATCGTTTATTGCCTATTGAAATAAATTCTGTTGGCGTTTATAAATCTCAAGATAAAAATAAAGATAAAAAGTTTATCGGCACATACGGCATAGCAAGAGATATTACTGATCGCATCGAAGCTGAAGAAATTATCCGTTTTCAAGCCTACCATGACATGCTTACACGATTACCAAATCGCACATTATTAAAAGACAGATTACATCAGGCTATTGCTCACGCAAAACGTAATAAAAACAGCCTTTCTGTTATGTTCCTTGATTTAGATCGATTTAAAGTTATCAATGACACCCTGGGGCATATGGTTGGCGACAAGTTATTACAAGCCGTTGCCATGCGTTTACGCCACTGTTTAAGAGAAGGCGATACACTTGCTCGTATAGGTGGTGATGAATTCACTTTGCTACTACCTGAAGTAAATAGCAAAAATGATGCTGAAGTCATTGCAAGTAAAATTATTAAATCATTAAAAATGCCATTTAAAATCGACAACCATGAATTATTTGTAAGTACCAGCATTGGTATTTCTCAATATCCTGAAGATGGCCAAACAATGGAATCACTGATCAAACATGCTGATATAGCTATGTATTCTGTTAAAGGCAAAGGCAAGAATGGCTACGAGTTTTATCATCTCGACATGCTTGATGTTTACTCTAAACATTTATCACTTGAAAATGATTTACGCCGCGCACTGGATGACAATCAATTTAAGATTTACTACCAACCTCAAATAAATATTGAAACCAACGAAGTGGTTGCAATGGAAGCACTAATACGTTGGCAGCACCCTGAACGTGGCCTCATTTCGCCGAGCGAGTTTATTGAACTGGCTGAAGAAACCCACCTCATAAAAGAAATTGGTGATTGGGTACTTGAAAATGCCTGTGCTGAATTGAAGCGCTGGAGAGATATGGGCTTAACCAATGTCCGTATTGCAATTAATGTGTCTTCAATACAGCTAGAACAAGATAACTTTGTTGAGAAGGTGATCGGTATATTGAGGAAAAATGACATCCCAGGTGACCATTTGGAAATTGAAATTACTGAAAACACCCTAATGCATGATACAGACGATGGTATTCAAAAGCTCACCGAACTAAGCAGTCATGATATAAAAATTGCTATTGATGACTTTGGTACGGGTTACTCATCCTTAAATTATCTGAAACGTTTGCCCATTGACACATTAAAGATCGATCAATCATTTATACGTGATATGTCTAATAGCGAAGAAGATTCGTCTATAATAAAAGCTATTATTGCCATGGCTAAAGGCTTGAATTTAAATATCATATCTGAAGGCGTAGAAACTCAAGCACAGTTAGAACAGTTAAAAGCATGGCGCTGTAAAAATATGCAGGGTTTCTTATTCGGCCGACCAATGCCAGACTCACAGGCCGTCGACGTGCTTAAAAACAATGACTTAATGTTGAAACATGCCGCTATGGAATAAGTTTTCTTAACCCTTATCTAAAAGGCCTATGCTAGCAACTGCTGCCATAGGCCTTTTTAATTTTTATGCCGCTTTATTTTCCTGATGCATCATCACTAACAACTGCGCTTCAGTATGGCTAATATGACAAAGCTCAGCAATATTTTCTGCTGTATCACCCTTCTGAGCCAGACTAATTGCATAACTGTAGGGTGAATTACTTTGTACTTCACTCGACATATCATCTATACGTGCAGCCAGTTGATGCATTTGTTTTTCTAATTTAATAAATCGCTCACCCAAACCAATAGAACCCGCATTAAGTGCTGTAAGCTCACTGCTTAGTTGATTTGAATGAAGCTTGTTGTGAACATCCTGCTGGATATTTTGCAGCTGCTTTTTTGTCCAGACAAATAAAGCTAATGACATTAAAAACAATAAACATGATAATAATATGACGAATGCGTTCATTTTACTCTCCCAAATATATTACCTGGCACAATACCTGAAAGAGTAAACCTGGAATTAGAAACCGCCCATATCAGACCATTCATCATCAGTGAGCAGCTTATTTAAATCTACAAGAATTAATAGCTCTTCACTTCGGCTTACAACCCCTTCAATGTATCGGGCTGTTTCATCATTGCCAACATTAGGTGCAGTTTCGATTTCGTTAGAATAAATATCGACTACTTCAGAGACGCTATCTACTACAATACCAACCGTTTGATTCTCTGCCTCAATAATGACAATACGTGTGGCATCATCCATCTCTTTTGGTGGTAAGCCAAAGCGCATGCGCGTGTCGATAACGGTAACGACATTGCCGCGTAGGTTGATGATACCAATTACATAATTCGGAGCGCCGGGTACGGGTGCAATTTCTGTTACTCTGAGAACTTCTTGAACCAGCATTACATTAATGCCGTAGATCTCTTCATTTAGACGGAATGTTACGCACTGTCTGTGCTCAACATTTCCGCTTTCATTATCACTCATATTAAGTGCTCCACTTATCATTCTCTTGCAGTTTATATGCCAGTTTAATTTGATGACCTTATTAGATCGCTAAGCCAATCAACAATATTCTATTTTCAGTACACTGAAATCACTTACTCAATCAGCATACAAATTTACACTCTAAAAAGATTACATGATATGGATTTTAGACCAGATCGATATAAACGCCACCCATATAAATCCTCAGCAACTTATAAGGCAACGGCCATTCCGCGCTACTGGGACGTTTCAGTCAGCATTTGAGCAAATACCTCTGTATCTATAACAGCACACAAATGCTCTAACGATGTCCCCGATAACCAGGCTCTAGTTTGCTTATTTTTACGCCATTTAACATCTTCTTTACTCAACCAAATAACATCACCAATGCTGTCACAGGCTAATCCCCATTTATAATCATCAACTAGTAAAATATTGCCCAGGCGATTTAATGACGTTCTATCTATCGAGTCACGACGATTTTCTGGCATAACCAGTAATGCCGTATCTATGACTTTTACCTGTTTTTCTAAATGCCGAATAAGCCCTAAATACCAACTTGTTTGGTTTGGTGTTTTAGTTATTACACCTTCATCCCAGCATATTACACTGTTCAGCTTTACTAACGGTACCGCTAAACTTAAACCCGACACATTGAAAAGCAAACATTGAAAGCGCTCTTCAGCCCAATCGGGTACTGCAGATTCAACAGCTTCTACTTCTACTGCAACTTCAACTACCGTTTCAACGGCTGCTTCTGTAACAACTTCAGTAACGGTTACCGTTTCAACGTCTGCTAATGCTACCGGCACCTGTGTAACAAGATTTTCCAAGCCTATGACTACAGGCGCTTCTACCTTTGGTTCTTCATAGGGTAGACTCTGTATATCGGTCTTAACTAGTTTTACTTGAGGCGTTACCTGATTAATTGACGCTTCATCGACTTCATCCGGTATTTCTAACAACAAGGCTTCAAGATAATCGTGTATAGCCTTATCCTGTACTGTTTCATTTGCTCTACTCATTGCTATACATCCCCTGCAACTGAAACAGTCGACTCATCCAGTTCCAACAAATAATCAAGTAAGTGAGAATATGCTCGGCTACCCTTGCAACTAATTCGCTCAATTGAAAGCGGGATACCTTTCTGACTCGCTTCACGAAATTGCGTATCGATCGGTATTACTCCATCCCATATATATTCTTTATATTGGCTACGCAATGTCTTTAATGTTTCATTAGATGCTTTTAAGCGCTGATCGTAAAAAGTGGGAATAATGCTGTAACACACCTGCTGTTTACGCGCCTTTTGTATCATCGACATCGTATGCACCATTCTCTCTAAACCTTTCAATGCTAAAAATTCAGTTTGTACTGGTATTAGTAAGCGCTCACATGATGCTAGTGCATTGACCATTAACAAACCCAACATCGGGGGGCAATCTATAATGGCAAAGTCATAATCATCTTGTATTTGCCCCATGGCCTTTTTTATCACCAGGCCCATACCATCTTTGGCACCTAGCTGCCGATCCAGTGTTGCTAAAGCAGAAGATGCCGGAATAAAATCTAAACGATTAAATTTTGTTTTATGTATTACTGATCGTGTATTTAATGCGTTCTTTAAAGACTGCTGGTACAAGTCATAGGCACTTCTATCGACGCTATCTGGGTCCTCACCAAAATAGCTGGTCAACGAACCATGTGGATCAAGATCAACCAACAGAACACGATAGCCACGCTTTTGCATAACTCCCGCTAGCGTTACGGCCGAAGTCGTTTTGCCTACGCCGCCTTTCTGGTTAGCTGTCGCCCATACTTTCATCGATTACACCTTATCATTTAAGGAGACTCGAAGATGGAACGTACCGGTTCCGCCGCTTGTATACTATTAATCGGTTCCTCAAAAGCAGGCGTTGAAATGTTTGCTTTAACCTTGCTATCGATGAACGGTGAAGTCTCTGCAAAAACATCTTCACCCGTCATCATGCGTATAACAACACGTCTATTTTTTTGACGATTTTCAACTGAGTCATTAGCGACTATCGGCCTAAATTCACCGTAACCAATTGCACCCATACGCGCAGGATTTATTCCATTTTGCTCAAATAAACGAACAACAGACGCTGCACGTGCAGTTGATAACTCCCAATTAGTCGGGAAACGATTATTCGCAATGGGCACATTATCTGTATAGCCAGATACATATAATGGATTATTGGTTGCTTTTATAGCATCCATCAACTCGGCAAGAATAGCCGATGCCTCAGTTGACAAGGCGGCGTCTCCAGAATTAAAAAGTAGGTTAGATTTAATTTCTATTTCCAACCATTTTTCATTTCCCTTAACTGCGATCATGCCTTTTTTGACCCATTTTTTTAATCTTTTATCTAATTCGGCCGCGGTTTCTTTCATCGAAACCAGACCAACCTGGCCTTTTAATCCAATAGCAATTGGAGCGCGTTGTACCGAAATACCCAACTCGGCACCTATCGGAAAGGGAGAGCTAGACTGGTTACTAAATGCTGTGCTGACTGAATCAGATAACACACGGTATTTACCAACATTTACATTTGAAATTGAATACATCACGACAAAAAAAGCGAATAATAAAGTGATGAAATCGGCATACGAAACCAGCCAACGATCCGTTGACTCTTCAGGCTCTATATTTGTAATACCTCGTCTTCTCATACCCTACGACTTATAAATTGGTTCAATATCTGTTATGCCTCTGCGTCTCATATATATTATGCTTTTTTACTTTTAATCCTACAAAGTTGCAGCTTGTTATATTTTTAGAACACTGTACTAATCTATGCACGGCCCAGATAACTTTGTAATTTAGCCTGTAGGCTTCGCGGATTTTCACCTTCTGAAATACTGACAATACCTACTAACAACATTTCATATTGTATCGACTGCTGCTTAACCAGGGCTTTCAATTTCCCAGCCACCGGCAGTAGTACCAGGTTAGCAATACCAACACCGTAAATAGTCGCTACAAAGGCTGTTGCAATACCACTCCCCAGTTTTTCTGGATCAGCCAAATTGTTCATCACATGTATCAAGCCCATCACCGCGCCTAAAATACCAATAGTCGGGCTGTACCCTCCCATCGATTCAAATACTTTAGCGGCCTGCATGTCATACTGCTCTATCGTGTTTATTTCTGTTTCCATTATTTCGCGAATATTTTCTGGCTCATTACCATCAACCAACATTTGTAGTCCCTTACGCGAAAACAAATCGATCTCATTTTCGGAGACTTCTTCTAAGGCTAATAAACCTTCTCGACGAGATAATTGACTCCAGTGAATAATTTTATCAATCGTTTCAAGCAAATCAATTTGCGGAGTGACAAAAACCCAGCGCACAATAACCATTGAGCGCCAAAAAACGGGGAGCGAAGTCTGTAATAAAACAGCTCCCACAGTACCGCCGACAACGATTAAAAAGGCTGTTAGTTGAAATAATTGGCCGATATTACCGCCTTCTAGCATATTGCCACTAAGAATAGCGACAATAGCTACGACGATTCCGACAATACTCAAGATGTCCATATTAGGTATTGGTAGCAAGTTTCTTGCCTATTTCTTTCAAAGGCAAAATTTGTTCCGCAATATTAGCGACAGCCGCGGGCATACCATAAATGATACTAGTGGCTTCGTCTTGTGCCCAGATAGTGGCACCACGATTTTTGAGTTTGGTACAAGCTTCCCTGCCATCTGCTCCCATGCCGGTTAATATAATGCCAAGGGCTTTATTACCCACCGCACTGTTCACCGTATCAAAGGTCACATCAACACAAGGTTTATAATTTTGCATCGGGTTAGTTTCTTCAACAACCCTCACAAGCATACGCCCAGCACGCTTTTCCATCTTCATTTGCATTCCACCAGGCGCTAAAAGTGCTGTGCCAGGCGCTAATAAATCACCATCTTTTGCTTCACGCACCTCTATATTGCACTGCTGATTTAGCCGTGAAGCAAAGGCCTCGGTAAATTTTGCGGGCATATGCTGAACCAGCAAAATAGGCAAAGGAAAGCTCTTCGGTAACTGAACCAGCAATTCTTGCAATGCTACCGGGCCGCCAGTAGATGTGCCAATTGCTACAATCTCATAGTCAGAGGGGTTAAATGCTTTACTGCTACGGCTAACGGGTGCAGCTGAAGCTGCAGATGGTGAGGCAAGCGGTTGCCGCGCAGGGGCCACTCTACCTGTGGGTGGGGTAATTGCTCGAGAGGGGGTAGTAGGTGCTGCCCTGGATCGAGGCGACGCCATGGCCTTAACACGTCCACACAAAATATTACGGGCTTCGGCTTTGTCATTGGAAATATCATCGAAGCGCTTAGGTAAAAAATCTACCGCACCGGCTTCCAGGGCATCTAATGTAGCTTGCGCACCATCATATGTGAGTGAAGAAAACATAATAATCGGCACAGGCGTGTGGCGCATTATTTCACGTGTTGCATCAATGCCATTCATCACCGGCATTTCAATATCCATGGTGATAACATCCGGCCGACAGCTCCTGGCTTTTGCAACTGCATCTTTGCCATCGACAGCGGTTTCTACTACTTCAATCATTGGATCAGAGTTAAGAATTTCTGTTAATCGTCGGCGGAAAAAACCAGAATCATCGACGATTAAAACGCGTATAGCCATTTATACTTCCTGGGTAATCAATTCAACGAGGGGCTAACTATAACCCTTAATACCCTTTACCTGCACGCGCTTTTAATAAGCTAGGGATATCCATTATCAACGCTATACCGCCATCACCGGTAATGGTTGACCCCGCAAATTCTGCAAGATTCTGTAACATAGCCCCCAAAGGCTTTATTACGACCTCTTCCTGGCCTATTACCAAATCAGTAACCAGGCCAATCAGTCGGTTGCCAACTGAGACAATAATCACCTGGCCTTTACCGTCACCCGAAGTATGAGCTTCACCAGGCTTCAATAACCAGTTCGCTAAGTAATAAAGTGGAACCGCTTTGTCACGCACCATGACCATTAGCTGGCCATCAACCACATTAGTTTTACGTGTTTCTAGCTCAAAAATTTCATTTACATTGGCAAGTGACAGCGCAAAGGTATATTCACCTAGTGCAATCATCAAAGTGGGTAAAATAGCCAATGTTAATGGCACTTTGATCGTTAAAATACTGCCTCGGCCTAATACTGAGTCAATATCTAGAGAACCATTTAGCTGGCTAATTCTAGTTTTAACCACATCCATACCCACGCCACGACCCGAAATATCAGAAATTTCGTCTTTCGTGGAGAAGCCCGCCATAAAGATTAAATTAAAGCACTCTTTATCATTTAAACGCGCTGCAGCTTCTTCATCCATTAGGCCTTTTTCAACTGCCTTACCACGAAGAACCTCAGGGTCCATACCGGCACCATCATCTTCAATGGATAAGAGAATATGATCACCTTCCTGCGTCGCAGATAAGCTCACCGTACCTTCACGAGGTTTACCTTTTTTCACACGATCATCTGGCAGCTCAATGCCGTGATCAACGGCATTCCGCACTAAGTGAACCAGAGGATCCGCCAGCGCCTCAACCAGGTTTTTATCTAAGTCGGTTTCCTCACCCATCAATTCGAGCTTAATTTCTTTATTAATCGAGCGAGATAAATCACGTACTACTCGAGGGAAGCGACCGAAAACCTTCTTAATAGGCTGCATTCGGGTTTTCATAACTGATGTTTGCAAATCAGCGGTAACCATGTCCAGATTAGTAATCGCCTGAGTAAGCTGGCCTTCAGGCATATTGGCACGTAAGGTTTGTAAGCGATTACGCACCAATACCAATTCACCCACCAGATTCATCATGTCATCCAGGCGTTCTGTATCTACTCGTACCGATGTTTCCGCAGCTGGCTTTGCCGGTGCCGCAGGTGCCGCAGCAGCGGGCTTGGCTGCCACTGGTTCAGGTGCAGGCTCTGGGGTTACCGCAGCAACAGGTGCAGGTGCTGCTTTAGGTTTTACTGCGTCACCCGTGGGGCCTTTGCCCTTACCATGCATGTCATCCAGCAACTTATCAAATTCGTCATCCGTAATAGCGTCATCACCAGCGGATGCAACTGCTGCAGGCTTGGCAGCAGGAGCCTCTTTTGCTACAGCGGTTGGGCCTTTACCTTTGCCGTGCATATCATCTAATAATTTATCGAACTCATCATCCGTAATAGCATCGCTGTCTGACGATTCAGCCTCCACTGAACTAACTTCACTGTGTTTGCCTTTACCGTGAATTTCATCGAGTAAAGACTCAAATTCATCATCGGTAATTTCATCATTAGTGGATTCATTGGCAGCAGGCGGTATGGTATTAGAATCCATAGCGTCTAATAAGGCATCAAACTCGTCATCGGTTTCATCATGGCTTGCATCTGGAGCAACTGACTCTTCTACTACAGGTGCTTCAGCCACAGGAGAAGCGGCATCTCCTGGCTCACTGTCACCTGCTACAGCATATACTTTGAGTCTGCTTAAAAGTTCGGCGGTTGCCGGGGTAGGATCAATACCCCCCTGAATTTCAGTAAACATATTTTGCACGGCATCCAGACCCTGCAAAACACTGTCCATCAAACCTGAGGAAACGATTCTATCGCCTTGACGGAGAACATTGAAGACATCTTCACATACGTGGCAACAGTCCACCATTGCATCCAATGCCAGAAAACCTGCACCACCTTTTACTGTATGAAATCCCCTAAATACAGCATTAAGTAAATCGCTATCTTCCGGAGACTGCTCCAGACCGACTAACTGCTCGCTTAGAAGCTCCAGTATTTCACCGGCTTCGACCAGAAAATCCTGAAGTATTTCATCATCTAGATCAATTGCCATTTATGACCCTTTACAGACCTTTATTGTATATATAAGCATTATGTCGGCAGATACTCTGTTTCATGCAGAGTATTTACTAACATTTCCAGTAATTTTTTAATTACTGGAAATTAAGGCAAGAAATACCATTAATCCTGCCGACTTTGACTAAAAACCTAAACTTGCCAGTAAATCATCAACATCATCCTGACCTTGCATTATGTCAGGTGAAGTTTCTTTACCAGGGACTTGTGGCCCCTCCAGTTTACCTTCTTCTTTGGAATCTAATTTTTCTTCTTTTACAAGGCTCTCACCCTGAATTTTCACCAGCGCAACCAGATTACTTTCAATTTCATGCACCAGGCTTATAACTTGACGAATAATTTGCCCGGTTAAATCCTGGAACCCTTGAGCCATCATTATTTCTGTAAACCCGGACAATAACTTATTTGTCATCTGTTCAGATTCATCAAAAAATGTTTCTACGTCATGCCCCATTGCACGCAATTCATCTTGCGATAATTCACGTTTACGGAATTTCTCCCATTGCGACTTAAGCTGACTAGCCTCACCGCCGAGCTTTTCAGCGAGAGGACTGCTGTCTTCTATCACCGCCATGGCCGTGTTTGCGGCTTTTTCTGTCATTTCAATAACATACTCAAGACGATCTTTTGCATCGGGAATATCCACAGAAGCAAGATCAGCAATACGATTATCCATACGAAATTTCATGATTGAATCATGTATTTCGCGCGTCATTTTACCAAGTTCTTTAAATAAGCTGTTGTCACGTAAATTATTTATTTCATCTACCTGACTTTCCAGTTGTTCATCACTGGTTTCCGCTGATTCCAGGCTAGCAATAAGTGCTTGCGCTCTTTCTAACAGGAGGTCGCGATTAATTGGCGTGCCGTCCATTAAAACCTCCATTACCCTTCAATGCGTTCGAATATCTTTTCTATTTTTTCTTTAAGCGTCTGCGCCGTAAATGGTTTTACAATATAACCATTTACACCTTCTTGAGCAGCCATCACGATCTGCTCTTTCTTAGCTTCCGCAGTTACCATAAGTACAGGCAGACTTTTTAATTTTTCATCTGCGCGCACAGCCCGTAACAAATCAATACCGGTCATACCCGGCATATTCCAGTCCGTGACTAAAAAATCAAAGTTACCCGATTGAAGTTTAGGAAGCCCGGTATTTCCATCATCGGCTTCTTCAGTGTTATTAAAGCCCAGATCTCTAAGCAGATTTTTAATAATTCGCCTCATTGTGGAAAAATCATCCACGATAAGGATTTTCATATTTTTATCCAAGGCGGAGTTCCTTAGTGTTTGTGGTTACTACGGATTTTGGCAGACATTTGAACAATTACCAGTATAAAGACATTATTTCTTTCAGTATTTACAATACTTTAGCTAAATCGAAAAAAATGGGTCTTTAACAGAAACTACTCATATCAACCAAAAATTAATTAAAACAATAGCCATCAAGCTAACAATCAAAATCTTACACAGCGCCTCGTTACGCTGTCCAATCTCTCATTTTACTGCGTATATTTTTTAACGCCTGGCTATGAATTTGGCTCACTCTCGATTCGGAAATCTCCAGCACCAGGCCTATTTCTTTTAAATTGAGCTCTTCATTGTAATACAAAGACATTACCATTTGCTCTCTCTCCGAGAGCGTTGCAATCGCCTCAGTCAAATTAACTTTAAAGCTACTACTGTGTAAATTTTCCAACGGGTCGCTTTGCGGTGACCTGAGTCGATTTTGAAACCCAGGGTCTTCCTCAGTTTGGTCCAGACTCAGAATCTGCGCATTCGCACTATCCCGCTTAATTGTATGATAATCATCGAGTGTTATCTCGAGTCGATCAGCAATATCCTGATCTTTGGCATCACAGCCCGTTTCATTTTCTATGACACGCACAGCTTCGCGCACCTGACGCATTTTACGATGTAATGAGCGTGGTGACCAATCCGCGTGTCGCACATCATCCAGCATGGAGCCTCGCACACGGATACCCGCATAGGTTTCAAAGCTGGCCCCCTGCGATGGATCATAATGTTTGGCCGCCTCAATTAAACCCAGCATACCGGCCTGGATTAAATCATCTACCTGCACATTCGATGGCAAACGCGCAACAAGATGATACGCAATACGTTTTACCAAACTGATATGTTCAATAATTCGCTGATCGCGCTGATCTTTTTGCATCTCTGCATACATTGTATTACCTGCATTCATAAGCACTTACAAACAACTCCGTGCGATGCTAGCCAGCGGCACTAAACTTAATTAAACGTTCTACAAAAAACTCTAAATGACCTGATGCCGACTGCGGCACTGGCCATGACATAACCGTCTTAGCTATTTTTCTAAAGGCTATTGATGAAGGGCTTTGCGGATAAGACTGCAAAACAGCTTGCTGTTTTTTCACCGCTTTCACCAAATATTCATCATATGGAACAGCGCCCATAAAGTTTAAAGTCACATCCAAATAGTAGTCTGTTACACGACTTAATTTTTTAAATAACTTAATGCCTTCCTGGGGGTCACGTACTGAGTTTGCTAAAATATTAAATTTCTGTACACCATAATCTTCGGACATTACCTTGATCAAAGCGTAAGCATCGGTCAATGAAGTAGGTTCGTTACAAACCACCACTATCACTTCATTAGATGCCTTAACAAAACTAACTACACCATCCGATATACCAGCGGCGGTATCCACCACCAATACATCCAGTGGCATACTTAAATCACTAAAAGAACGAATCACCCCGGCATGCTGGCTGGGGCTTAACTCCGACATCATTTGCATACCCGATGCCGCGGGAATGATTTTTAAACCTTCTGGACCATTAACCACGACTTCTTCCAAAGTACGTTCGCCAGAAATTACATGTGATAAGTTATATTCAGAGCGCAAGCCGAGCAATAAATCAACATTGGCCAAACCTAAATCGGCATCCAGCAACAAAACACGCTGCCCAGCTTCAACCATAGCCAGTGACAGGTTTACCGACACATTGGTTTTACCCACGCCACCTTTACCACTGCTTACTGCTATTACCTGAACTGGTTTTTTGGACGCCATTCGCCTTATACCCGCTGCCTGATCATTCATATAAATGCTACATCTTAATCTATTATAGATGACTCAATAAGCTTATCTCAGCCTCAAAGCCTGTTTGACTATTTTTAAAGCCTTAAGCCTGGCATTGATGAATTAAAGTCGCTCGCCATAAACTCATCGTCTACATGCAACGTATGCCGCTTACTGTATTCAATCATCATATTCACTAACTCTTGCGCGCGCGCCGGCTGAATATCTTCCGGTACTTTCTGCCCATTACTAACATACGCCACGGCCAGGTTTTGTTTCACCACCGCACTTAATACACCGCCTAAACTTGCCGCTTCATCAAGCTTGGTTATTATACATCCTGCAGGGTTAGCGCTCTTAAATGCAGCTATCACTTCATCTAAAGTAGAAAGCTGTGCGTTAGCCGACAATACCAAATAGGGCTTAATCACCGATGACATATGCCTTAAGTGGGTAAACTGCTGACTTAAGCCTATATCACGCTGGCTCATGCCTGCGGTATCAATTAACACCAGCTTTTTGTCATGCAATTTATGCAATAACTGCTGTAATTCCTGGGTATCATTTGCGGAGTGAACGGGCACACCCAGCAGGCGGCCATATGTCATTAACTGCTCATGTGCCCCAATACGATAGGTATCCGTACTAATGAGCGCAACATGGCGTTGTCCGTGCTGCATCGCGAAACGCGCAGCTAGTTTAGCGATGGTAGTTGTTTTACCTACGCCTGTAGGCCCAACCATAGCATATACTCCGCCCTGATTTAATATATCATCGCCCGCAATCGGCAATTGATGCACCAATTGCTTGAGCGCAGCCTGCATTGCCTGCTCAACATCCGTTAAACTATCCAGGCCTTTGGCCAGATATTTGCACACTTCCTGGCTTAAGCCCATTTCAGTTAATCGTTTATACAAGCTAACGCGTAGCGGATGTTTATTGGCTATTTCACTCCATTCACCCAGTACCTGCTGGTTTTCAATCATCGCACGTAACGATTTAAGCTCATTACGCATTTCCATCATGCTATCCGTCAGTGGCGCTTGCTGGGCCTGTACCAAACCCGCTGCCTGATGCTCTGATTGCTGCTGCATTTGCGCCAAAATTTGCGCCTTAACTAATTGCTCTAAATCCTCTGATGGAGCTGTTTCAACTGATGCCTGTAGCGAGTCATTTTCAATAATTTCAGCTTGTGAATTGCCAACAACACTTTCTGTTTGCTGTGCTTTTTGCAGATCACTTGCATGACTTTTTAACTGCTGAGCATTTAGTTTTTTCGGCTTTTGTTTTGCCGCATCTGTCGTTTCTAAATCTATTTTTTCAGATACAAATTGTTGCTGCTGTAATTCACGCTCAGCACCTGCACGCTCATAATATGCTGCCGCACTATTCGGTTTACTCTCAACCAAACTTTTATCCAGCGCATTATTTATTAAGGCCTCGTCATAGTCACGCGCTGCAAGTATTTCAATTTTTCCATCTACAACACGATTAGATAAAATAACCGCTTCCACGCCCATTTCCTCTTTTACGATTCGCATAACAGAGCGCATATCATCAGCGACAAAACGTTTTACTTGCATGATGTTTCTCCGATGTTTCTATTTTTTAATTCTTTATTCATATTTTTTATACTGTTTAAAAATTAATTTTAAATTAATCGGCACCTACGACGGCAACCACTTTAATGCTTTTATTATCGGGTATTTCACTGTAAGAAAGCACATTCAAACCACTGATAGAATGACGTACTAATTGCGCTAGCCACAAACGTAAAGCGGGTGCGACCACTAAAACTGCAGGCTGTCCAGACATTTCCTGTTTCTTCGCCACCGTTTCCAGAGACTTAAACATGCGCTCTGTTAAACCTGGTTCTATACCCATAAATCCTTGCGAACCATTTTGTGCTGATTGTAATAACAACTGTTCTAAAGAAGATTCCAGTGTAATCACTGGCAATTCTTGTTCTATGCCATTTATTTTTTGCACAATCGAACGGCCTAAACCAACACGCACCATTGCGGTTAATTCAGTAGGGTCTTTTATATGCGCGCCATGTTCGGCAAGAATTTCTGCAATGGTGCGAATATCACGTACCGAGACACCTTCACTTAATAAGTTTTGCAATACTTTAACCAACACACTCAGTGGCAATAAATCAGGTACCAGGTCTTCAACCAACTTAGGTGATTTCTTCGCCAAATTATCCAGCAGTTGCTGTACTTCTTCGTGGCCCAATAACTCATGCGCGTTGTCATGCAAAACCTGATTAATGTGTGTCGCCACAACCGTGCTTGCATCCACCACGGTATAGCCTAATGTTTGCGCGTGATCACGCATACCCGATTCAATCCACACCGCCGGTAAACCATACGCCGGGTCTGTCGTCGGCGTACCCTGTAATTCGCCATACACTTGCCCTGGATTAATCGCCATTTCACGCTCTGGCTGCACACTGCTTTCACCGACAGGCACACCATTTAAGGTAATGCGATAAGCATTGGGCGTTAAATCTAAATTGTCACGGATATGTACCGAATGAATTAAAAACCCCAACTCTTGCGATAGCTTTTTACGCACACCTTTAATACGCCCCAACAACTGTCCGTTCTGATTTTTATCCACCATTGGAATCAAACCATAGCCCACTTCTAAACCAACCAGATCAACCGGCTGCACATCATCCCAGGACAACTCTTTATTTGTAGGTGGCGCAACAGGCTTTTCATCCATTTCAATTTTGTCTTCTAACACACCGAGTGTTTGTTGCTTATCCATCCACTTTGCAACGCCTACCAACATAGCCGCAATACTCAAAAATGCAACATTAGGCATACCTGGAATCGCACCTAAAAGGCCGACAATCGCCGCCGTTACCCAAAGTACTCTGGTGTTACCAAACATCTGCTTTTTAATTTGCTCACCGATGTCATGTGAACGTGAGTCACGGGTAATAATAATCGCCGTTGCACTGGATAATAGTAAGGAAGGAATTTGCGCCACCAGACCATCGCCAATGGTTAACAAGGTATAGTTACGAATCGCATCAGCCGCTTGCATATCGTGCTGCCCCATACCGATTGCAAAACCACCCACAATATTTATTATCAAAATCAAAATACCGGCAACCGCATCACCACGAACGAATTTACTTGCACCATCCATAGAACCGTAAAAATCTGCTTCTGATGCAATTTCTTCACGACGCAATTTCGCCTGGTCCTGATCAATAATGCCGGAGTTTAAATCCGCATCAATCGCCATTTGCTTCCCCGGCATTGCATCTAATGTGAAACGTGCACTGACTTCAGATACCCGTCCCGCACCTTTGGTAACTACCACGAAATTGATGATCACTAAAATCGCAAACACCACTAAACCTACCGCGTAGTTGCCACCAATAACGAATTCACCAAACGATTCGATCACACTACCCGCAGCACCGGTACCTGTGTGACCATCGAGCAAGACAACACGGGTAGACGCTACGTTAAGCGCTAAACGGAATAATGTAGCAACCAGTATAATGGTCGGGAAGATAACAAAATCTAATGGACGGCCTGCATATACACACACCAGTAAAACGATAATTGATAAGCAAATGTTAAAGGTAAAGAATAAATCCAGCGCCAATGTCGGGATCGGTAAAATCATCATCGCCATTAAGGTAATAACCATTAGCGGCGCAACTAGCCCGCGCTGAGCCATAGTACTGATGTTATGTAAAACTGCTTCCATCGTATTTACTCTTTAAAGCGTGATTAAGGTGCTTACTACCATTCTGGCGTTTCTTCATCCAGAGGGACATCACCTGGCATATTGACAAACTTTTCAAACTCATCTGGTACTTCAGGTTTTGGTCGTGACGGTTTTTTGCCGCCATTTTTTTGTACATCACGTAACTGGAATACGTATGCCAGCACCTGAGCGACCGCTACGTAGAGACCGTCCGGTATTTCTTGTCCTATATCTGTTGTGTAATACAAGGCCCGTGCCAAAGGTGGCGATTCCATCAATAAAATTTCATTGGCGGCGGCCACACGACGGATAGTGCCGGCCATAACATCCGCACCTTTTGCCAGTACAATGGGCGCTCTCATGTTATCCGGGTCGTACTTTAAGGCGATCGCAAAGTGCGTTGGGTTAGTAATAATCACGTCTGCATCCGGCACTGCATCCATCATTCGAGCATCAGCCATTTGACGCTGCATCTGACGAATTTTGCTTTTCACCTCGGGCTTACCCTCGGTGTCTTTCATTTCGTCCTTAACTTCCTGCATAGTCATACGCATTTCTTTGTTGTGATCCCAAATTTGAAATGGCACATCAATAGCAGCAATAATCATCAAGGCAATGGTTATGAATAAAAAGGCCCAGGTAATCAACTCCCCCGCTTTCACCAGGGCGGCTTCCATTGGCATAAAACCCAATTGCAGGTAGTCATCTACATTGCTCCGAATAACGATTAAGGCCACCGCAGCCACCAGAAAAAACTTGCCCATGGCTTTAACTAATTCCATTAGCCCCTTAGCCGAAAAAATCTTCTTTACACCTTTAATAGGGCTAAGTTTGCTTAACTTGGGGGATATTGAATCCATGCTAAAAGCCCAGCCACCAATGCTTATGGGTGCAAACAAAGCGCCAAACAGCATCAGGCCTAAAAAAGGAACGATAGTCCAGACGCCATCAAACACCGCCGCATAAAACCAGCGAATCATACCCTGCGGATCAAACATATCCTCTCGCGTAGGTTGGAAATAATGCGTCATTAAAGTAGCTAAATCGCTAACAATGGTTTGCCCCAGAATGATCAGTGCAGTTGCCGCCAGGGCAATAATTATCATGGTATTAAAGTCACGGGAACGGGCTATCTGGCCTTTTTTCTTGGCGTCTTCTAGCCGTTTGGCGGTGGGTTCCTCACTTTTTTCCTGGCCTGATTCCGCTTCTGCCATTACTTCATGCTCAATATTTGGCTAATGGATTCAAAACTATCCATCAGCATTTTTGCAAACTGTGAAAAAATACTCGGTAAGCTTGCGGAAAGAAAAATGAAACCCAGCAAAATCATCAGCGGAAAACCAACGGCGAAAATATTTAACTGAGGCGCAGCACGGGTAATAACCCCCATAGAAATATTAACCACGAGTAAGGCAGTAACCGCCGGCAGAGCAACCATTAAGCCACCCAAAAACATATTGCTGCCCCACTCCACCACCGCACGAATGCCCGGCAAAGAGAGTCCACTAGCGGAAATAGGGATAATTTCGAAGCTCTGAATAACCAGCTGAATGAGCAATAAGTGGCCATTCATAATCACAAATAATAAGGTCGCCATGACAATAAAAAATTGCGAAATAACCGGTACCTGTACACCATTAGCCGGGTCCATCATGCGCGCAAAACCCAGGCCCATACCATTCGCAATTGCCTCGCCCGCCACCACTAATGATTGAAACGTCATCTGGATAATCAAACCCATGGAAACGCCAATTAAAATTTGCTGCCCCATAACGCCCGCAGAGGCAAAAGAAATAGGATCAATCGCCGGTACCGGCGGCAATAACGGAATGGTTAAAACACTCAGCGTAAAAGCCAACACAATACGAATACGTACAGGCATCATACGTGCGCCAAACACCGGCGCCGCAAACATCATTGCGCTAATACGCACAAATGGCCAAAAGATACCGCCTAGCCAGAGTGTGATTTGTTCGGTTGTGAGGCTTAACATCTTGCTTGTGCCCTAACCTAAACGGGCCGGAATTTCTGTAATAATCGTGCGTGTAAAATCCACCAGTGTGCTGAGCATCCAGGGGCCAAACACCAATAAAGCCACGATTAAAATACCCAACTTAGGAATAAAACTCAGGGTCATTTCATTAATCTGCGTGGCCGCCTGAAACATACCCACCATTAAACCTATACCCAATGCAGAGAGCAATAAAGGGCCGCCCAATAAGATAGCGACCCACAAGGCCTGACCTGCCAGCTCCATTACTGTGTCTTGTGTCATATAAACTCCCGTCGGATTTTTGACAAAAAAAGATCTTCAACTGAGCAATTGCAGGATGGGTGCCAAGCTTGTATAAACGAGTGATTTACCTACTCATTCACTATCAATACAGGCTGCAATCATCATGGTTTATGTTTATCTGGCAATTGCCATCATTGCCGAGGTCGCGGCCACCAGTGCGCTTAAGGCCTCACATGAATTTACGCGTTTAATACCGAGCCTGATCGTTGTAGCGGGTTATGCGGTGGCATTTTATTTTATGACTTTAACGATAAGAACGTTGCCGGTTGGCATTACTTATGCCATTTGGGCGGGATTGGGGATTGTGTTGATTTCGATTATGGGTGCGGTGTTATATAAGGAGATTCCGGATGTGCCAGCGATGATTGGTATGGGCTTGATTATTTTAGGGGTTGCGGTGATTCATGTTTATTCGGATGTTGTGGGTTGATCAAGCATTTAATCAGTAATAAAAAGGATTCACTATGCTGCCTGCAATACCATCTAGTCCTGGAAAGAGTGACTGCTGAGTGATTCCTAAGATTCTAAGTTCTTGTCGAATAGCCGACTTACATTCTTTTGGAATTATAACTTTGCACTTCAAATTAATCTCACCATCTTCATCAAGCTGATAATCTAAAAACTCTCTTATTTCATTAAATTTTTCAAAGCCAGTTGGTAATGGATAAACGGAAAAACATCCTTCTTGAGCAATAATTCTATTATTCAGATGTTTAGATTGATAAAACATAACATTTTTTATATTAGTATAATCAAAGCTATTTCCGCTCAGATATCGAGATGCAATAAAAACTGCTCCATTTTTATCATCATAGCTTGGATCATTCACTGCAAAGTACAAACCCTTTAATGGATTTGATGTCCAATCTAATAATCGAGTTGGTAATCCATGATGCTGAGCATGGACAAGCCAATCTAATGGTGTAGGCTCGAAATTCATATATGGTACAGATGAATTTTGGAACGTTTCAATCAAATAAGTTTCAAGATATTCCCAATCATCAAATCCAAATGATTTTTCAAGGCCATAGTTTGGAAGCCTTGATATAGACGGTTCCAACCCCCAGGTTTCTTCTGACTGTCCTCGAAATATATCAAATCCTTTATTTAGTTCGTCATTAAGAAGTTCCAAATACATCACTACTGTTTTCACAACTTTAGTTGTACTCATATATTTATATTTCTTATGTTAAATTAACATCTGAATGATGAGAGGTTTTAATTGTAGTGCATTTACAGCCAGAGTAAAAATTAAAGGAGGTAATATTAGTGACAACTAAGAAGCATTCATATTTATCTCGTTACTGAAACTCATTCATGCACTGCAATTTCAAGGTTCGCCTGCTGGCGCCTCACTTTTTTCTGCAGCCAAAAAAGTAAGCAAAAAGCCCGCTCGCCTTTGTCACTAGCCCTCATAAAAAGCGATGAGGGTTCCTGAAAACTGTTTATGTCCTCTTTCTTAATTTTCTTATACTGTTAGTTCACTGCTCTTATATCGGGTCGTTTCGATGCGCCGTCCGGGCTTAATCGAAACTCAATTCCACATCCCTGTGGAATTCCCCCTAGTGATGTACAGTTTTCAGCTAGCAACAGGGCTGGTTGTCGCCAGACTGAAGTTAATTACTTCGGTTTATGAAAAGCTATCATCCTGAATTATTTTACCGGGGAACTAGAATTTTTACGTAATTCAACGGTAAACGTCTGGCGAAGTGCACATAATAAGATTTACTCAACTATGCTAGTGCTTCTGCATTCCAGGGCAGTAAATAATCTATATCTTCAGGTTTACCAGGAAGCTGTTCAAATAAGTATTTCAAATA
>Ga0316209_1000263_pt1 | contig 104763 bp, 92 predicted proteins | sample 6monopyrite_MG_FD_204945 | JGI IMG/M metagenome (GOLD analysis project Ga0316209, IMG submission 204945) | Microbial mat bacterial communities from mineral coupon in-situ incubated in ocean water Damariscotta River, Maine, United States -... | ecosystem: Environmental > Aquatic > Marine >... | reverse complement strand
TTTTGACATCTTTGGCCAGTTCTTCGGCCATGGCTTGTAGCTTTTTGTGATTCATTATATTACTCATTATTTTACCTTCGGTTAGGTTACTGATAATGAGCAGTTACACAATTGTTTTTACAGCCTCAGCCGGTCAGACAATTTTACCCGGTGAGCAAGCGTTAATTACATTAAACCGCGGTGATGATTTTCATTTAAAAAACTTTTATGATCTTTCTGGTTCGGCTATCTCTTCTAATAAACCGGTTGGGGTTTATTCCGGACATGATTGCGCTTTTGTACCTAATGGCCGTACGTCATGGTGTAATCGTCTGATAGAACAGCTACCACCGGTAAATCTCTGGAGTAAAAAATACTTAACGACACCACTACGATCGCGGTATGGCGATACCTACAGAGTGCTGGCGGCATATGATAGCACTCAGGTCACTATTAATGGCGTTGTCGATAGCGTTATCAATCGAGGTGAACACTTTACAGTAGCGCTTGTTGAGGCGAGTGAAGTCGAAGCTAACTTTCCGATTATGGTATTGCAACACTCGAACGGGCTCTCATATGATGCGAATACTCGGTCGCTCGATCCACACTACGAACTCAGGGGAGAGGCCAAGAATAAAGCCGCTCACTGGTCGACAGATCAGTTTATAAAAATCGATACGGCACCGGCACCGAACTACGCCTTTGTGTTGATGCCTGAAGCTCATATTGGCAATCTAATGCTTGATGGTGTGCCGTTCGATGCGGCTGCATTTGGTATCAATATCAGGTGGACTACCGGCACTGGCGCTCATCCCGGTCCGCATAGAGGCGCACAAATTGCGCTGAGCCCCGGACAACACCGCTTCAGCGCACCCGTTCCGTTTGGCTTGTTCAAGAATACCGAGGGGCTCTATATGTATGCAGACCCCTCAATGGCGGTGGTCCCCGCCGTTGATAACTACCTGAGCGCCTATAGCTTTCAGACCCCAGGGGGTGGATACTTTGCACGACATTTTATCAATATTACGTCGCCTACCGCAGCAATCAGTGATATCATCCTTGATGGGCAACCTATTGATCCAGCGCACTTTAGTCCCTTAGGCGCAAGCGGTTACTCTTACGCGCGCCTGGGTGTGAATATTGGTAACCATTATATCAATTCCAGCCAACCCTTTGGCCTGCTGGTGTACGGGTTTGGTGACGCCGATGCCTATATGTACCCCGGTGGTTGGGCGTTTAATCAAAATCAGGTGTCAGCGAATCTCACAATTACCGTTGATAACGCAGCCCCAGTTATCAACACGCAAGTCTGTTTAGCGGTTAGTGCTTTTGATGGCGCAAATGCCGTTATCCCGTTTGCCCAAATAGCACTGTCCATTTCGGGTAGCCATGCTGATCAGCGCTCTTTGACGGCTAATCAAAGTGGTGTGGCGCAGCATTGTTATGAGGGCGTGTTCAACGGTGTCGATCAGGTGTCAGTTCAGTCAGGTGTGGCGCAGCAATCAACGCAGATCGTATGGGGGTTAGGTGTTGGCAACAACAGGCCTTCAATTATTTCTCAACCCGTTGTACTGACACAAGAAGGCACACTTTACAGTTATAGCGTTGCGACCTTTGATGCAGACAATGATCTCTTGAGCTATTCGCTAACTGACAGCCCCGCAGGCATGGTGATTGATTCAAATAGTGGTGTAATTAGCTGGAATACGCTATTTGGGACTTACGGCGTATCCGTTGTGGTTACTGATACGGCAGGCGCGACAGATCAACAGAGTTTTCAACTGGTCGTAAATCGTGCGCCAGTGACTAATCTATTGCCCATGATGCAGATGGTCTCGGAGTATAAATACGTCAGTCGAATTTCAGCATCTGATCCCGATGGTGACAATCTGTTTTATGCGCTTCAGCAAGGTAATTCCGAATTTACAATCGATAGTCAATCCGGTGAAATCAGTTCATTCAATCCATTGGCGATTGGGAATTACCCAATCACGATCAGCATCAGTGATCGAAAGGGTGGGGTACTTCACCACAGTTATACCCTGGTGGTCAGTGGCGTCAATAGCCCACCAACGCTGAGTGCAAGCCAGACCAGTTTCACCATATCTGCTGGTGATGTCGTTAATTTCAATCTAACGGCATCGGATCCCAATGGTGATGAAGTACTGGTGAGCCAGGTTTCAGGCCAGCTACCTGGATTGGTGATCAATCCCAACAGCGGAGTTTCATACTGGAAGTCCAGTAATAATGAAGTTGGCTCCCGTCAACTTTCAGTCGTTGCGACTGATGAATGGGGGGAGACTAGTGTCCCTTTGGTATTCGATATCACGGTTACTGAAAATCTGCCGCCGCAGATTGTATCAGTAGCGCCTGCTGTGGCCTATGTCGATACGTTATATGAATATCAGGTCATAGTTGAAGATCCTGAAAATAGACCTTTTACTGTAGAGATATATTATCATCCTGGATTTAGAGCCTATATAGACAATAATAATCTAGTCACTTTTACCCCGCCCCCTTACACGCTTGACAGCACCAGGATATTCCGCATTCGCGCGACCGACAGTGCCGGGCAATCCGTTGAACAGACAGTGACCTTTAGTGTAAGAAAGGTTAACCCCTCAGCGCCAGTTCTCACGGGTACTTTACCCACGCAGGCCATTGTCGGCTATCCATTATCGTTCCCGCTCGATGTGAGTGACCCCGACGGCGACCCGGTCACGGTGAGTCTGATCAGCGGTCCCTCCGGCATGACGGTGAGCAGTAGTGGCCTGATCGACTGGACACCGCTTGCCGACCAGGTTGGATTGCAGGAGGTCGTAATACGCGTGTCTGATGGTGACAAAGCGGTGGACTATCACTGGCAGATAGAGACCCTGCTCAATCCGTTGCCGTTGAACGCCAATATTGTGATAGATCCACAGTTTATTGCACTGGGTGACAGTGCGCTGCTGACGGTTGAAGTCTTTGGTGGCATCAATCCGCAAATCGACGCTGTCCTGTTGGATGGCCTTCCTGTGACGCTTAGTGGCAATCAGGCAACGATTTCCGCCACTACCGTTGGCCGACATGCCGTTGTCGTAAATATCAGCGATGATGGGCAGCTCACTAGTTACAACTCATTCCTGAGCGTGACTGATCCCAGTGATGTCTCATCTCCAGTGGTTGATATCGAATCCCCATTTTCAGGCAGTCATGTAACGAGTCTGACCAATATTATCGGTACGGTACAGGATGAGAATCTAGTTGATGTACAGCTCTATGCTCAGAAAACGGGCAGTGATGACATTATTGAGCTCTATCGCGGTACCAATGCCTTTAGTTCACAGGTCATCGCAGACTTTGATCCAACATTGCTGCGCAACGGGCAGTACCACCTGGTGTTGCAGGCGACTGATGCCAATAATCTGACTTCAACGGCTGCTGTTACCGTGGTAGTGAGCGGTGGCATGAAGGTCGGTAACTTTAGCGTCTCTTTTGAAGAGCTGAATATTCCAGTCTCCGGTATTCCGATTCGGGTCACGCGCAGCTATGACTCGAGAAGAAAGCATGAAAGCCTCGACTTTGGGCACGGCTGGAGTATTGACTATCAGAGTGTCGATGTTGATGAGAGCAATGAACCGACCATTGGTTGGACCTTCTCACAGGAGAGTAAGGTTTTCACCATTGATGGTAGTCAAACAACCTTTCTTGCCAGCTGTATGCGCTCACACAACGACAAGACGGTGAGCGTGACGTTGCCAAATGACGATGTTGAGGTCTTTACCGTACGGCTAGACGGTATTTTAAGTGACGTGGTGGCCGACAACGACGCTGATTGTGAACTGGTCGCGAGTACTTACTTTAATCTGCTATTTGAACCTCAAGAGGGCACGACTTCAACGCTAGCGGCCTATACGGATACGAGCCTCTTTTTTAGTAACGGTAATCTGGTCGCGGATATCATTGATGTCATCCCAGTGAGCGTCACTAAATACCGTCTGACGACGAAGACGGGCTATGTCTACGATCTGGATCAGGATTTTGGTATCGAAACCGTCACTGACCCTAACGGCAACTCGCTCACTTACAGCGATAGTGGCATCTTCCATTCAGATGGTGCGAGTGTACTCTTTGAGCGCGATGCAAATGGCCGCATCAGCACCATTACCGACCCCATGGGGCAACAGATCAGCTACAGCTATTCCACCAGCGGCGATCTGGACGGCGCCACTGACCGTGCAGGTAATACCTCAATGTATCAGTACGATAGCAGCCATTATTTGACCGATCTATTCGATCCGCTGGGCCGCACCGTCCTCAAAAACATTTACGATTCAAATGGACGATTGATCGCACAGGAAGATGGTGATGGCAACCGTACCGATTTTAATCATGACATCGCAGGACGACTGTCGATCATCACCGATCGACTTGGGCGCACTAGCCAGTTTATTTACGATGACCGGGGTAATGTCACCAGTCAGGTTGATGCCCTCAATAACATCAGCAGCTTTACCTTTGATGCCGATGACAATCAGCTGAGTCAGACCGATGCGCTCGGCAATACCCGCATGGCAAGCTACAACCCCAGCGGGGATCAACTCACTCAGGTCGACCCATTGGGTAACAGCGTGGCATTCAGCTACAACACCCTTGGTCAGGAACGAACGATTGATGATACGCGTGGTAACCGCTTCACCAACACCTATGATGGCGCAGGTAATTTACTGACGATCACTGATCCGCTAGGCAATATGGCGGGCCAGAACATCAACTTCAAGGGCTATGTCACGCTGCGCCAGGATGCGCTGGAGAATAACATCACCTTTACCTACAACAATAACAACGGCAACCTGTTAACCGAGACAGATCCGCTGGGCAATACGGTAACGAGAACATACGATGCCAACGGCAACTTGTTGACTGAAACGCGCAGCCGCATGGTAGCTGGCATCCCGGTCGATGAGGTGACGAGCTTCAGTTATGACAACCTCGACCGTCTGATCAGCACCACCGATCCGCTCGGCAACACCATCCAGACGGAGTATGACGTGGTGGGCAACGAATCCGCGGCCATTGATGCACTGGGGCAAAGAACTGAGTTTTTCTATGACGCCTATCGTCGCCTGATTCAGACGACCTATCCCGATCTAACGACGGCAACCAATAGCTACGATGCAGAAGGCAACCTGCTCAGCACCACCGATCGCCTCGGTAGAACGAGCAGCTACCAATACGACGCACTCAACCGTCAGATCCAGACGACGTTCGCGGATGGTAGCTTCACCCAGACCGAATATGACGCTGTCGGGCGCGTCACCGCCGAGATCGACGAAAACGGCAACCGCACCAGTCACAGCTACGACGCCGCCGGTAGACGCATCGGCACCACCGATGCCGGGTTCAACACCACCAGCGTCAGCTATGACGCCGATGGCAATCTCATCAGTCAGACCGATGCCAACGGCAATACGGTTAGCTATGAGTATGACAGCCTCGATCGCAGAACCCGCACCACCGTTGCCGACGGCAGCTTTATGACGGAAGGCTATGATGCACTCGGCAGGCTCACCCGCAAAACCGATCAGGCAGGCAAAACCACCGCGTATGAATACGACGCACTGGGCAGGCTCACCGCCGTGGTCGATGCACTGCTCCAACGCACCGAGTACACCTATGACGAAGCCGGCAACAAACTCACCCAGCGTGACGCCAACAGCAACACTACAAGCTGGACCTATGATGCGCTAGGTAGGGTGTTAACCAGAACGTTGCCATTAGGCCAGACAGAGTCGTTTAACTATGACGCCAACGGCAACCCAACCCGCCACATCGACTTCAACGGCAGCCTCGATCTGTTTAGTTACGACGTCAATAACCGTCTACTGCAGAAGCAGAACGCACCCGTTGAAACCTATGGCTATGACGCTGTTGGCAACCGCATCACCATCACCGATAGCAACGGCCTCACTCGCTATCAATATGACAGCCGTGATCGACTCATCAGCGAGACAAAACCCAACGGCCACCTCATCGAATACCAGTACGATGCCGCCGGCAACCGCACCGAAGTCAAAACCACCGTCGGTGCAATCGTCGAAAGCACTACCTATAGCTATGATGCGCTCAATCGCCTCAGCACCGTCACAGACAATGCCCTAAATGTGACGCACTACACATACGATGCGGTTGGCAACCGCGCCAGCGTCCGCTATCCTAATGGCAATGAGACCACCTACACCTATGACAGCCTCAACCGCCTCACGCATGTCACGACCCGAGACAGTGCCAACACCGTGATCGCAAGCTTCGACTACACACTAACCAGCACCGGCCATCGCACCCAGGTCATCGACCTGACCGGCGCGGCCACCACGTATAGCTATGATGACCTCTATCGCCTCACCAATGAAGCCCTCACTAGCCATCCCATCCTCGGTAGTGCCAGTAATAGCTACACCTACGACCCCGTCGGCAACCGCATCGCCAGCACAGAAGCAGGCGTCAGCACCCTTTACACCTACGACAACAACGACCGATTGCAAACTGCGGGCGGCGAAAGCTACACCTACGACAACCACGGCAACACCCTGACCACCACGATAGACGCCACCCTCGTCACCAACACCTACAACAAAAAGAACCGCCTGACCCGAATGGTGAAGGCAGAGAGTGGGGTGGCTGTGGATGATGTTCGTTATACCTATGACATCGATGGGCTCAGAATCGCCAAGGATGACGACGGCCAAATCACAAACTACTTAGTTGATAAGAACCTAGCGTATGGTCAAGTCTTAAAAGAACTCGACGCAACCAACACCACACAGGTCGATTACCTATACGGTGATGACCTCATCAAACAGACCCGAGCAGCCAACGATAGTTACTATCTTTATGATGGGCATGGGTCTGCGCGGGCGTTGAGTGATGCGGCTGGTAGCATTACCGATGTTTACGACTACAGTGCTTACGGTACGCTCATTGATTCATTCGGAAGTTCTGAAAATAGTTATCTTTATGCTGGGGAGCAGTTTGATAGCAACCTGGATAACTACTATCTAAGAGCCAGGTACTATGATCAAAGTGTTGGGCGGTTTACGTCGATGGATACGTGGATGGGAGATAATCGCAAACCAGTGACGCTGCACAAGTATCTCTATGGGGATGTTGATCCGGTCAATAATATCGATCCGAGTGGGAATTTTAGTATTGGGCAGGCAATGGCTGCGGTTAATGTTGCTTCAACACTTGCATCTACTGCGCAAACAACGATAGAAGTTTTTAGTCTTGCAACTGGTGATGGTGAAGTATCAGCAAGGCAAATTGGCGCAGGGATTATACTAGGAATGCTCCCAGGTGCATCGGGGTTAAAGTTGTTGAAGATGTCAAACCTAAAGAAAAAGGTTAACGGGAATAGTAAAAAGAGCGGTAAGCCTCAACATGTCTATAAGATAGACGACACATTAGAGTTTGATATTTTCAAATTTGGTATCAGTGGTGGAGCCTTAAATAAAAATGGTTCCTCTAGGCGTGCGAATACGCAAGCTAATAAATTGAATAGGCCGCTTACGTTTAAACGTTACGTTCCTAAAGTATTATTTAGAAATGTTTCAGGGCGTATTGCTGCCCTTGCAATCGAAAAATCTTTAGTCTGTGCTTACAATAAAAGCAAAGGGCGTAACCCATTTGGAAATAAGAGGCCTTTGTGTCACTAAATCATATGAATAAATACCTTAGTGAAATAGAAATCGCAGCTAGCAATTCTTTTGGTGAAAAGAATGCTAGACTGTTTGTTGATGAAACAAGATGGGTCGTTTCTGGTGTCAATACACAGTTGAAGCGAAATATTAAATCGAACTATGGAAAAGTTGTGGTGCTTCTATGGCCGCAGTCAGTATTGGATGAGTATTCGCTTCCACCTTGTGAATTTGATGATATGTCTGGCGTATGCGTAATTAATTACCCCTATGACTTGAATCGCTATCTCAATGAAAAAACTCGAAGCGACAAACATCAAATTGTGTACAAAATCTTGAAAGATGCGTTTTCAAGTTCACCAGATGAAGTAGGGTTGGACAGCAGTTCTGTGATTGATATTTTAACTAATGTGTACAAAGAAATTATTTAAAGGCCCAGCTAGTCAGCCGGGCCTTTTACATTTATGGGATCAATGGGGGCAGAGTCGTTGATTGCTTAAAACGATCAGAATTCTATATACTCTAAACTCAGGAAATGACAACACAAGGAGTGTGTTCATGGCCAGGCTTAAGCGATTATATTTTAAGAATGTCTCACAACATATCATCCAACGGGGAAACGACCGTCAAGCTTGTTTCTACGATGAGGTAGATTACACTGTTTATCTCGACAAGCTAAAAGATGCCAGCAAGCAATACAAGGTAAAAGTACATGCCTATGTATTAATGACAAACCATGTGCATCTGTTCGTCACGCCGAGTGATGAAATGAGCATCAGTCGAATGATGCAGTCCATTGGACGATACTACGTACGCTATATTAATCAGACATATCAGCGAACCGGGACATTATGGGAGGGAAGATATAAATCGACACTAGTCGATAGTGAGCACTATCATTTAGTCGTCAGTCGATATATCGAGCTCAACCCCGTTCGGGCCGGAATGGTTGCACATCCTGCCGAGTATCCCTGGTCAAGCTATCATGGCAATGGATTGGGTAAGGCGATTTAGCTGCTTACGCCGCATGAGACTTACGTCGCTTTGGGGGAAACAGAAGCACAGCGCCAACAAGCCTATCGAATGCTGTTTCGTGGAAGACTCTCCGGGCATATGCTGCGAGAGATTCGTGATGCGACCAATAAAGGCTGGGTGATAGGAGAAGGACGATTTAAAAAACAAATCGAAGATGTAATAGGAAGAGCAGCCGGACCGAGACAGCGGGGCGGTGATAGAAAGTCGGCAAAGTATCGAGCCGAGGTGGAAAATCAACGACTCTGACCCCATTGATCCCTTGATCTGTGATTGACAAATCGGCAGTAATAACTATAATTCGAAATATGTCGAACTATAGTAATGAAGAGCGCGCCCTGACTGACACATTTAAAGCGCTCAGCAATCCAAATCGATTGGCGCTGTTTAACCGCTTGATGAACTGCTGTACGCCGGGTACAAAATGCAATGCTACTGCGGCAGTACGTTTCTGTGTCGGCGATCTTGGCGACGGTCTCAATATTGCACCTTCCACATTATCTCACCACCTAAAAGAACTCAACCGTGCAGGCCTGGTGGAGATGGAACGTAAAGGTAAAAACGTCGAGTGCTGGGTGGAACCCGAAAAATTAAAGGCGTTAAGTTCCTTTTTTCAACCCGACTAACCCAGAATAACCATCATTTCTAAACCAAAAGGAATCAACCATGAGTGACCCCAGTTGTTGTGAACCTACTTCAAGCTGTTGCCCACCCGATGATAACAGTGATGCATCGCAAGATGCCCATCGTCAAAGTGTCCGTGATGCCTATGGTCAGGTGGCCCGCGCGGAAAACAATAAAGAAGCCACTGGCATTGCCAGTAGTTGTTGCGGCGTCTCTGATGATGCAGCGATCAACACATTGATTTCAACCCGCATCGGGTATAGCGAAGAGGATTTAAACAAAGTGCCCAGCGGGGCAGATATGGGGCTGGGTTGTGGCAACCCGCGTGCTATTGCATCTCTAAAAACAGGAGAGACCGTCGTTGACCTCGGCGCTGGCGGCGGCTTTGACTGTTTTCTGGCCGCGCATGAAGTGGGCAAAAGTGGCCGTGTTATCGGCATCGACATGACCCCTGACATGCTAAGTAAGGCGCGTAACAATGCAGAAAATGGCCAGTTTAAAAATGTCGAGTTTAGACTGGGCGAGATTGAGCATCTGCCATTGGCCAATGAAACGGTCGATGTCATCATCTCTAATTGTGTCATCAACCTCTCACCCAACAAAGCGCAAGTCTTTCTCGAGGCGTTTCGCGTACTCAAACCCGGTGGCCGCCTCGCCATTTCAGATGTTGTGGCGACCGTAGAACTACCCGAGGCGATGCGGAACGATCCTGCACTGATCGCTGGCTGCATGGGTAATGCCTCACTCGTGAGTGAACTGGAAACGATGATTAAAGCAGCGGGATTCACTGATGTCCGTATCGAACCTAAAGATGAATCCAAAGATTTCATTCGTGACTGGGCACCGGATCACAACGTCACCGACTATGTGGTTTCAGCAACAATAGAAGGTATAAAGCCCAACCGTGGTGATTGCTGATAACATATCCATAACAACATGCATAAATGTGATCCGGAGTGCTTGGCTATATTAGGGAACCTCTGGTTTATTCATAAGATCGTATCTTGCGCCTAAAATATTTAGCTTCTGCGTTAAAAATTTTCGCAATAGCTCGCTATTACGTGCGATTCTCATCTTAAATCTGAAAGTTTTAGATCACAATCTACTTCGCTCAGAATAAATCAGAGGTTCCTTAGTTTTAAATTGACCTGAAACATCAATATCAGCTTGTAGCTGAGGCTGGTCTGGCTGAACATATTCGATACCAATATCATGTTTTTGCCCAGTTTGTAAGCTCATGGTTGATAAACTCTGGCCCATTGTCACAACGAATCAGGGGCCGTTTTTGTCGCCACTCGAATAGCTGAGTCAACGATCTCATTACGTGCATACTGGGTAATGAGAATCCAGCATCGATCATCAGGCCTTCATATTATTTACAGTCTTGGTGGCTGAATTTTTAGAGATGCTCACTACTTATTTAATTTCGACTTGAGGTCCGCAAACGGACTAAACGTAGCTGTATCGTCCTTTTTCACTCCTGTTCCGGTATTACCTTGATGAGCTTCTAGCTGTCGTTGATGTTCATTGTCATGGCAGTAGATACACAACAGTTCCCAGTTGCTTCCATCCTGCGGGTTATTATGATGGTTATGATCACGATGATGGACTGTCAATTCCTGCAAATTGGTACGGTCAAACTCGCGACAACAGCGGCCACAGATATGCGGGTATAGCATCATTGCCCGTTCACGATAACCTTTGTCGCTTTGATCGCGGGCGCGACGTGATTCCGCCACTATCTGGTTTAACTTCTCATTATCCAGTTTTGCCATGCTCTACACTCTGCTGTTGGTAATAAAAGAAGCGCTATAAATGAATCAGAATTTCTGAATACTATCGCCATATGACTCGATTCTCAATACGATTGTAGCGCTCCTTCGTTAAAATTACTGGTATCCATGCTAATAAATCACTCTCTTGCGTGACAACTGAGCCCTTTTTTTCTGATCGCCCTGCATCCACAGCATCTTCGCGTTACCTTCTTGTTACGCTCAACACGGCTTACGGCCACTAACACTATTACTGAATTTCTTCTTCGGTCGCTACTGCTTACAACTACGAAAGGGCTGGCGGTCTGGACTATCAGCGGCCAGCGGCCTTGGCTAAGGCCTCCAAGGACACCAGCGATAATCTGCGTTTAAGAAATTAAAAAAGCGATTGTAGGATGAAATGTCGCTAAAACTGTTTGCATCTTAGCTGGTAACCGAAAAATGATACTCTGGCCATCGTACAAGCTAGCCAGCTCCTCGATATCAAGTTCCTTATAAGTAAAGCACTTTGATAGGAGCATCGCTTTGATTTTTTATGATTAACTTTATTGTTAAACCAGTAAGCCTTTGGACTCCAAAAATATATCAGGAACATCTGCGTTTTTTCGACCGATAACAGCAAAGTAATAAAGCGGTTCGCCTTCAATGGAGAGTCTGTGTCGATATAGCTCGATGTGATGAACATCGAGATACTTCGAGAAAGTTAATTCCCGAATCATTTTTGAGAATCCGGATTCATCTCTAATATCAAAGAAGGATTGTTTTATATTAAATGCCACCCACCCTTCTGGTTTGATGATGTTATATGCTTCAATAAACGCACGGGTTGGAATATCACCAAATCCCAGAGCCGCGACAGTGACCATGCAATCACACTGCCATGATGCAATATCCTCTTTTCTTTCTTTATCCAGGTTAGTAAAGTCTTCGACATAATACTCATCATACAGACCCGGCCTATCACGAATAGTTGCTTCATAGGCTTCGGGGATAATATCCACGCCGATCAAACGAGATATGCCGTGTTTTTTGAGCTCTTCGCCCATCATGCCGTTACCCGCCCCCAGATCCAGCACTCGTAACTCTGAAAAATTATCGCCAGATTGTTTGACGGCAGATTCAAGAATAGTCGCTACCTTGTCAGGAGATGTGCACTTTAAGCGATCATAAAATATCTGTTCATACAGGCCCGGTATCTGATAAATTTCATCGTAGTCATGAAACCTGATTTTGCGTTGTCCACCCGACCCCTCAAGATAAAAATAGGACTCATCCTGATTAAGATTGGATGACTCGGGTTTTGGGAACTGTATTCTATGTCTTTTTAACATGACACTCCGGTTTTAGTTTGATGATGATTGGTATGTCGAGACTGAAGGGGAAAAGAGGGGGGTAAAACACTTGAAATAACACGGTATGAGTCGAGTGATGCAAGTGTAACAAAAAACAGGGTGCATGAGGGACGAATCTCAGAAAATTTTTTGTGGTAGAACTTAGCTATCCTTCAAATAATAGCTGTTATTAACTTACTAGCTTCAAAGCCTCAAAGCCTGGAATGGCTCAGAAGGCACTGACAAATGAAAGTGGTGTGGCCCCCCAGTGAAAAGAGATGGCTCAGAAAAGGCGTTTACATACAGGGTGAGTGTTTGTTTAGTATGGCTGGCCTTTGGCAACAGGAAAACGTGCTGCCACTACCATTTGGGCCTGCCTGATGAGTATGTGGAAATCCCGGATTGGTTTATTCGTCTGACAGGTGATTAGGGCTTTTCTCTCTTCCGTGAAGATTTTCGTAACGTCAAATATTTTGATTGGAATCATAAGCGTATTGGCAAAATCTGCTGCGAATTGGAGCTGAACTTGCGAATAAAGTTCCGTCGACAAATTGAGCGAAAAAAGCGAGTACCTAATATGTCTAATGAGATTTGATTAATGGATTTTATGTATGACCAGTTAAGCGAAGGCGAATGGCAGCTTGTCACCGATAGGAATGCTAGTAGGCACTGCATTTCGTCAGAGTAATTCGGACTTTGTGCCTAAAAAATAAGTTGGTGTTGTGTTGCCAGTGCTACTCGCTGTTCGTAGGCCTCGCGTGTAATACGTATATCCTCAAGGAAGTAGGGCAGTTCTTTTGGCGTGAGTGCCTGAGGTCCATCGACCAGCGCTTTTTTAGGTTCTGGGTGGAAATCGACCAGCACGAGATTGGCGCCTGCAATAATCCCCTGGGCGGTAACATGCATTACATCGAGAATGTGATCTGGAGCGATGTCGCGTGAACCTACTGAATGAGACGGGTCAATGCAGACTGGCATGCGAGTGAGGCGTTTGACCACTGGGACATGCGCAAAATCGACAAAATTTCGGTGAGGATCACCCATGTTGGTTTTCATCCCACGCAGGCCAAAAATGACTTTACTGTTACCCTCACTGGCAAGATACTCGGCGGCATTGAGCGACTCTTCCAGTGTGATGCCGAAGCCGCGCTTCAACAGCACCGGGTGCCTTTGTTGGCGGCCGACGATTTTCAGCAGTTCAAAGTTTTGGGTGTTGCGGGTGCCGATCTGTAGCATCACGCCAGTAGGGTTACCCGTCTGTTCCAGCGCAGCGTTGATCTCATCGATATGGCTTTCGTGGGTAATCTCCATGGCGATGACTTTGATACCATATTTACCTGCAAGCTCGAATACGTATGGCAGGCACGTTTTTCCATAGCCCTGAAATGCATAGGGATTGGTGCGTGGTTTGTAGGCACCCATGCGGGTGCTGGTCTGTCCATTTTCCTGAAGCACTTTCATCATGGCCTCAACGTGCTCGGGGCTGTTGACCGCGCATAGTCCTGCAAAGATATTGAGGTTGTCCTGACCGAAGGTGATACCGTTGTATTCAAATGAGGTTGGACGGCTGTCGTCTTTGTGACGGCCTAATACGCGATATTCTTCCGATATACGTACTGCACGCTCGACGCAAGGGAGTGAGCTCATCTCTTCAAGGTTGAGGGCGTGGGTATCACCAATTAGATAAATCTCAGTGAGGGTCTGTTGCGAACCCATTTCTCGATGTATACGGTGCTCGATAGATGGCAGGTTGCTGAGGTGTTCCAGTAGTCGGCCGTAGTCATTACCATCGAGGTCGGTATCAGGGGTGAGTATCAATATCATTTTTAGCTATCCGGTGTTTTGCATTGAAGCGTTATTATTTCATAGTTTAGGGTGATTCATGAATCAATTAAACAATCCCTCGCCAAAATTAGCGTAGAGACTTATTCAGTTAGTGTGAGGATTGTAATGATGACTGGTAGCGTCCTCAGTCATGCGGATGGCGATGATGGGATTGAAACGCTGGCTTAGTCCGGCGTTATGGGATGTGCAATGCGTTTATTTTCACTGCTGATGTGAAGATTGTGATCTAAAATACCGTTAGGGATTAGTTATTTTCTGCAAACTTTACGCAATTACGGCCTGCTTTTTTAGCATCGTACATCGCCATATCCGCTTTTTCGAAGAACGATCCTGGATTATCTTCATTCGCAAAACATGCTACGCCGAGGCTGGCAGAAGTGGGAATAAGTTCATCGCCATAACGGTAGCTACTAGTATAGAGGGTTCTGCGAATACGTTCGGCTAACAGCATGGCACCTTCTTTATTTGTGTTACTGAGTAGGATTGTGAACTCTTCACCACCGTAACGAAAAAGTATGTCAGAGCTTCGAATGCAGTCAAAAATACTCTCGACAACTGCTTTAAGAATGTAATCTCCAGCGGTATGACCATATTGGTCATTAATCTGTTTAAACAGATCAATGTCCAGTGCGATGATTGACAGTGGTGTGTTGTGGCGACGTGATAGTTCAATTTCACGTGTCACAGCAGTGTTCATTGCGGCACGGTTGTTGGCACCTGTTAGTGGGTCTTGTAATGCCGCTGTGAGCGCTCCTTTGTAGAGCAATGCATTACGCAGGGGATAGACTAGGCTGCACAACAGGTGTTCAAATAGCATGGTCTCCTGCATATTAAACTTCTTTTTACGGGTAATGGTCATCTGTCCAAGCGATTGGCCTGCGGCGGAAAGCTGATAAGAGCAAGAATGTTTGGCATGTGCACCGGCCTCGACTCTAAAGTAGGGGGTTTGATGTTCATATAGCACGCTTTGATGTGGAATCATTGTGCTGATCTCTTGTGAGAAGATATTGACTAATGCTTCACTGTCTAGCGTTGTTTGTAAAATACTGACGATATGCAAGGCTCGATTCAATCCGCTTTGACCTGTGCCTGTCTCGAGGGCAGCTGACAGAAGGGTTAGATTACCTCGTTCGAAGACCCTATTCTTGTCATTGGGTTGTGCTTGGGGTGCGGCCATTTGAATCTCCTGGTTAATGCTACATGCCCGAAACTTAATGCATGTAGTGTGCCAGCTGTTTTATTAAGGCCGTTTACGACGTTTATAGTGCAAAAACATCTTTATAAGACAGTTAGTTATGGTGAGGACAAGCACAAGGCACTGAAAAGTCAATATATTGACTTAAGGGAGTATAAGTAATGCTGACGGCAAGAAGTGACGGATAGCATTTGATCTGGGCTGAAATTATTATGAAAAGTGCTAATCTAAAAAGCAGGTGTTAATGGATTGATACCGTGAGTTTTAATGAGGAGCAAGGAATGCAAGCACAGGCTGTAAGGAGTCATGATGAGCTCAGTGTCGCACTTTCATCGCAGGGTGCAATTTCAAATCAATATCTCGGCGAGATTCTTGTCGAAAATCAAAAGTTAATCAGTCAGTGTCAGCTTGATGAATTGCTGAGACAGCAACAGAATGGTACACAGGAACGGCTCGGTGTGATGCTGGTGGATCAGGGGCTCGTCTCTCAGGAGCAAGTGTATCTGGCATTAGCGTTGAAGTTTGGCATCCCGTATGTGCGGCTGGATGACTTTGAGATTCAGAGTGACGCATTAACCCATATACCCGCTGAAGTCGCGTTGCGCTATAACCTTATGCCGTTGGTAATCATGGGCCGGCGGCTTGTGGTTGCGATGGAAAATCCGGTTGACCTCGGTAGTATTGAAGCGCTTACCTTCGCTATAAACCTGAAGCTTGAAGCGGTCATTGCCCCATTGCGTGATATTTCAGTGGCGCAAAGTAAATATTATAGCCGTTTTGATGAGTACGAAGCGGTTAAGGAGAAGCGCCTTGCTCCGGTCAATTATCATCTCAATCAGCCCGATCCACTGCATGTGGTTGAAGCGCAAGCAAGAAAGAAACCGTTAGTCAGACTGCTCAGCGCGATTGTGCTACAAGGAGTCGTCCGAGGTGCTTCCGATATCAATATTCGCCCTGAAAAAGAGGGCGTAAAGATTTATTATCGTGTCGATGGGGCGTTACAATTTGCGCGCGCGATGGACAGGTCGCTTCTGCTACCGCTAATTTGCCGAATCAAAGTATTAGGAGCGATGGATATTGCAGAACGCCGCATCCCACAGGATGGCCATATCCGACTAATGCGTGGTAAACGACATATTGATCTACGTGTGTCGATTATTCCAACCGTCGATGGTGAGAGTGTCGTGATACGTATTCTTGATAAGGACGTTGGCGTTAAACCATTTTCGCAACTGGGATTGGCATCTGCAGCACAGGAAAAGATTTCAGCCTTACTGATGCGACAGAACGGTCTTTTTTTGGTCGTTGGACCGACTGGTTCAGGTAAGACCACGACTTTATATGCGTTACTCAATGAAATTAAAAAGGCGCACGCGCATATCATTACGATAGAAGACCCAGTGGAGTATGAGATGTCAGAAATAGAGCAGGTGCAGGTGGCGGCCTCACGTGAGATGGGTTTTTCCCGGATTCTGCGCAGCGTACTGCGGCATGATCCTGATGTGATAATGGTGGGGGAGATTCGGGATGGAGAAACCGCTGGAATCGCCAATAAAGCAGCTTTGACGGGCCATTTTGTGTTAAGCACACTGCATACTCATGACTGTATAAGTACAGTGATTCGGCTGATTGATATGGGTGTAAAACCCTATCTGCTTGCGGCCACATTACGCGGTGTATTGGCGCAACGACTGGTAAGATTAAATTGTCACCTTTGCGCGGAATCGATAGCGATAGATAGTGTGAGCCGGAATATATTGACGCTAAATGAGGACGACCAGGTATTGGCTGGACGCGGCTGTGATGGCTGTAATCAGAGCGGTTATCAAGGGCGGACGTTAGTCAGTGAGGTGCTGATGGTTGATGATACGCTTGCCGCGATGATCAGTGCGAAAGCAGATAGGTCCTTGTTAATCGAAAGGGCATTAGCCAGCGGCATGGTGAAATTGAGTGATGACCTGATTCGCCTGGTAAAAATGGGTCTGGTGGCCCCTGAGGAGGCGCTGTCCTGCACGGTGACATAAGAACTAATGGGTACTCATGAAAACCCGCTTATTGCCGTATATATATGGAGCATGGAGAGTGATATGAAAAGTAAGCGAGATATTGATGTTAACGATGCCATATTGACTGTCGCTTGAAAACAGCATAATTACGTCGCAAGTTGATCGACTCATTGCGAAAACAGCGTAACGCACTGGATTGATAGCCAATATTTTGTAGCATTAGTAGCGTCGAATCAAAGGTACCCTGATGATGAGTGAAAAGAGCGCGCATGAAAAGTTGAGGTTCCCTCGCCGGGTCTTGTTATACATTTTGTGTGTGGGTCTGCTCTTCTCTGCATATCTGTTTTTATTAGTACGGGAGTGGGAGCTGCAACAGGCAGAGCATGATCTTGAGGTCGCCTCATCTTCATATGTAGCGGCTGTCCAGAATGAGCTGGCTAGGCATGATGAGGTGTTAACTTCCATTGCCAGTATTTATGGCGCTTCAGATAAAATCGATCGTACCGCCTTTGCAACCTTTGTTAGCGCCATCTCGCTTGAACATAGGGACACCACTTCCTTTGAGTGGGCGCCTCGGGTACTGCATGCTGAGCGAGCTGCTTATGAAGCGCGCGCACGCCTGTTGGGCGACCCCAGTTTTAATGTCACTGAAGCGGGTAGTGATGGCACGCTGGTCAGCGCAAGTCAGCGCGAAGTCTATTTCCCTATTGCACAGATTGAGCCTCATGAGCGAAGTGGGCGCCCGCTTGGACTCGATCTTGCTGCTGATCCTGTTCGGCGTAAGGCTCTTGTGCTTGCACGTGATAGCGGTAAGGCAATGATTAGTGGGCGTATACAACTGGATCATGATGGCGGAACCGGTTACGGTTTTTTGATGATTAGGCCTGTTTATCAACATGGCGTCGTACCCAAATTAGTTGAGGCACGACGGCAGCAGTTGAAAGGGTTTATGTTAGGTGAGAATAATTTGAATGCCTTTTTTGGTGAGGCATTATTTGATTCGGCGCATGAATCACTCTCATTATGGGTTTATGATCAGGTTGCCTCCGACTCTAAGGCATTGCTCTTTTTCCGTGATATTTCAGAGCGTAATGTAACTGAGAGTTCAAGTGCTTGGCGGCTACTTTCAGACCATGATATAGAGTGGGAAGTTAACACTGAACAGTACGGCCGACACTGGGTTTTTATGTTTAAACCGGCAGCACTCTTTATGCAAGCAATGGTTTCTTGGCGGTCCTGGTTGGTGCTGGTTTCAGGTATCATGATGACATTTCTGGTGTTGTTGTTTGTGTATCGTGGACAACGTTACACTTTGATGATCGAACAGAAAGCAATGTTATTAGCGCAAGAAAAAGATGAATCAGAGTTGCGTTATCTACGGCTTTTCGAAAGTAACAATGATGCGTTGTTTGTCTTGGAGATTAACGAAGAACAGGGCCCGGGTAAATTTCAGGATGTTAACAAAGCAATGTGTCAACGGCTGGGGTATAGCAAGGAAGAACTGCTCCAGATGAGTCTAATGGATATTAATTTACCGGGGGCGGAAAAAGAACTTCAGGCGTGTTTAGAAAAGGTATTGCAGCACAAAGCTCACCTGTTTGATACCGTACATATGACCAAGGGAGGAAGAGAAATACCGGTTGAAATCAATATCCAGGTGCTAGATGGCTTTAACGAAAGGATGTTTATTGGCTGTGCACGTGATGTCGCTGAGCGCCGTAAGGCGCATGAAAAACAGATTGAAGCCAGAGAGTGGGAGATGACTAAGCTTTCCAGTGCAGTGGAGCAGACTGCGGACTCAATCATGATCACTGATCGTGAAGGGATTATCGAATACGTCAATCCTGCTTTTGAGGAGATTACGGGGTATAGTCGGGAAGAGGCGCAGGGTAAGACGCCCAGTATTTTCAAATCAGGCCGCAATACCACTGATGATTACAAGCAGCTATGGAAAACTATTCTGAACGGTGATGTCTATCGTAATGTGCTGGTTAATCGAAAAAAAGATGGTGCGCTCTATTATGAAGAAAAAACCATTTCGCCGCTTAAGGATAGTGATGGCAATATCACCCATTTTGTCTCGTCAGGTAAGGATATTACCGAGCGTATGCAAACTGAAGAACGTCTGCACCACCTAGCCTACCATGATATTTTAACTGACCTGCCTAATCGAGTGCTGTTTATCGAGCGCATTACTAATGCGATTAGGCAATCACACGGTGGAGATAACTGCTGTGCGGTATTGTTTATTGACCTTGATAATTTTAAAAATATCAATGACACGCTTGGACATGGTGTTGGTGATCTGTTGTTGCAGGCTGTGCCGAGCCGTCTATTAAGCTGTGTCCGTAAATATGACACGGTCGCCCGCTTTGGTGGTGATGAGTTTTCGTTACTGCTGGAGCGGATGCCTAGTAGAAAAATAGTGGCCAAAGTGGCTAATAAATTGATCTCTATATTATCAGAGCCATATAATATTGAGAATCAAACACTTTATTTGACCGCAAGTATTGGTATCAGTATGTCGCCTGATGATAGCATCGATGCACAGACGTTGATTAAAAATGCGGATACCGCAATGTATCGGGCCAAGGATACTGGGCGCAACAACTACCAGTTTTATTCAACTGAAATGGGTACGCGTGCGATTGAACGACTTTCGCTTGAAACAAGTTTACGCGTTGCGATGGAGCGTGATGAGTTTGAACTTTACTATCAACCACAAGTGTCATTGCATAGCGGTAGAATCATTGGTGCAGAGGCATTAATTCGCTGGCATCATCCTGAATTGGGTCTGGTGGTGCCTGACAAGTTTATTCCACTACTGGAAGAGACAGGTTTGATTATCGAAGTAGGGATGTGGGTGCTCAATACCGCCTGCAAACATGGAACGGCCATCATCAGTCGCACTGGTGAGCCCTTTAGAATGGCCGTCAATTTTTCAGGTAAGCAGTTTCGTGATAACGCCTTAACTGAGATTGTTAGGCAGGCCATTGAGACTCATCAGTTCCCGGCACCCTTGCTTGACGTCGAAATTACTGAAACGGTGTTGATGCAGAGTGATAATTGTTCTCTAGAAAATATCAGTGGATTAAAGGCCCTGGGCGTGCAGTTGTCCATTGATGACTTTGGTACCGGTTACTCATCGCTCAGTTACCTTAAGCGTTTCCCAGTAGATATCATTAAGATTGATCGTGCTTTTGTTAATGGTGTAACCAATAATCCAGAAGATGCTGCAATTGTGACGGCGGTCATTGCAATGGCGCATAGTCTTAAGCTTAAGGTCGTTGCTGAAGGGGTAGAGACACAGGAGCAGGTTGAATTTTTGCGAAAATATGCTTGTGACTATTTACAGGGGTATTTATTTAGCAAGCCTGTGCCCGAGAAAGAATTCAATGCGCTTTTAACAAAGCAAGATAAGCACTAGTTCTACTGTGTTTCACTGGTTTGATGCAATGCGAAGTGGTAAGTCTGTGTTTGATTGCGTGCTGTGAGGTAGGTTTTGGCTCATCCATTTTACTAGTGTCGTCCACTCCATTCGCTCTTGCGTGACCACTGATGGCCCCAGTTCATGAATGCCGCATCCAGTTGCTGACGCTTCTATGTAATCATTACTGTCACTCAGTGTGGTGATAAATGGGATATCGAGCGAGTTTAAAAATTTTTCTAACGGTTGATACAACGGCATGTTGTGCCGTACTCGGTTTGCAACGATGCCAATCGGGATGTTCTTACCCCGCATCTTGACTGTGAGCATAAGCTCTCGCATGAATTCAGCAGTTGCATGAATATCAGCAGGTGATGGTGCGACTGGAATAATAATCATATCTGCCCTGTCGACGGCTTCGCGCAGGAGGTTTCGGTTGATACCGGCGGGTGTATCGATGATCACGCGTTCAGTATTGGCAGGGGTCTTTAACTGGTAGGCGCGTGTAATCCCGGTTCTTTTATGGCTTGCATCAATAAGATGTACGGCGGGACGACCACTCTTTTCTCGTAATGTACCCCATAAATGACTGGAGCCTTGCGGGTCATAATCGATAATCGCGGTATTAAAGCCAGCTGAGGCATAGAGCGCCGCTAAATTAGTCGTAATCGTAGTTTTCCCACTGCCGCCCTTAGCGTTGAGTAATAGTACTGACTGCATAACATCATCCTTCAAACTTCTATTCATACTCATATAGCGTCACGGCTACCGCAAAATATAAGGGTTTATAGGCATGACGTGTGTGATTCGCATCACGAATTTGATATTAATTTTACATATTTGGTCTTTGCCGCATTATTCAGTGCCTATTAGGATGTGATTAGACTGGTATAGAGACGTATATGCCAGCGTCATGCTTTCGACTTTACTGCCAATATGGAGGCGTAGATGGGTGTCAATTATTTGTCGAGCTAATTCAGTGAATATCTATCTATATGATTAATATGTAGCTTTACGAATGGCATGATGATTGCTTTGTTAGGCTGGAAGTCTGTAACTGTTATTGATATGGAAGGGGAATCTGTTATGCCAGTAGACGAAGAGAAAGAAGATGCCGCAGCGAGTGAGCCTGAAAAGAAGCCTAAGGGGGCACTGGTAAAGATTATCATTATTGTGTTAGCCATCATTATAGCTATAGGCGGCAGTGTTGCCGCTACGCTTTATTTTGCGGGTGTATTCCCTGGCGGGGTTGAAGAAAGTGCTGAAATGACTGTTGAAGAAGGCAGTAGTAAAAAAAGTAAAGAAAAAAGTGAGAAGAAAAAATCACCAAAACAAGCGGCTATCTACTTTCCCTTTAAAGATGCGTTTGTGGTTAATTTTATCGACAAAAACCAGATACGTTATTTGCAGATTAATGTTGAGGTGATGTCTCGCGATCAGAATGTGATTGATTCAATTGATACGCACTTACCTAAAATCAAAAACAATTTGCTAGTTCTCTTCAGCGACCTCGACATCGAAATGATTACCAGCATGGCCGGAAAGCAGAAGCTAAGGGATATTGCATTAGAAGAGCTTCGTAAAATCCTTAAAGAAGAGGCGGGAAGTGGTGAAGTAGAAGCACTATATTTCACTGGTTTTGTAATGCAGTAAGGCTGGAATTATCTATGTCTGTAAATGACCTGCTTACCCAGGATGAGATTGATGCACTGCTGCATGGAGTTACTGGTGGCGACATCGATTCAGAAGATGATGTTCCATTGGATGATGGCTCGGCGCATGAATATGACTTTAATAGCCAGGACAGAATAGTACGTGGGCGCATGCCCACGCTAGAAATGATCAACGAGCGTTTTGCGCGTCATTTTAGAATTAGTTTGTTCAATATGCTTAGGCGTACTGCTGAAATTTCGGTAGGGGGTGTTCAGATGTTGAAATTTGCAGAATATGTACACAGTCTGTTTGTCCCTGCAAGTCTTAATTTAGTAAAGGTTGAGCCATTGAGGGGAACAGGTCTATTCGTTTTTGATCCGAAGCTTGTGTTTACAGTTGTCGATAATTTTTTTGGAGGAGAGGGGAAATTTCACGCCAAGATTGAGGGGCGAGAATTTACGCCGACGGAGCAACGGATTATTCAAATCATGCTTGATTTGAGTTTTAAAGATATGAAAGAGGCGTGGAATCCCGTGATGCCAGTCACATTTAACTTTCAAGGGATGGAAGTGAACCCTCATTTTGCGAATATTGTTAGCCCGAGTGAAGTTGTAGTCGTCACGACGTTTCATATTGAATTAGATGGTGGTGGTGGTGATCTACATGTCACGTTGCCTTATTCAATGGTAGAGCCAATACGTGATCTTCTTGATTCTGGTGTGCAAAGCGATCGAGATGAAAATGATGACAGATGGTCAGTGGCATTAGTTGAAGAGATCAAAGAGGCAAGGGTAGAGATTAGTAGTCTACTCACAGAAACAGAGATAACACTGGATGAGTTGAATGAACTTAAAAGTGGCGACATTATTCCAATCGACCTACCTGAAAATGTCACTGTACGTGTAGAGGATATCCCTGTTTTTAGAGGTAAGTTCGGTGTTTCTGACGGAAAAAATGCGATTAAAATTACTGAACGTGTAGTTGCTGAGAGTACAAAGCAGCTTAAAAAAGTGACGGGGTAAAAGTATGAATGATACAACGGATAGTAATGATGATGTGGGTGATGACTGGGCATCTGCTATGGGTGAACAGGTAGCCTCTGAGCAAACCGCTGCACCTGCTGATTTTCAGAACTTACAGCCTGACACCATGGGCAGTGGTATGGAAGCGAATATCGACATGATTCTTGATATTCCTGTTACGGTCTCCGTTGAAATTGGTCGCAGCAAGATCAATATTCGGAATCTTCTTAAATTAAACCAAGGCTCCGTGGTTGAATTAGATAGGCTGGCAGGTGAGCCGATGGATGTAATTGTGAATGGTACCTTGATAGCACATGGTGAAGTGGTGGTGGTGAATGAAAAATTTGGGGTCAGGTTAACTGATGTCATAAGCGCGACTGAGCGCGTTAAAAAACTAAAATAATAGTAATTATCAATTATGTCTACTCTAATAAGAATGTTTACACTGGCAATTTTTATGTTGCCGATGCCACTTGTTGCGAATGAAGTGACTGAAGAAATACAGCGAGTTCCAGGTGTTATCAGTGCAGGCAGTATATTACAAATAGTGATAGGTTTATTTGTAGTGCTGGTTATTATTGTTGGTGCAGGGTGGCTGTTGAAGCGTTTTGGAGGGGTAGGTGGAATGTCCAATGCCAACCTAAAAGTGGTTGCAGGTATTACGGTGGGACAGCGAGAGAAAATAGTAATAGTTCAGGCCGGTGATGCTCAAATTTTGATAGGAATTTCCCCTGGAAGTATTAGAAAATTACATGTTCTTGAACGTCATATTAGTAATGAAAATAAATTAAAAGATAATATTTTTTCCGTAGAAAAAGAGAGTGAAGAATTTAGTGATCACCTCACGCAACAGGTAAAAAATCGAGAGGGATTATGAGCTGTATAGTTTCAATATTATTATATTTAGCATCAACTTCCATCGTGTTCGCTGACGCGGGGTTACCTGCGCTTACCGTTACGCCCGGTAGCAACGGTGGTGAAACCTATACGCTGAGTATTCAAATATTGGCACTGATGACAGTGTTAACACTGTTACCCGCGGCCTTAATGATGATGACCTCATTTACTCGCATCATTATTGTCCTTGCTATTTTGCGCCAGGCACTTGGTACTGCACAGACACCCACCACACAAACGTTGATTGGATTAGCGCTGTTTCTAACGATATTCATTATGATGCCTGTTTTTGAGGCCGGCTATGAAGATGGACTAAAGCCTTATATGGAAGAAAAAATCGAAGTGGAAGAAGCCATGGAAAAATCGATTGAACCTTTTAAAAAATTTATGTTGGCTCAAACTCGTGATAGTGATTTGAATCTTTTTGCTAGCCTGTCTGGTAACGAAAATATTGATTCATACGAGGAAGTACCACTCTCAATGCTGTTGCCAGCCTTTGTGACTAGCGAGCTTAAAACTGCTTTTCAGATAGGGTTTATGATTTTTATTCCATTTCTAATTATTGATCTTGTCGTCGCCAGCGTATTAATGGCAATGGGTATGATGATGTTGTCGCCTTTAATTATTTCATTACCATTTAAGTTGATGCTGTTTGTGTTGGTTGATGGCTGGGCGTTGATTATGGGCACATTAGCATCAAGTTTTTATATTTGATGGCAGTTATGAGGTAAAGAGTATGAGTCCTGGAGATGTATTAAGTTTGGGAAGATCTGCACTCGAAGTAACCATTATGATCATTGCGCTGTTATTGATTCCGGCGCTGATTGTGGGCTTGATGGTGAGCATGTTTCAGGCCGCCACGCAGATTAATGAGGCCACGTTGAGTTTTATTCCCAAACTTCTAATCACCTTCATTGTGATGCTGGTTGGTGGCCCGTGGATTTTACAGGTGATGACGACCTATACACGGAAACTGATTCAGAGTATTCCTATGATGATTGGCTGATTCGAAATGATAAAGTGATTAGCACAGTGAACTTTACCGACGTACAACTCATAAACCTTGTAATCAGCTACTTTTGGCCGTTTGCTAGAATTGCTGCATTTATTGCAGTAGTGCCCGTATTCGGCGCACGTGTTATTCCGGCTAGAATCCGTTTAATTGTCGCCATTGCTTTTACAATGGTGATTGTACCGGTACTTCCACCGCCTCTGGAAGAGATAAATCCGTTTGGAATTGATGGCTTATTAACAACAGTGGCGCAAGTGATGATTGGTTTGGCAATGGGATTTGCAATGAAGTTAATTTTTAGTGCGATTGAAACCGGAGGCCATTTAATGGCACAAACAATGGGACTAGGTTTTGCGCAAATGAATGACCCCGCTAATGGCGTTACGGTGCCAGTGGTCAGCCAGTTTTATATTATTATGGGGACATTGTTATTTTTAGCACTCAATGGACATTTAGTGATGATTGATGTGCTTGCCGAAAGTTTTTACATGCTACCTGTTTCAATGCAGGGTATTAGTCATGATGGTATATGGGTACTGATTTCGTGGTCTAGCTGGATCTTTACGGGCGCTGTTTTGATGTCACTTCCAGTCGTAGTGGCATTGCTTCTCGTAAATGTTGCATTTGGTGTGATGATGCGTGCTGCTCCGCAGTTAAATGTTTTTGCCGTTGGTTTCCCATTAACATTAACATTTGGCTTTATCTTTATGTTGGCAACGTTGCCAATTTTACTACCTCAATTTAGCAATTTACTCGAACATGCCTTTATGGCTGTCGGTAATATTGTATCTGCGAGATAATTTATGGCAGATAATAATACCGGCCAAGAAAAAACAGAAGAGGCAACCCCCAAGCGATTACAGGAATCACGTGATAAGGGGCAGGTCGCACGTTCACGTGAGCTGAGTACGATGAGTTTGTTACTTGCTTCTGGTGCCGGTTTTTTGATGTTTGGTGATTTGCTAGTGACTGATATCATGGGAATGATGCGCGAATCATTTACCGCAAGTCGTGCTGATCTTCTAGATAGTAACAATATTCCACTACTGCTTGAAAAATCCATCGAAGATGCGATTTTCGCATTAATGCCATTCTTTATTGTTGTGATGATGGTGGCATTTTTTTCACCTATGGCGTTGAGTGGCTGGTCTTTTAGTACACAAGCACTGGCTTTTAAATGGGAAAAAATGAATCCCATTAAAGGCATGGGGCGTGTTTTTTCTATAAAAGGACTGATGGAACTGATTAAGGCGCTTGCTAAGTTCATGTTGGTCATGTTGATCACAGTATTATTGCTGTGGCATCAGTCTGAGATGTATATTCTTCTTGGTGTGAAAAGTGTCGAAGCGGCGATTGCGCAGGCGGGGTACCTTTTGATGTGGGCTTTTATTTTACTTAGCTGTAGCACAATTTTGATTGCAGCGATTGATGTGCCCTTTCAATTGTGGGATCACGCTAAACAGTTAAAAATGACGCTTCAAGAAGTTAAGGATGAGTACAAGCAGACAGAGGGCAATCCTGAGATGAAGCGAAAAGTCCGTGAAGCTCAGATGGCGATGGCCGAAAAACGGATGATGGAAGAGGTGCCAAAGGCAGATGTGATCGTGACAAACCCAACACATTATGCCGTTGCGGTCAAATATGATCCATTGAAAATGGGCGCACCTATTGTTGTCGCGAAAGGTAAAGACCTGATCGCTGCAAAGATTAGGAGTCTTGCCTATAGTAATAATATTCCGCTCTTAGAAGCTCCACCGCTATCACGTGCGCTCTACCATAGTACGGAGTTGAATGATGAAGTGCCTGCTGGACTCTATCTTGCAGTTGCGCAGGTATTGGCTTATGTCTACCAGTTAAGACAGAAAAAATCTCATTTTGAAGAAACGTTGACGATGGATGATCTACCGATCCCGGATGATTTTAAGCGTGACGAGTAAGGTGAAGTTATGGCTCAAGCAAGTGTATTAGACACCGCACGTCAAATCAGTCGAAATGGACTGATTGGTGCGCCGCTGTTGTTAATGTCTATTCTCGCGATGATGGTGGTACCGTTACCGCCAATATTACTTGATCTGTTTTTTACCTTTAATATTGCGTTATCGTTGATAGTCATCCTGTCGGGAGTTTATTCGAAACGCCCCCTTGATTTTGCTGTTTTTCCAACGGTGCTGTTGATTGCAACACTATTACGACTAGCACTTAATATTGCCTCTACGCGGATTGTTTTGTTAGAAGGACATACGGGTACGAATGCTGCGGGTGATGTGATTGAAGCATTTGGTGATTTTGTAGTAGGTGGTAACTATGCAGTAGGTCTAGTTGTGTTTGCTATTCTTGTGATTATTAACTTTGTGGTGGTCACTAAAGGTGCCGGCCGTATTTCAGAGGTGAGTGCCCGCTTCACACTTGATGCGATGCCGGGTAAGCAGATGGCGATTGATGCGGATCTGAATGCCGGCGCGATTGATCAGGACGAGGCTAAGCGCCGTCGTTCTGATGTAGTCTCCGAAGCAGATTTTTATGGCTCGATGGACGGCGCCAGTAAATTTGTACGTGGTGACGCTATTGCTGGAATTTTAATCTTGTTTATTAATATTATTGGTGGTCTGGCAGTCGGGATCTTGCAGCATGACATGGCCTTTGCTGATGCGATGCGGAACTATACTTTGTTAACAATTGGTGATGGTCTGGTTGCGCAGATTCCATCGCTGATTCTTTCAACCGCCGCAGCTATTATGGTGACGCGCGTTTCTAGCGAACAGGATATGGGGCAGCAATTTGCTTCTCAAATGTTTGGAAATCCACGTGCCCTTGGGGTCACCGCTGGGGTGATTGGTATTCTTGGCTTGATTCCTGGTATGCCTAATTTAGTATTTTTAGGAATAGCATCACTTGCAGGTGGTGGCGCATATTATCTATCTGTACGCTCAGGCCATGAAGCTGAGGCAGCGACGTCTGAAAAGGCGTTATCTCAGGATGCACAAGTAGAGGCCAACAGTGATCAGGCTGAGGAAAATAAAGACCTCAGTTGGGATGATGTTGTGCCCGTGGATGTTATTGGGCTGGAGGTCGGCTACAAATTGATCCCGCTGGTCGATAAAAATCAGAATGGGCAACTGATGGCGCGTATTAAAGGCATCCGTAAAAAGCTCACTCAGGAAATAGGCTTTTTGATCCCACCGGTACATATCCGTGACAACCTTGAGTTATCACCGGGTAGTTACCGCATCACCTTAATGGGCGTAGCAGTGGGTGAATCCGATATCTATCCTGATCGTGAAATGGCGATTAACCCCGGGCAGGTATTTGGCACATTGACAGGTGTGACCACCAAAGATCCCGCCTTTGGCATGGAGGCAGTCTGGATTGACCCAGGTCAGCGTGAGCAGGCACAGACCATGGGCTATACCGTGGTTGATGCTAGCACGGTGGTAGCAACACATATCAGTCAGTTATTACAGAGTCAGGCGTGTGACCTGCTGGGGCGTGAAGAAGTTCAGCATCTGTTGGATGGTTTGAGCACAACGGCTCCGAAGCTAGTCGAAGGGCTTGTGCCAGATGTTATGCCACTGGGGGTTATCCAGAAAGTGTTGCGCAACCTGTTAGAAGAGAATATTCCGATCCGGGATATGCGCACAATTGTCGAAACGCTCGCCGTTGAGGGCACCAGAAGTCAAGATCCTGACGCACTGACAGCTGCGGTCAGAGTTAGTCTAGGACGGATGATAGTCCAGAATATCAATGGGTTGGCTTCTGATCTCCCGGTTATTTCACTTGATCCTTCTTTGGAACAGTTATTGCAAGAGTCTATGCAAAGCGGTGGTGGGTTGGAGCCAGGATTGGCAGAACGAATACATCAATCACTATTGGAATCGGCACAACGGCAAGAGTTGGCAGGGCAGCCGGCAGTGTTAGTAGTCTCAGCGCCGTTGAGGACAATGTTGGCACGATTTGTAAGAAACACAATTCCAAATATGCACGTGTTGTCCTACAACGAAATGCCGGATAACAAACAGATAAAGATTATTGCGAACATTGGAAGGCCAGAGTAGCGGTATCTGAGTGTGTGACGAGGTGAATAAAAGTGAGTAGGCAAGAAGAGATGATATACAGAAGTGATAAGCAGGGGGGGCAGGATGAAAATTAAACGTTATTTTGCGCCAGATGCGCGTCAGGCAATGCGCATGGTTCGTGATTCACAAGGGCCAGACGCCGTTATTTTATCAAATAAGCGCGTTGATGGAGGCATCGAGATCGTTGCTGCAATTGACTATGATGAGTCTAAATTACCCCATACATTGCCAACCACATCTAGCGCCTCGAATACCGACAACCAGCCTGATTTAAATCATTTGATCAATCAATCGGAGTCAACGTTGTCACACCCGAAGTTGGGCATTAAAACTACTGCAGCACAGATGCAGATGAGTGCAGCTGCACGATACGAAGGTGACTTTACTGACAGCACAAAAAAAGAAGCTCGGCAAGAATCACCGCCACGGTTCACTAATATTCAGTGGGGCCAGGAGCCAGCGATTGTTGAGATGCAGACTGAATTAAAGAACCTTCGGGGAATGCTTGAAAAGCAGCTTTCAGGGTTAGCATGGGATGATTTTACACGTCGATATCCACATAAGGCCGATTTAATCCAGCAATTGATGGCACTTGGACTGAGTGACTTATTATGTAAATCACTGGCAGAAAAACTACCAGAACAGACTCGCCCTGATGATCTTTTTAAAAATTCACTGGAATGTTTATCAAATATGATTCCAGTAGCGAATGATGAAATTCTTAATGAAGGCGGAATTGTTGCGCTGGTAGGCCCAACAGGTGTTGGAAAAACAACCACCGCAGCAAAGTTGGCAGCACGGTATGCATTACGGCATGGAAATAGACATGTCGCGCTGGTGACAATCGATAATTATCGCGTTTGCGCACATGAGCAACTGCGTACCTATGGCCGAATTCTCGATATTCCGGTTAAAACGGCCGATAGTAGACAAGAACTACGTAGAGTACTGGATGATCTTTGCGATCGTCGCCTGGTATTAATTGATACCGCAGGGATGAGTCAACGTGATAGTCATCTATCAGAGCAGGCCTCAATATTATGCGGTGATGATATGTTTATTAAGTCATCACTAGTGCTATCTGCGACCTCACAGGTAGCAAGTATGCAAGAAGTTATGCAGGCTTTTGGTGTTTTTAACCCCGTCAGTTTGATAATGACAAAGCTTGATGAAGCAACAAGTTTAGGTGGAGTGCTTGATATTACTACTCAGTATGGAATGCCTGTTTCTTATGTATGTGATGGTCAGCAAGTACCAGAGGATTTACATCTCGCTCGAGCATACGATCTTGTCAATCGTTGTGTTGATATTGTGAACAGAACTATTATCAGTAATGATAATAAGTATGGGATGGGCTTAACTACCCAACCAATGGCAAAGGGAGCGATAAATGCTAATGTCTGAGCCAGGAGTAAGTCAAATGTCAGGCCTGCATCATGTTGTGAACCCAAGGCCTGTGCGAGTTATTACGGTTACAAGTGGGAAGGGTGGTGTGGGTAAAACTAACATATCGGTCAATATGTCAATTGCGCTGGCAGCCAGTGGTCAAAACGTGCTGCTGATGGATGCTGACTTAGGATTGGCTAATGTAGATGTGCTGCTTGGCTTGCAGCCTTCATATAATTTATCTCACGTCGTTAATGGCGAGCGTTCTCTCGAAGAGGTAATGGTCTTTGGCCCTGAAGGATTGAGGGTCATCCCTGCCTCCTCCGGTTTGAAGAATATGGCCGAACTAAGTCATGCCGAGCATGCAGGTTTAATTCGCGCATTTAGTGAGCTAAGTTTTAATCCAGATGTTCTAGTCATTGATACCGCTGCCGGTGTATCAGACAGTGTTGTTACCTTCAGCCGTGCTTCCCATGAAGTGATTGTTGTGGTTTGTGATGAGCCCGCATCGATAACAGATGCGTATGCAACGATTAAACTATTAAGTCGCGACCATGGGCTTTATCGTTTCAGAATCGTAGCGAATATGGTGCGCAGCTCACAGGAAGGTGTCGAGTTGTATAAAAAACTTGTTAAAGTAACCAATCGTTTTCTTGATGCAACACTCGATTATATGGGGGCTGTTCCATATGACGAGTATTTAAGAAAAGCGATCCAGAAGCAGCGTTCAGTGGTTGATGCATACCCACGCAGTAAAGCATCCATTGCCTTTAAAAAACTGGCGCAAAAAACGGATCAATGGCCAATTCCGGACTCGGCGAGTGGATACCTCGAATTTTTCGTCGAGAGATTATTTCAATCCAGTAATGATGGAACGACAACACGATATGAATAATCTTGCTATGTACGTAACTATCCAAGATGATGAAAGACCCGCTAGAAAAGGTGCCGATGATTTGGTAGCGCGCTATGCACCGTTAGTAAAACGAATTGCATATCATATTATGAGCCGCCTTCCGCCAAGTGTTCAGGTTGATGACCTTATCCAAGCGGGAATGATTGGCCTGCTGGAAGCTTCACGCAATTATGATGCTAAACAAGGCGCTAGTTTTGAGACATATGCGGGTATTCGTATACGTGGATCAATGCTTGATGAAATACGCAAAGGTGACTGGGCACCGCGATCCGTGCATCGTAAAGCCAGGCAAGTGGCTGAAGCCGTACGAAAGATTGAAAATGAGACTGGACGTGATGCACGCGACCATGAAGTCGCTGCTGCGTTAGAGATGCCTTTAGATAAGTATCATAAGACTTTACAAGATGCGAGTAGTTGTCGATTATTAAGTTTTGAAGATATGGGGATGAATGAAGACTCAGTACCGTCAAAACTAAATGGCACAGCTACAAATCCATTCGATGGTGTGCAAAAAGATGACTTTAAGAAAAATTTGGCTGAAGCGATTTCAGGCTTGCCAGAGCGTGAACGTTTGGTGTTAACGCTTTACTATGATGAAGAGCTTAATTTACGTGAAATTGGTTCTGTTATCGGTGTTAGTGAGTCACGGGTTAGTCAAATACATAGTCAGGCATTAATTCGACTACAAGCACGTCTTGGTCATTGGGTTAATAACGATTGATTGTTGCAGGAGGTTGCATTGGACAAAAATATGAAAATACTGGTTGTAGATGACTTTTCTACAATGCGACGGATTATAAAAAACCTTTTGCGTGACCTTGGTTTTAATAATACCTCTGAAGCAGATGATGGTAATACGGCATTGCCGATGCTGAAGGATGGTGATTTTGATTTTCTAGTGACAGACTGGAATATGCCAGGTATGGAGGGAATCGATCTCTTAAAAGCAGTGAGGGCAGATGAAAAACTAGCCAATCTTCCAGTGCTATTGGTAACTGCTGAAGCTAAAAAAGAACAGATTGTCGAAGCAGCTCAAGCAGGTGTCAATGGGTATGTGGTAAAACCATTTAATGCAGCCACGTTGAAAGAGAAGATTGAAAAAATCTTTGAACGTATTGAGGCATCGAAATAATAAATTCTACGGAAGGAGAAACAAAGATGCCATTTAATGAATCAATTTTAAGTGAAAGTTGCCTGAAAGAAGCACGCGAACTTGTCTCTAGTATCGAAAATGGAGATGAAGAAAAAGCGATTGCACATCTTAACGAAATTAGTTGTATAAACGAGATAAAGATGTTTCAGGAGTTAGGCAGATTAACCCGTAATCTTCATGATACATTGTTAGGGTTAGATATTGAGACTGATATTTCTAATCTTGCTGTGAGTGGTATTCCTGATGCCAGAGAGCGTTTAAAACATGTAATAACTGTCACTGAGCAGGCCGCTCATAAAACATTATCAGCTGTAGAAGAAGCTATTCCGATCTGTGAAGAAGTGGAAAAAAGTTCTGAAAGTATAGAGCATCAATGGAAACGTTTTGTACTGCGTGATTTATCAGCTGATGAGTTTAGGGTGCTTTCACGTGAGATTGAAGGTCACTTAGAAACATCCTCAGAGCGATACAGAAAGGTAAAAAACTATTTAAATGACATTCTAATAGCGCAGGATTATCAGGATATTACTGGACAAATTATACGTCGTGTTATGGGTCTTGTTCAGGATGTTGAAGACAAATTAGTCGAGCTAATTAAACTATCAGGTAGTCAGCATCAACAAGGTAGTAAAAATAAAAACGAAAATAAAGAAAAAAAGAATTTACTAGAGGGGCCGCAGGTCCCTGGTGTTGAGAGTCCGACCGCGTTAAAGAGTCAGGATGAGGTGGATGATTTATTATCGAGTTTAGGGTTCTAGTGACAGCATGACTATCGATACAAATGACGAGATCCTGCAGGATTTTCTTGTAGAGGCTGATGAGATACTGGAGAAACTAGGTGAACAGCTAGTCGATTTGGAACAGAATCCACAGGATTCAGAGTTATTGAATGCAGTCTTCCGTGGTTTTCATACCATTAAGGGTGGTGCTGGCTTTCTCTCGCTGACTGCATTGGTTGAAGTTTGTCATTGCTCAGAGGATGTTTTTAATATTCTACGCCAGGGAACCCGAGTTGTTGATGCTCCTTTAATGGATGTTTTCTTGAAAGTTACTGATAGTCTTAGTGATATGTTTGGCGAAATTAGGGATGGTATTGATCCTACGCGCGCAGATCCAGTGTTAATTCAGTCACTAGAGAGATTTCTTTCAGCGAGTGATGAAGAAGTAGATAGTACCCAGGGAAACGAAAGTACGACGTCAAATAGTGGGATGTCAATGCAGCATTCCAACGATAGTATGCAAAACAAAGTGGATACGAATTTAGATAACAAAGATGAAATTACTGATGATGAGTTTGAGCATTTATTGGATCAATTGCATGGAAATACTACACCAGGATCTGTTTCTACTCCTGGGCAGGAAAAAGATCATAATTCAGAAACTAAAAATATAATAGGCGCTATTACATCAAGTGATGAAATTACTGATGACGAATTTGAATTATTATTAGATCAGCTTCATGGTAAAGGTTCGACCAGCAGTGAAAATAAAGTCAATATCACGGATACTAATAATGATAAAAAGGAGGGTAATAGCCAAGATTTTTCAGAAACTGAATTAATTACTGACGGCGACAATACAAAAATTATTGACGATATATGTAGTGAAAGCGGTATAGATCAAGATAAATCATCGAGTGCTCCCAATGAAGTGGATTCTGCTGTTGAAGTTTCTGGGCTAACGTCATCTGAAATAAAACCTGGTTCAGAAAAGACCACAGACAAGTCGCCTGTTTCGGATGCGCTTGCTATAAATAAATCTACGACTTCTTCTGTGCAAAACAGAAAGGAAAGTGCCCCGCAGCAAGCTGAAACAACCGTGCGAGTTGATACAAAACGACTTGATGATATTATGAATCTTGTTGGTGAATTGGTATTGGTTCGTAACAGGTTTTCAACACTGGAGGCTGTAAAATCTGATGAAGCAATGAAGCAGGCTGTTGCAAATTTAGACCTTGTAACAACTGATCTTCAAAATTCAGTCATGAAAACTCGGATGCAGCCAATTAAAAAAATATTTGGTCGCTTTCCACGAGTAGTTCGAGATCTGGCAAGAAGTTTAAATAAGGAAGTTAGTCTTGTGTTAATTGGAGAAGACACTGATCTTGATAAAAATCTTGTTGAGGCATTGGCAGATCCGCTTGTTCATTTGGTTCGTAATTCAGTTGATCATGGGATTGAAACTCCTGACGTGCGTGAGCTGGCAGGTAAAAATAGAGCAGGCAATGTAACGCTTAGTGCTGCACAAGAGGGAGATCATATTATCCTTACCATTGATGATGATGGTGCAGGAATGGATGCTGATAAATTACGAAGTATTGCGGTTAGTAAAGGGCTTTTTGATGAAGATTCGGCCTCGCGATTAGACGATAAAGAGTGTTTTAACCTTATATTTATGCCTGGTTTTTCGACAAAAGAAGAAATATCAGATATTTCTGGGCGCGGTGTTGGTATGGATGTAGTAAAAACACGAATTGCACAATTGAATGGTTCCATTGAAATCAATTCTGAATTAGGTAAGGGTAGTCGAATTGCCATTAAATTACCTTTGACGCTAGCAATAATGCCCACATTGATGGTGTTGCTTAAAGATCAAGTTTTTGCGCTACCGCTTGTGAGTGTGGTAGAAATTTTTAATCTCGACTTAACAGAAGCAAAGGTAGTGGATGGACAGTCAGTTGTATTAATTCGAGATAAAGCCTTGCCGATATTTTACCTACGTGAATGGCTGCTTAAAGGTGAAGATGAGAATACAAGGTCGAGCAGGGGCGGGCATGTGGTTGTGGTAAATGCTGGAGCAAAGCAGGCTGGTTTTGTTGTGGATCAATTGATTGGCCAGGAAGAGGTTGTTATTAAGCCGTTAGGTTCTATGTTACAAGGCACGCAAGGCCTGGCAGGCGCGACCGTTACAGGTGATGGCAAGATATCATTGATACTTGATGTACCAGAATTATTATCGATTTATGCATGATAAATCGATTAGGAGAGAAAGTGACCGTTCGCGTACTTGTAGTTGATGATTCTAGTTTTTTCAGGCGACGCCTGACAGAGATGTTGAATGCTGATAGTCATATTGAGGTTGTTGGTAGCGCAGAAAATGGTGCACAAGCGATTGAAATGGCTGCGGAGCTTCAGCCTGATGTTATTACGATGGACATCGAAATGCCAGTAATGGACGGTATTTTAGCGACAAAGAAAATTATGCTAAATACACCAACGCCTATTCTAATATTTTCATCATTGAGTGTGGCGGGTGCCCAGGCAACGCTGGATGCGCTTGATGCAGGCGCCGTAGATTTTCTACCTAAAAAATTCGATGGTATATCAAGTGACCAAAACACGTCACAACGTTTGTTGTGCGCTCGTGTACGAGTATTAGGTGCAAGAGGCCTATTTAAAAAAAACACAGCTACTTCGGTCGAGCCTCTTCTTGAAAGAAAAAGCGGTAAATTAAATGATTTAATCAAAAGGGGCCGAAGCCTTGATTTAGCAGGCATAAGACTGATTGCTATTGGTACATCAACAGGTGGGCCAGTTGCTCTGCAAAAAATTCTGACAGAAATACCCGCAGAATTTTCATTGCCTATTTTAATTATTCAGCATATGCCTGAAAGTTTTACACCTTCATTTTCAGAGCGTCTTGATTCATTGTGTAAAATCAATGTTAAACATGCTACTGATGGCGATAAGATCGTACCGGGTACTGCATATATTGCTCCAGGGGGTTCTCAGATGTTAGTAAAAAAATCTGCTGTTGGTGTCCATATTAATATTGAAAAATCTGTGGGTCAGCAGACTTATAAGCCGAGTGTTGACATTACATTTTCTTCACTGGCTAAGGCATATTCATCAGATGTTTTGGCGATAGTGCTAACAGGAATGGGTGCAGATGGTTGTGAAGGTGCCCGGTTATTGAAGAAAAATAATGCCAAAATATGGGCGCAGGATGAAGCAAGTTGTGTCATATATGGGATGCCGATGTCCGTGGTTAAAGCTGGCCTTGCAGATGCAATCGTCTCACTTGATGAAATTGCCATGCTGTTGCGGAAAAGGGGTTAATCGATGGATCTTCTAACTGTGGCCGGTGTCATTTTGGCAGCTGTTGCAATTTTAGGTGGTAACTATCTTGAAGGTGGGCACTTATCTTCACTGCTGTTGCCGGTTGCATTTTTGATTGTAGCAGGAGGAACGCTTTCTTGTATTCTCGTGCAGACACCGATGGATATTTTTATAAAGTCACTAAAGCTTTCGGTGTGGGTGCTTTTCCCTCCCAAGCTGGCTCCCGCTGAAGCAGTCGAAAAAATCATTAACTGGAGTAATATCGCGCGTAAGGAAGGACTGTTAGGGCTCGAAGCATTAGCAGAAAGTGAGTCAGATATGTTTGCAAGAAAAGGCCTTCAACTGCTGGTTGATGGCAGCGAACCTGACTCAATTCGTGGCATCATGGAAGTCGAACTCGACACCAAAGAGTATCACGACACTCAGGCCGCTAAGGTATGGGAGGGCATGGGTGGGTATTCGCCGACTATCGGAATTATTGGTGCAGTAATGGGATTGATTCATGTGATGCAGAATCTTTCTGACCCGAGCAAGCTAGGCTCTGGTATTGCGGTGGCCTTTGTAGCAACGATTTATGGCGTGGGGTTAGCTAATATCTTTTTTTTACCGATGGCTAATAAAATAAAATCAATTATTCATGATCAAACAAAATTTCGGGAAATGATTATTGAAGGTGTTGTCGCGATTGCTGAAGGGGAAAATCCTCGTAGTATAGAGACAAAACTTCAGGGGTTTATCCATTAGTGGGTAATCCGTATGGCACGTAAAAAGAAGCATGAGGAACATGAAAATCATGAGCGCTGGTTAGTTTCATACGCAGATTTTATTACGCTACTATTTGCTTTTTTTGTTGTGATGTATTCAGTTTCCTCTGTTAACGAAGGTAAATATCGCGTGTTGTCTGATGCAATTGTTGCTGCATTCCAGCAATCCCAGCGGTCATTAAAACCAATTCAGGTGGGAAAAGCGGCACGTTCTCCACAGTCAGCCAACTTGGAGTTTAGAGATACAGCAAACCCAATTAAAGTGCCCGAAGGTCCATTAAGGATGCCCTCTAGAGCAAGTAAAGTAGAAGGAAACAGCGATGAAGATGAGGTGGAGTTTTCTGAATTCCCAATGGCTGAAGCACGAATGACAAGGGAAGGTGATGGTAGTGATAATGAGAAATCAGAGCTACAAGGCATGTCAGAAGCGCAGCTAAATACTCTTGCCAATGAAATTGCAGCAGCGATGCAACCTTTGATTGATCGTGATCTTATTTCTATAAAGCGTAACAAGCGCTGGATAGAGGTTGAGATTAATACTAGCATTCTATTCTCCAGTGGCAGCGCATTAATGCAAGAGCATTCGTTACCGATTCTAGAAGCATTGTCACATATACTTGCCGCGTTTCCGAACGATCTTCGTGTTGAGGGGTTTACTGATAATTTACCCATTAAGAGCCAGGTGTTCCCCTCGAACTGGGAGCTTTCTGCTGCGCGTGCGGCAAGCGTTGTGCGTTTATTCTCGGCAGAAGGTGTTGCACCAGAGCGAATGGCTGCGATTGGTTATGGGGAGTTTCGTCCACTCGCGAGTAATGATACGCCACAGGGCCGGATCAAAAATCGTCGTGTGGTGGTGGTGGTTGCTGCGAGTCGTCATATGAAACGGCCAAATCCAGAGATTAAGAAAGAGCCTCTGCCTCCCCCTGATACAGATAGTTTTCCAGCAATTGATAAGTCTATTTATGATGAAACGCCTATTATTCAGCCTCCTCTTTCTGTTGACGTTGACGTTGAGGTAAGCAGTAATGAAGCGTTAATAATCGATAGGCCTGTGATGGATGAACAAGCAGCTGTTAACGAGTCTGCGAGGATTAAGACAGTTTCTCATGATGACGCTAGGCGGCTTGAGGCGTTGATTGAATCATCCGGATTGCACCGTAAAAAATCGTTTGAACTTGATGAGCCACTGCCGCAGTCTTCTATTAGTGAGGTTCAAGTTATCGACAACCCGGTATCTATGCCTGCATTTTTGATCCCCCCACCTATTAAACTTCGCGCTCCAATTTCAGTCTCATCGAAAAAGCAAGATGAGCGTGATTCGGCGTTAATGGCCCCGTCTGCAGGTGGTCAATAGTGCGTATCTGGGCCGTTGCAAATCAAAAGGGTGGTGTGGGAAAAACAACGACAGCTGTAACCTTAGCTGGCTTGCTATCACAACAGGGGCAGCGTGTTTTGCTTGTGGATATGGACCCGCATGGGTCAATGACCTCATATATGGGCTACGATCCAGATGGCAATGGCAATAGCCTTTATAGCCTTTTTCATAGTGGCGGCGGCACGGTTGCATCCATGGTCCGTGAAACTCAGTTTGACACTATTCAGATATTGACAGCCTCAACAGCATTAGCCACCCTTGATAAGCAACTGGGTACGCAGGATGGAAAAGGCCTCGTGATGTCGCGTGCGTTAAGTCTGTTAAGCGATGATTATGACTATGTATTGCTTGATTGTCCCCCAACGCTTGGCGTGCTAATGGTGAATGCGTTAGCGGCCTGTCACTTTTTAATTGTTCCTGTACAGTCAGAATTTCTAGCGCTAAAGGGGCTTGAGCGTATGATGCGAACAATTTCCATGATGAATCATGCGCGCATGGTACCAATACCATATCTTATTGTGCCGACACTTTTTGATCGTCGTACGCGGGCATCAGGGCAAGCATTGGATAATATGAGAGAGCGCTATCCACAATCATTGTGGAAGAATATTGTGCCTGTCGATACTCAGTTTAGAGAGGCGAGCCGAGTAGGGAAGCCCATCTCTTTTCATTCACCTCGCGCTCGAGGTGCAATCGCTTATGGTGAGTTGCTTGAGTATCTATTGCGACTTGATAAACCGGAATTTGAGGCATTGGTAGGGTGAATAAAGTAAAAGAGTCAACATTAGCCATTCAACAACAGGCACTGACTCAGTATCTGGACTCCCTGTTAATGGAGATTCCTGATCAGGAAGGGTGCGAAGTTATCCCTCAGGTTCTGGCTGTGGCCAGTGCTGAGACTGATGAGATACCTGAATGGGCGCGCTCACCTTTCAAGGTGCTTTACTTCAGTGTTGGTGAGATGCAGTTGGCTGCCCCTTTGGATAAATGTGGCAGCGTTATCACGGATTATGGTGATATTACGGCATTACCGGGTACTTCATCATATTATTTAGGCGTGATTTTACATGGGGGGCATACTGTAAGGGTGATCGATTTTCATCGTTTTGTGGCTAATGTAAGTGGTGAAAATGTATCTAAATCAATCTCTTATGCTACGCCGCCAAACCGAATTATCTTGATTGAAGGAAGGAATATTGGTATTGCCTGTCGGAATGTCGCAGAAACTGATGAAATTGCACCTGAAGAAATTCGCTGGCGTAGAGGGCTAAATAAACATTCCTGGTACCGAGGCATCGTGGTTAAAAAAATGTGTGCATTGCTTGATATCGATGTGATGTGGTCGATAGTGAATAATGACGTTGGTCACTTGTGATTTCAAAGGATGTAAATCGAACAATAAACCTAAGTTGGTACATTTTTTGCTTGCATGTAAGGTAGGGGTTGGTTTTGTCGACTTCTTGACGTCAATCTGAGTGGTAGATATGAAATTAATGATGTGGCTGATAAACGTGATGGGAGCATTGGTATGAATCAAAAGGCAGTAAATTCTGAGGACGAAGTACTTCAGTGGGTGACTTTCAGGCTTGATGGTGAGAACTATGGTATCAATGTGATGCAAGTACAGGAAGTATTGCGCGTAAGTGAAATCACGCCAGTCCCGGGTGCCCCCTCTTATATTCTTGGAATTATTAATCTGCGAGGTAATGTTGTCACGGTACTGGATACTCGTATGCGATTTGGATTGCCGCCTTATGATACGGATGACGTTTCACGTGTTGTGATTGTAGAAGCTAATGGTAATGTACTGGGTATTTTAGTAGACAGTGTTGCCGAGGTTGTTTACTTGCGTGCATCCGATATTGAAACCGCACCAAACGTCGGTAATGATGAAAGTTCAAAGTATATTCAGGGTGTCTATAGTAATGAAGGAAATCTCCTTATATTGGTCGATGTTAATAAATTATTATCTAATGATGAGTGGCAAGAGGTCGCTGATATTTAGCGGTTAATGTAATGGTTGATATAGGTAAAGTGATGTCGCCAGGCGCTTCGTGGACGAATAAAAAAAATAGGAAGTTTTCTATTAAGAAGTCTCTTAGACGCAATTACGATAAGCCGCGCGACAGAGATGCAGGCACCGAAAATGATCAAGACACTGATCGTCCCGATGATGCTCATTTTGATGGTTACGCATGAGGTAATGGATGATGGCATATAGTGAATATTTTATCGTATTGCTAGGTGTTTTCAATATTATTTTATTGATATTTTTATTGCGCTTGTTAAACCAGATACGTGCTAATCGTTACGCCTATGACAAACAAATAAAGTTGCTGAAGGATGAAGTCAGTGCATTGTGTGCTGGTGCGGCAGGTCTAGGTGCGCATCTCAATATGATTGAACAAAAAGTGAAGCGGTTGTTAGAGCGCCAGGACCAATTGGATCTACGTGATCCTTCCGATAGGTCGCTTGACCAAGCGAGTCGCATGGCTCGCAAAGGGGCTACTGTCGAGGAGTTGATTGCGACCTGTGGACTGGTTCGAGCTGAGGCTGAATTATTGACATTATTGCATCGTGCTCAGGTTGAACATGAGGATGATAGCTCATTGCGCGTGGTTTCAGTGTAACTCCCTACTGAGGAAATCAAATAAGGGCTACCCACTACACCAAAGGAAGAGCCAAAAAAAGAAAACTGTTCCCCATCGATGACTCGGCTAAAAAGGTCATCTATCTCGCGATTGAAGTCGCTTCCAAAAAGTGACGATGCCCATCAGGAATTGGAAACCAGCACTGAATCGTTTTATGATTGAATTCGAAGGTCGCTTAGCGGACTATATTTAAAATCGGCAATTACATAGAGTTATTTACAGGGTCGAGCTAATACATCTTGAGCTTGTCGCGCTTGCGATTGCAGAACACGCACCGCTGTTCAGAGAACGGATCCTATTGCAGTACGTCTTCCACCCGCACCGCAGTTCGTTATGTCTTTATGAAAGTCCATCGCTTCGCGACACGACACAGCGGTACCTCTGTCAGCGCTTTTCGAGGGCCACACCACCCCGCAGTCGATACAGCGTGCAAGACCACGGTTAGTGCGCCGTTTCCGCGGCATCTGAGACACCGTTCGGCAAGTGGATTTGTCACGCCTTTACTTCAGTCGTCATGCCAGTGATCCATGCCCGCTGAAAAAATAGAGAACGCTTGCGTGGTATTACGCCTTTTTAACCTGATTTTTTACCTCTATACACCGCCTTCGCATCAATACACTGACACGCTGCATGCTCCACGATCCGTTGCCCTGCTGATCTCTCGCATGCATGAATATGCTTAAACCAATAACGTTGACGTTCTGTCAGTGTCTTTTCAGTGGGTGATGCCATGCTGTACCCCGTGCTATCGTTGAAAACACATAGCCTGTACCGAAGCGTGTCAGAGGGATAGGGCTTACTTTCCGTTTACGTAAGTTTATACAGTGGGTAGGTTAGTGCCACGCCGTAATATACCTTTAATAACCATAATCCACAGTGGGCTAATTAACAGCGAGATCGAAATAACGGCCACTGTCATTTGGTAACCGTAGTTAGTGATGATCTGTGCCTGAATACCGACAGCGGCAAGCACAAAGCTAAACTCTCCGATCTGTGATAACAGGGTGCCTGCATAGAGGCTGTCCCGCCAGTTTTCACCGAGTACGCGAAGAATTGCGCCATTAATAAAAGTATTGGTAATGATCACCAGCAGTACCAGTGCAGTCACCTGAGCCCAGTGAGTTTGAATAAAACTTATATCGACCAGCATCCCAATCGAGACAAAAAAGAGTGCCACAAAGATTACACGGAATGACTCCAGGCTGTGATGTATCCAGCGAGTCTCTTTAGCCGCGCCGACCAGCATACCCGCGACAAAGGCACCGAGGGCGGTTGATAGGCCCGCCAGTCCGGTGATGAGCGAAAGTCCCAGACAGATGGAGAGCGCCGCAAATATTTGCAGTTCATGGTCGTTGGCAAGTAGCCTACTCAGTGGCAGATGGATGGTCTCTTTCACGGCGATATAACCGACGATAATGGCTATTACAGCCGCACCTGAGAGTTGCAGCCAGATATTGCCGGCCGCACTTTGATCCCCGCCCATCATTGAAAGAATAATCAGCATAGGGATCACGGCCAAATCCTGCGCAAGGGTAATCACTAAAACATTCTGCCCCACTCTGGTGTCTAGCTCTTTCCAGTCCTCCAGTAGTTTCAAGACGACGGCCGTGCTACTGAGGCTAATGACAAAACCGATCAATACAATACGTTCAATAGGCCACTCTAACCAGACTCCCAATGGCCAGACGCAACCGACGCTGATGACGATTTGTAGCAGCGTGCCGAGTACCGCCACTTTCCAGTTATCGATCAGTTTTTTGGGTGACACTTCCATGCCGATAAAAAAGAGCAGGAGGACTACGCCGATGGCACCCAGGCGACTCAGCAGGACTTCATCCTCTACTAGCGCAATTCCATGAGGACCAATAATAATACCCGCGATTAAATAGCCGATAACATAGGGTTGACGTACGCTGCGCAACACTAACCCTAACAGCAGTATCATCAGAATGGCACTGACGAGATAGGGCATAATCGGATCCAGGTGCATCGTTATTTATCCTCGGTGGCGTGGCGGTGCAATATAGTTGATTTAATCAAAATTTCAATGATTAAATTAAAGGGAGTTCATGCCGCTTAATGAGTGCCAGTCAATGTGGATTAAAGTCGTGTATGAGAGCCTCGCGTTAAGGTGAACACGTTAAAGCCAGTGCTTGCGTTTAAAATAGATAATCATGCCAATCACCATCGTTACCATGATACCCAGTACCATAGGATAACCGTAGTACCAGTGGAGTTCCGGCATCGCCCAGGGACTATTGGGATGGTTGAAATTCATACCATATAATCCCACAACAAATGTAAGTGGAATAAAAATGGTGGCGATCATCGTCAGTACACGCATGATTTCATTGAGCCGGTTACTGGTTGATGAGAGGTAGACGTCAATCATGCTGGCCGCCATTTCACGGTAATTTTCGATCAGGTCCATGATCTGAATGGTGTGATCGTAACAATCCCGCAGGTAAACAAAGGTACCTTCTCTGATGAGCGGATTTTCACCTCGCAATAAATGCGTCAGCACCTCACGTTGAGGCCACAGATTACGCCTTAACAATAATAGTTCACGCCGTAGACGGTGGATGTCGGCAAGCGTGGATTGTTTAACAGAAGTTCTTAATAGCGCTTCCTCAATGGTCTCAATTTTTTCACCAAAATGCTCCAGCAGGGGGTACCCCTGATCGACGATTAAATCGAGAATACAGTAAAGCAGATAATCTGCCTGTTGATTACGGATTCTGCCACTCTTTTTTTGTAGCCGTTTATACAGCGGGCCGAAGGGATCACTCTCGCCGACATGAAAGCTGATGATGTAATTTTTTCCAAGAAAAATTGAGACCTGCTCCATTGTGGTTGAGTCATCCTTGCTGGTGGGTAGCGTCATAATCATAAATAACTGTTCATCATATTCTTCAATCTTAGGCCGTTGGCCTTTATTCAAGATATCCTCCATTGCAAGCGGATGGAGCATGAAAATATCACCAATACTTCTGATAGTATCTGCGGGCATCAGGCCTTGCAGGTGAATCCAGGTAATACTGTCATTTTCAAGGTAGGGGCGGCACTCATCTGGAGTGGCCAACGCTTTGTCGATAAAATCTGTTGCCGTATAATCGATAATACGAATGGAGAGCTGGGAAGGTTCAACCCGCTGGTGTTCAATCAGCGTACCGGGCGAGGTGCCTGGCGGGTGATAGTTTTTGTCAAAATAACCCATAAAAATTCCAATGTGATGATGTAATAAATGGTATTTTTGAATCTATTGTGTTCAAAATTATAGAAAGTTGCGGCGGTTCTTTAAATATTTTTGATATTGCTACTGCATAACGTCTTTACAGCATACGAATACCGTACGCTTTTTGGAAGTTAAATTTACGTGTTGTGTTAAACAATGGCTTACTTATGATAACAAAGGAAGAGAATCAATTTAATGCTTGAAGCTGTCGTTTATTTAAAGATGTTTATTGGCTTGCTGGCGATTATAAATCCCTTTGGCGCAGTCCCACTTTTTATTAGCATGACAGCCGATGAGAATAAAATGCAGCGCCGAAAGACGGTTAACCTGGTGGCTTTTGGCGTCACGATTATCCTGCTAGTGGCACTGTTCTTTGGTGAGCTTTTGTTACAGTTTTTTGGTATCACTATTGATTCATTTAGAGTCGGAGGCGGTATTTTAGTTTTGTTGATGGCTATTTCCATGCTTCAGGCTAAAACCAGCTCAATAAGACAGACTGATGAAGAGGCTGATGAATCCATTGAGAAAGAATCAGTCGCGATTGTGCCACTGGCGATGCCGTTGCTGGCAGGACCTGGGGCGATCAGTACGGTGATATTAGCGGCACATAAATCCACTGGAATTGTTCATTACTCAATCATTGTCTTCGGTATTCTTGTGTTAAGTTCGATTGTTTGGGCTGTGCTGCGCCTATCGCCCTGGATCGCCGGCCATATCAGCGCTACCGGCATTAACATCTTTACACGTATCATGGGGTTAGTACTGGCGGCGATCGCGATTGAGTTTATCGCCAACGGGATGAAAGGCTTGTTTCCAGTGCTGGCGAGTTGATGTTACAGCAATCCGGTATTACAGCCTTTCAGGCATTACCTGATGAAATAAAAGTAACTTTTTCTATTGCGATGATGTCACTTATAATAAGGCCATCATTCATCGCATTTGATGTGTTTAAATTGACTAAGGAATAGAGTTGCAATGATGGATATTTTGACCTGGCTGGGCATTGCTTTTTGTATCTCACAGTCGGCGATGTTTTCAGGCTTAAATCTGGCGATGTTTGGCGTCAGTCGGCTGACGCTGGAAGTGGAGGCCTCTGCCAAAAATCGTTCGGCAATTAAAATTCTTCGTTTAAGGAAAGATGCCAACTTTCTGTTGACTACCATTCTATGGGGCAATGTAGGTATTAACGTGCTGTTAACGTTGCTCACCAATTCGGTAATGGCTGGCGTAAGTGCATTTCTTTTTTCAACGGCATTAATCACTCTCGTTGGTGAAATTGCACCACAGGCATACTTTTCCCGTAATGCACTGCGCATGGGGGGGCTGTTAGCCCCGGTGTTGCGCTTTTATCAAGTGTTACTTTATCCGGTGGCGAAACCGGCGGCGTTGATACTCGATATGTGGCTAGGCAAAGAGGGCATTGAGTATTTTCGTGAAGAAGATCTGCGCCGTGTGATCACTAAACATGTCAAGGCCAGTGAGAGTGATATTGGTTATATGGAAGGGATGGGGGCATTAAACTTTTTTGATCTTGATGACCGATTACTAGCGGAGGAGGGTGTAGTGCTGGACCCACTCAGTATTATTAGTTTGCCCGCTGCCAATCGACGCCCTGTATTTCCGGAGTTTGAAGGTGTTGCATCTGATCCTTTTTTACGCCAGGTCAATGCATCGGGTAAAAAATGGGTCACGATTACAGATGGGGCAGGTGAGCCGTTAATGGTACTCGATGCGGATGATTTCTTACGCCACGCCTTACTGAATGAACACTCAACAAATCCTTACGATTTCTGCCATCGACCGATTGTGGTACGTGATCCAAATGCACATATGGGTAAGGCTATTGTTCGATTTAAAGCGTCACCGAAATCAGAGGTCGACAATGTTATCGACAATGATCTGATTCTACTTTGGGCAGCAGATAAACGTATTATTACCGGCGCTGATATTTTGGGCCGTTTATTATATGGTATTGTCAAAGAGAAACGCGAAGCATAATGTAAACTGTGCCAATCAAAAATTTCATTTAAAAATAACTTACCACTAAGAGGCTGTTTTTTTATGATGTTGATATTATTTAAATTGACTTAAGGTCCTGACTTATGCCGATTGATTTTAAAAAGTATGGTCCATTAAATGGACATGATGAGTTAATTTCCAACAAAGGTAATCCGCGTCAGGCGGCACGTCAGTTATGCGGTTACTTTTCCGGGTTGAACGACGATGAAGTGACTGAGTTACGTCTGGCAGTGGATGTCATGATCAAGGCGCTGGGTATCTCGTTTACTGTCTATAGCGAAGGAACTAATATTGATCGCTCATGGCCGCTTGATTTAGTGCCCAGGGTGATTAGCAGTAAAGAGTGGGAGCGTACTGAGGCGGGCCTGAAACAGCGACTGAAAGCGCTCAATATGTTTATTAACGATCTTTATAATGAGCAGCAGATTGTTAAAGACGGCGTATTTCCACAAGATGTGTTGGATGGTGCGAAAAATTACCGCGCTCAATGTGAAGGGATAACCCCGCCTTATGGAGTGTGGGCACACATCAGCGGAACAGATCTGGTGCGAGATGGCGACGGCACTCAGTATGTATTAGAAGATAACCTTAGAGTTCCATCGGGTGTCTCATACATGCTCGAGAATCGTCACGTCATGAAGCGCGTCTTTCCTGAGCTGTTTCAGGATACGCGTATTTTACCGGTGGATGATTACACCACTCAGTTGTTTGATATGCTCGTTTCGATTTCACCACGGCAGGAGAAACTTCCAGAGGTCGTGGTGTTGACACCGGGAATCTTTAACTCAGCCTACTTTGAACACAGTTACCTGGCGCAGCAGATGGGGGCAGAACTGGTGCAGGGCAGCGACCTGATGGTCAATAGTGATGACTGTGTCTACATGAAAACGATTTACGGGCTAAAACAGGTCGATGTTATTTATCGTCGTGTTGATGATGATTTTCTCGATCCAGAGGTGTTCCGTAAAGATTCGACGCTGGGTGTAGCGGGCTTAATGCGCGCCTGGCGAGCAGGCAATGTGGCCATTGCCAATGCGCCTGGTGCGGGTGTGGCCGATGACAAAGTGGTGTACACATTTGTGCCTGAAATGATCAAATATTATCTCAATGAAACCCCATTACTCCCCAATGTGCCTACCTATTTATGTATGAATGATGATGATTGCGCCTATGTCCTTGATCATCTTGCCGAGCTAGTGGTTAAACCTGCCAATGAATCGGGTGGGTATGGATTGCTGGTCGGACCGATGGCGACTAAAAAGGAACTTAAACAGTTTGCACGTCTGATTAAGCAAGATCCACGTAACTACATCGCGCAGCCGACACTAAATCTTTCAACCGTACCTACTCTGTTAGAGGATGGCACGATGGCCCCTCGCCATGTGGATCTTCGTCCATTTACATTGCAGGGGAAACGCAGTTACACCACGACGGGCGGACTCAGCCGTGTCGCACTTCGTGAAGGCTCGTTAATTGTTAACTCTTCTCAGGGCGGCGGTAGTAAAGACACCTGGGTGGTAAAAGTGGGGAGTAAATAATGTTATCGCGTGTCGCTGAGAATGTTTACTGGATGGCTCGCTACCTGGAGCGTGCTGAAGACACATCACGTCTGATTAGTAGTATGACTAACTTGCTACTGGATATGCCGGACGATGCGGATGTCACCTGGTTTGAATTAATTAAGGTGGTCGGTGCTGAAACCCATTTTATAGAGCTTTATGAGGATAAACGAGACGAACGTTCAGTGATGCGCTATCTGATTACTGATCTGCGTAACCCCAGTTCAATCGTCGTGTGTATCAATGCAGCCCGAGAAAATGCCCGTGTCACTCGCGACATTATTCCAAACGAAGTCTGGGAACAGGCTAACGAACTATTTTATTATAGTAACGAGAATTCAAAAGGTGCGGTAGCGCGGCGTAAACGAAATGACTTTATGGGCCATCTGGTTCGTCGCTGTCAGACCATGACCGGTATCATGATGGGCGCGATGTCGCATGATGCTGCGTACCAATTTCTACGTATCGGGCGTAATCTTGAGCGAGCAGATATGTGCAGTCGCATCATCGATGTTGCCGCAGGTAATCTGATGTCGGATGAGGAAGAGTTTAACCCAGCATTTGCAACGGTACGCTGGATTAACGTACTAAAATCTCTGAATGCTTTTCAGGCCTACCGAATGGAAGGCTATCTAGGGGTGAATGGGAGTGACGTGCTCGATTATTTATTTAATCAGCAATACTTTCCACGTTCTATGGGACACTGCCTCAAGGAGATTGGTATCTGTATCTCAGAGGTTCCCAATTCACGTGCGCCGAGATTAAAACTTAACCGTATGATAAAAGAGCTCGACGACGTCGCTGTAAAAAGCCTGAAACGGAGTGGACTCCATCGTTTTGTCGACAAATTTCAGGCCTCTGTCGATGAGTTACACAGCGTTATTGCTGATACCTATTTTAGGTAGCAATAAAACAGATGCAAAATTTTTATTGCAAATGTGGACATCTGGTCTTTTTTAATAATAGTGCCTGTATCCACTGCGGAACAGTACTCGGTTATTCGTTTAGTCAGGCACGTATGGTGAGTCTTGAGGCTAGCGGTGACGAATGGCGTGACCCTGAGCAGAATGATTCGTATCGCTTATGTGAAAACCGCAAACAATATAAGGTATGCAATGGCATCGTTAACAGTACAGGCAGCGAGAAATTTTGCATTGCATGTCGACTCAACCACACCATTCCAGATCTTTCTGAACCTGAGAATCTGTTGCGTTGGCGCAAGATAGAACAGGCAAAACGCCGTCTGATTTACGGACTATTGTCATGCGATCTTCCATTAGAAATATCGGTGGCCGGTTATCCTCGCGGCATGATGTTTGAGTTTCTTGAAGACCAGCGCAGTAATCCCAATATGCCTGAAGAGTTTGTCACCACGGGGCATCGCAGCGGCATGATCACCTTGAACGTGATGGAAGCCGATGACGTTGCACGTGCGGTACAGCGTGAGCAGAGCGCAGAACGTTATCGGACTGTGCTGGGCCATTTTCGTCACGAATCTGGGCACTATTATTATGAGCTTTTATCTGCACAGGAACGGGGATTCGAGGCCCTTTTTGGGGATCCACTTCAACCCTATACAGAAGCATTGAATCTGTATTATGAGCAAGGGCCACTGAGTGGGTGGCAACATAACTTTATCAGTGCCTATGCCAGCGCTCATCCTCTCGAAGACTGGGCTGAGTGTTTTGCGCATTATTTGCATACGATTGATACTGTGGAGACAGCAGTGGCGCGGAATGTAATTGCGCCACTTAAAGAAGATGGTTCGATTGAACCGTTGCTTGAATGCTGGGAGGGACTCGCAGTGACGCTTAATGAGCTTAATCGCGGACTTGGTCTGCGTGACGCTTATCCATTTGTGGTAACGCCGGGCGTCTCTGACAAATTAAGGTTTGTCGACGAGGCGGTACGGAGTCATTCACGTAACAGCTAATATTAAACCAGTAAGTTGTTTAGCCCTTAGTGGGGCTATCATGAATAATGGGATGGATATTATTACTTGCCGAAGCCGTCCTTTTCTCCCATTCGAGGGGGGGGAGGGCTGCAAAGGCGCTATTGAGTGCTTCATTCCAGCTCTGGCGAATGGAGCGGAGATACTCGTCATCTTCATTCAGACGTAAGTAGTGATTACTTTCGAAGGAATCTTTTTCATAGACCATCACTTCAATGGGCGGCCCAACCGTCGCATTTGATTTGATGGTTGAGTCCATCGAGACTAGCGCACAACGTGCGGCATCTTCCAGTGTGGTTTTACGCGTGATAATCCTGTCGAGTATCGGCTTGCCATATTTACTCTCGCCAATTTGTAAAAATGCGGTCTCATCGGAGTCGGCAATAAAATTTCCGGCGGCGTACATGAGATAAATAGCCGGGGCACCGCCTTTTACCTGTCCACCAAAAATTAATGATGCGGAGGTATCGATTTTAGCCCCGGTGGTAGCGGTCTGTGCCTTAGTCTGTTCCTCACGATTGATATCACTGACATAAGTGGCCGCTTCGCTCATCTTTTTGCATGTAAGCAAACTTTTTTTGGCCTCAGGGTCATCGAGTTCATGCTCTATGCGGCTGACGATAGCCTGTGTGGTGGCCAGATTGCCGGCGGTGAGCAGTACAAACAAACGGTCGCTGGCAGGCGTAAACAGGTGCATTTTGCTGTAGGTTGAAAGCATGTCCGCACCGGCATTGGTGCGAGAGTCGGAGCAGAACACGAGACCGCTTTGACTGGAAATCGCCACACAATATGTCATCTTACAAAATCCCCTGATGTAATCAATGGGCTATTTTACCGGAGTTGAGCAATATGCGCCCGTTTAATTGAGGGCGATAACAGTAATAATCGCAGTAATAATCAGGAGGTAAGTGTAGCGATGATGCGGTCTTGACGGGCGTAGCCATCTGTGAATATATCGCGGGCTGGCAAGTGTAAAAACAGCCCAACAATTTACACTATTTTGTATCAATTTATGGTTTAATGCTGCGATGTTCAGACCGTTAGAAATATTCATTGGGCTACGCTACACCCGCGCCAAACGCCGTAACCATTTTATCTCTTTCATCTCACTGATCTCTATTCTAGGGATCGCGCTGGGGGTGACGGTGCTTATTACTGTTATTTCAGTGATGAATGGTTTTGAAAAAGAGCTGCGTGAACGCATCCTGGGCGTGGTCTCTCATGCCACAGTACAGGTGGTGGGCGCGCCGCTACAGGCGTGGCCGGAGGTGAGTGAGTTACTGCGTCAATATGATGGGGTCGTCGGTGTCGCTCCCTATATTCAGGCCGAGGGGATGTTAAGCCAGGGTGCTGCCGTCAGTGGTACGTTGATTCGAGGCATTCTGCCATCACAGGAGGGCGAGGTCTCCGAGCTGGGTGACAAGATGCTCGCCGGAAAACTGGATAACCTGCATCCCGGTGAGTTTGGCATTATCCTGGGCAAAGACCTCGCGCTTTCGATGCGTGCCGGGCTGGGTGACAAAGTGACCCTGATCACGCCGCAGGCGAGTGTCACAGCAGTCGGTATTCTGCCGCGGCTTAAACGCTTCACGGTGGTCGGCATCTTTGAGATAGGCATGTATGAATATGACAGCGCGCTGGCACTGTTACACCTTGAGGATGCGTCCAAATTGTTCCGCCTTGAAGGGGGCGTTACCGGCGTCCGTTTGAAACTCGAAGATCTGGATGATGCACCGAAGCTGACCCGCCAGCTGCTGGCCGAACTGCCACCGGGCTACCATGCCAGTGACTGGACACGCCAGCATGCTAATTTTTTCCGTGCGATACAGATGGAAAAAACGGTGATGTTTTTCATACTATTACTGGTTGTGATTGTGGCCGCGATCAATATTGTTTCCACATTGATGATGATGGTGACGGAGAAAGAGAGTGACATTGCCATCTTGCGCACACTCGGGATTAGCCCCGGCTCCATTATGGGTGTGTTTGTTGTACAGGGTGTGGTGATTGGTGTGATCGGCGCGCTGTTCGGCACTATCGGTGGTGTTGCTCTGGCGCTGAATGTCGAGACGCTGGTGCCTGCAATCGAAGAGTTATTCAAGGTGCAGTTTCTGGCTGCGGATGTCTATTATATCAGTGACCTTCCCTCTGACATGCGTAACGCAGATGTGATTACGATTGCTATCTCTTCGTTAGTGATTTCGCTACTGGCCACACTTTATCCCGCATGGCGTGCCTCCCGTACACAGCCGGCGGAGGCGTTGCGTTATGAGTGATCAAGCGATTCTACACTGCAAAAACCTGCAAAAACGTTTTACTGAAGGCGGCATGAACGTTGACGTGCTACGTGGCATTAATTTCACCGTTGCAGCCGGTGAGCGTATCGCGATTATCGGCAGTTCCGGGCAGGGAAAGAGTACGCTGCTCCATCTGCTGGGTGGACTCGACAGCGCTTCGGGCGGAGAGGTGTTTGTCGAAGGTGAAGATATGATGCAGCTCAGTGAAAAGCGGCGCGGGCTATTACGTAATCGCACCCTCGGTTTTGTCTACCAGTTTCACCATTTACTGGCAGAGTTCAGTGCGCTGGAGAATGTCGCGATGCCGCTGTTGATTCGTGGCAGTGCTCCAGCAGTCGCGAGCCAAAAGGCGGCTGATATTCTCGACAGGGTGGGGTTAAGTGCCCGTTGTCAGCACAAACCGGGGGAGATGTCCGGTGGTGAACGTCAGCGTGCGGCGGTTGCGCGTGCGCTGGTTACAGAACCCAAGTGTGTGCTGGCCGATGAGCCGACCGGTAATTTAGATCGTAAAAATGCCGATCAAATTTATGGCCTCATGCTGGAGTTAAATCAGGAGTTGAATACCAGCTTTGTGGTAGTGACTCATGAAGTTACGTTAGCACAGCGGATGGATCGGATTCTGGTACTCGAAGATGGCGTATTAAATAATCACGACACTGTAGGTTAACTTTTTTGACGTTTTTCTTTGCGGCATCGGCGACGTTCTTTCCAGTCTTTCAAGACTTGTGAGCGCCAGAACCAACGAATAATAATATTACTGACCACGGCGGAAAATGTCGCCACTAGAAAGCAGCCCAGTAAAAAGGGCGCCCAAATGTCACCCAGTTGCGTCATCAGCCACTCAACCGTCAGTTTAAAATCGATATTTCTGACTGGCGTGCCAAGCACCCAGGCACCTATTTTATAGCTACCATAAAAGATAGGTGGCATAGTAAAAGGATTGGTTATCCATACGAGCGCTACGGAGATTGGTAAGTTCACGCGTAACGCAATGGCAGCAGCAGCAGCCAGTACCATCTGAAAAGGTACCGGTACAAAGGCCATAAAGAGCCCTACAGAGAAGGCACCCGAGACTGAGCGGCGATTTAAATGCCACAGATTAGGATCATGAATCAGTTTTCCAAAAATTTTCAGGTGCTTGTGTTCGCGGATTTTTTTATAATCCGGAAGAAACCTTTTTATTATTTTTTTTGGCATCCGACAACAATAGCTTAAGCTAGCGGTGGCTGTCTATATTTAGACAACTGATCTGTATTGTATAAGTAAGCATAACCAGGGAAGGATATGCGTCTCGGAGCAGTAGCATTTTTATGCGGCGTCTTGTTGTTTCAGCAGCTTGTTGAGCTACCACAACTATCGACGATCCAAACGACACTATGGCTGGCGCTATTGCTGCTGGCTGTCACCGTTACGCTATTTATCCGCCAGCTTAGGCCATTGCTGTTTTTGCTTGCAGGTTTTCATTGGGCGTTGCTCCACGCAGTCCTTATATTATCGAGCGCATTACCGACGACTCTTGAAAAACAGGATGTGGTGATTCAGGGGTCGATTGCCTCGCTACCCCAACAACAGGGACGCAAGTGGCGCTTCCTGTTCGATATTGAAACCCTTAAACATGACGGGATCATTGTCGTTGAAGCACCGCGACACGTGCGGCTTAACTGGTACGGCCGTGCCCCTGCTCTTAATGTTGGGGGCCGCTGGCAATTGACCGTGCGTTTGAAACGACCGCATGGATTTATGAACCCCGGCGGCTTTGATTATGAAGGGTGGCTCTTTCAGCAGGGTATCCGTGCAACGGGGTATGTGCGTACGTCAGAAGAAAACCGTCGTTTATCAAGTGGGCTAACTCATTACCCAGTGCAACGGGTACGCCAATCACTCGCCGATGCAATCACATCACACCTCGAGCAACCTGAGTTTAGTGGTATTGTGATGGCACTTGCCATCGGCGAACGGCAGGCAATCAGCCAGACTCAGTGGGATATACTGAGAAAAACCGGCACGATTCACCTGGTCGCCATTTCAGGGCTGCATATCGGACTGGTCGCGGGGATGGTTTTCTTTGTCGTGCAGTCCCTGTGGCCGCGACTTGCCAGTGTGGCACTGCGTTGGCCGGCACCGAGGGTGGCAGCCATCGCCGGGTTTTGCGCCGCGCTGCTCTATGCGGCCCTCGCTGGATTCACTATTCCCACGCAACGCGCGTTGGTGATGGTGGCGGTGGTGATGTTGATGCTCTTCCTGCAACGCCAACGTCGCTTCAGTGATACGGTATCACTAGCACTGTTGACCGTGCTGGTGATCGATCCGTTTGTGGTAATGTCAGCGGGTTTTTGGCTCTCGTTCAGTGCAGTCGCGGCGATTATCTTTGCGATGAGTGGTCGTCTCAATCGCCGCGATTTGTGGTGGCGCTGGGGGCGAGTCCATCTGGTGGTGGCGATTGCGCTATTACCACTGTTATTGATGACCTTTCAACAGGTGCCTCTTCTTTCTCCACTGGCCAATTTCATCGCTGTGCCGTGGGTGAGTCTCTGTGTAGTCCCGTTGGTGTTACTGGGCACATCGCTTATCCTGTGGCTTCCAGAAGTCGGTGCGTGGTTGTTAAACACTGCCTCGATAGCACTCAGTTGGTTATGGCCATTTTTAGAATTACTGGCTGCGCAGAAAGTGGCCCTTTGGCAGCAACATCCACCCGTAGTCTGGACATTGTTCCCGGCATTGATCGGCATTCTCTTGCTGCTTGCCCCACGTGGCATTCCGGGACGTTGGCTTGGGGTTATCTGGTGCCTGCCATTGTTGCTGGTCACACCCCCGCGTCCCGCCGACGGGGAGTGGTGGTTCACGTTACTGGATGTTGGGCAAGGGCTAGCGGCGGTCGTACAGACGCAAAACCATACGCTGGTTTATGATACCGGGCCGCGATTTAGTAACAATTTTGACACGGGCAGCGCCGTTGTCGTCCCTTTTCTAAATCAGGCGGGTGTCAATGGTATCGATATGCTGGTGATCGGACACGGTGATAATGACCATATGGGCGGCGCGCATTCTGTGACCACTCTGATGGATGTGAAGCAGGTACTCACCAGCGTACCGAAAAAAATCAGCTGGCGTAAATACGCGCAGCATTGTATCGCTGGACAGCAGTGGCAGTGGGATGGAGTGATATTTGAAATCCTCCATCCATCATCAAACGGGTTTGCGGGTAATGATGCTTCTTGCGTACTCACGGTTCGCTCGCTCGCACAAGCCAGTGGTGTAGCGGCATCGCTGCTATTAACAGGCGATATTGAGGCCGCGGCAGAGCGTGCCTTAGTGAAAGAAAGCACTGATAAATTACACGCAAAGGTGGTAGTGGCACCGCATCATGGCAGCAAAAGTTCATCGGGCGATGCCTTTGTCGCAGCGGTTTCTCCTCAATATGCGCTGTTTCCGGTGGGTTATCTTAATCGTTACCATTTTCCTCATCCATCTGTGACCACGCGCTATCGGGTGCAAGGGGCTCAAATAATGGAGAGTGCCAGTGAGGGCGCGCTTACTTTTCATTTTAATGCCGTGGGCGGTGTCGCTGAGATACACCGTTTTCGTCATACTAACAGGCGATATTGGCATGTAAAGTAACCGGGAATTGAGGGGATTGTATTTGTCCTGCCGAATGCTCATTCAAGAGTATGAAAAAAGCCCATTATTCCGGTATGATGTCGGCTGTTATTTCTAATTAAACAAGGGATTAAACGCGCGTGTTTGAACTTGTACAGTCTGGTGGCTGGTTGATGTTGCCGATCCTGCTCTGCTCGATGATTGCTTTTGCCATCATTGTTGAGCGCACCTGGTCATTGCAAAAACAGAAAATCTGCCCTAATGATTTAGTGGCGACCATCTGGAAGTTGGAAAAACAGAATAAACTTAATCCGGGTGAAATTGATCGCCTGCGTGAAGCATCACCATTGGGTAAGATTCTCGCTGCGGGCCTGGTCAATTTACGCCATGAACGGGTGATCATGAAAGAGAGCATCGAAGAGACGGGACGGCAGGTGGTTAATGAGCTCGAACGCTATCTCAACACTCTGGGGACGATTGCGTCCATTACCCCATTGCTCGGACTGCTGGGCACGGTGATCGGTATGATTAAGGTGTTTGCTGCGATCACGACCGCGGGGGTGGGTGACCCCGCCGTATTAGCGGGCGGTATCTCTGAGGCATTGATCACCACGGCCACCGGGCTCTCGGTGGCGATTCCCAGTTTGATCTTCTATCGCCACTTTCGCGGTAGAGTAGAAGGGCTTGTCTGCATCATGGAAGCCGAATCAATCAAGATGGTTGAAGTGCTGCATGGAGCGCGTGAGAAAGAAGGCCGCATATAGCGCGTCATCGATTGAGAGTCTAAACATTGAACCTTCGTCAATTCACAAAACAGGACCCTGAGGTCAACCTGACGCCACTGATCGATGTGGTGTTTTTGTTGCTGATTTTTTTCATGGTATCAACGACCTTTACTAAGGAGTCTGAAATTACGGTGGACCTGCCAGAGGCGAGTGCCGAACCGGTTGAAAGCATGCTTGCACCGATTGATTTGACGATTGATGTGACAGGGCGCTTTTATATCAATCAGCAGAAAGTAGTGAATCGTCAGCTGAGTACATTAAAGCAGGCGATTGTACTCGTGGTCGATGGGCGTAAAGATGTCGCACTTACCATCAGCGCCGATGCCAATACGCCGCATCAGGCCGTCATCACCGCCATGGATGCCGCCAGACAACTCGGCATCGTTAAGCTTTCAATCGCCACCAAAAAATCGAACGATACCCCTTGAGCCGGTTCAAGCACGATATACCGCAGGAGATCACCCAGGGGGCGGAGATTTATCGCCGCTTGCTACGCTATTTGATCCCCTACAAATTGGCGTTTGGCATTGCAGTGATCGGGATGGTGTTTGCGGCGGCAACAGACACTGGCATTGCAGCGATACTTAAGCCATTGTTAGATGGTGGGTTTGTTGAAAAAGACCCGACGTGGATTCAGTTGTTACCGGTATTATTTATTGGACTGGCGCTCCTGCGTAGTGTGAGTACATTTGTTTCAACGTTTGTAATGGCATGGATTGGTCGTAATATTGTTAAAGTATTACGTCGAGAGATGTTCACCCACCTGCTTAAATTACCGACCAGTTTTTATGATGGAAGCTCATCTGGGCAGTTGATCTCTAAATTTACTTTTGATGTCGAACAGGTTGCTGATGCAGCAACTAATGCCATCACAATCATCATAAAAGATGTTTTGACGGTTACATTTTTATTGATCTTTATGTTTTATACCAGCTGGCAGTTATCGATGGTCTTTTTACTACTGGGGCCTGTCATTGTGGTATTGGTGACTTTTGTAAATAAACGTTTCAGGCGTATTAGTACGAATATACAGGCGTCGATGGGAAATGTAACTCAGGTCTCTGAAGAGGCGATTGAAGGTCATCGAGTGATCAAAACCTTTGGCGGACAGGGATATGAATCTGCTCATTTTGAAGCGGTTAATGAGGGTAATCGTCGCCAGTTTATGAAGATGATCGCGACCAGTGTTGCCAGCGTACAGGTCATTCAATTGATCTCTGCTTGCGCGTTGGCCACGATTATTTTTCTGGCAACGAGTGAGCCTATTTTAGAAGAGATTACTGTCGGTATTTTCATGTCTTTTCTTGCTGCGATGATGATGTTGCTGACGCCCATCAAGCGTCTTACGACAGTCAATGTGACTGTGCAACGCGGCATTGCAGCGGCCAAGAGTCTTTTTAACCTGCTTGATGCGCAAGCTGAAAACGATAATGGTAGTATCGAAATTGAACGAGTCACGGGGGCTGTTGAATTCAAGGGGGCCTGCTTTGCATATGAACAAAGTAAAGGAGTGGTCCTGGATGATGTATCATTTAGTGCCATGGCAGGTAAGAGCATTGCATTTGTTGGCAAGTCGGGAAGTGGTAAAACGACTTTAGTGAGTCTGTTACCGCGTTTCTACGAATTGACTGCGGGCAGTATTACGATTGATGGGCATGATGTCTGTGACCTTAAACTCGAAAATCTTCGCCAACACATTGCGTTAGTCAGTCAGGACGTTACCCTGTTTAACGATACTATAGCGCGTAATATTGCTTATGGGAGTCTGAAAGAGAGTAGTGAAGCCGATATTATACGTGCCGCAAAGGCGGCGCATGCAATGGAATTTATTGAGGCCCTGCCTGACGGCCTCAATACGATGGTAGGGGATAATGGCGTATTGCTTTCCGGTGGCCAGCGTCAACGCCTCGCAATCGCGCGTGCGCTGTTGAAAAATGCGCCTATTCTGATTCTCGACGAAGCAACCTCTGCACTGGATACCGAATCCGAGCGTTATATTCAAGCCGCGCTGGATGTGTTAATGAAAGATCGTACGACTTTTGTCATCGCCCATCGTCTCTCTACGATTGAGAAGGCCGATACTATTATTGTGATGCATGAAGGGAAAATCGTAGAAAGTGGCAAACACGAACAACTGCTTGCGATGAAAGGGTACTATGCAAATCTCTATCACTTACAGTTTGAACCTGCATCTACTGTGTCAGCGCATTAAACCATTACTTATCAATAGTATGCCAGATGAGCAGGATTGAAAAAATTTGGTACGAAGGTCACTGGGCATCTATTCCGCTGCTCCCGCTCTCATGGCTGTTTCGTTTAATTGTAATGATGCGGCGTTGCTTGTATCAATGGGGCTGGTTGAAGTCCAGTCAATTTCCTGTACCACTGATCGTGGTTGGAAATATTAGTATTGGTGGCACCGGTAAGACGCCATTTGTTATCTGGTTAGTCAATTACTTGCGTATTAACGGCTATAGCCCGGGGATCATTTTACGCGGTTACGGTGGCAATGCGACCGAGTGGCCGCGACAGGTTTCTGCCGACAGTGACCCTCTCGAGGTCGGTGATGAAGCGGTATTATTGGCACGACGTTGCCACTGCCCAGTCGTCGCGGCACCAGACAGAGTAGCCGCTGCGACAGCCTTATTAGAAAGCAACGATTGCAATATCATCATTTCAGATGATGGTCTACAGCACTACGCGATGGGGCGTGATATTGAGATAGCGATTGTTGATGGTGAACGACGTTTTGGCAACCGACAGATGCTACCCGCAGGGCCGCTACGTGAACCCGTAACACGCCTGCTAGAGGTTGATTTAGTCATCGTTAATGGTGACCAGGCATCAAACGGCGAATACAGAATGACACTGTCACAGTGTTCCCTTTATAATTTGCTCGATACTTCCAGACATGAAGCGATAGCGTTATTTAAAGGCAAAACCGTACACGCTGTGGCCGGCATTGGAAATCCTGATAAGTTTTTTCAATGGCTTAAAAAATCGGGGGTTGAGGCGATTGCACACCCCTTTGTTGACCATCACACTTATACGCCTGACGACCTGGCATTTGGTGATGATCGACCTGTGATAATGACGGAAAAGGATGCTGTAAAGTGTACTCATCTAGCGCGGCCCAATCATTGGGTAGTCGGGATTGAGATGTCACCCGAAGTGGGCGTTGAAACAAAGCTGCGAACCTTATTAAAAGAATTTGAAGTTATTCATAACAACTAGGATCTAATCGTAATGGATAAAAAATTACTTGATATATTGGCCTGTCCTTTATGTAAGGGGCCTCTGGTGTATAAAGCCGAGCAGAGTGAACTGATTTGTAAAGTCGATAGACTGGCATATCAGATTCGTGATGATATCCCGGTAATGCTGGTAGATGAAGCGAGAGAGATGCCCGCCGACGAGGAAGTTTAATGGGCTTCTATGTCGTGATTCCTGCACGTTATGCCCCGGTGCGTCTGCCGGAAAAACCACTGTGTGAGATCGCTGGCAAGACCATGATTCAGCATGTCTATCAGCATGACGGTGCTGACAAGGTCATCATTCTGTAGAGGAAAAGGTTTTGGCCCCAGTGATTGACGAAGCGCTTACTCAGCTAGAAGAAACATTCGGTAAGTGTTATGATGTTAACGTAATTAAACGTGAGTTATCTCAGAAGTACTATCCCCATGGCATCAGCATCTAGAACGCCATCTGTCGTCATTAGTACGGGAACTGTTATGGTATTTGGAACACGACGGTGTGCTTCTCCATGTTGGTCCGGTTGAATTGAGGTATGTTTTTCGCAATCCTGCAGCACAAATGATGGCCCATCTTCGAGTATTTCGATTATCTCGAATGTCACATCGCGAAAACGGACGCGTTGTCCAATCGAGTCACGCAAGGCTGTAATCTTTGGTTTTACAGGTATCATGCTCGAAGCCTCATGTTAGGATGAAAAATAAAATATCCGTCAGCCGTGACTGTACTGATAGTTTAAACATTAACACGATTCTATAATTTAATATTATTAAACTCCACAAGTAATCATACAAGTATTAGCCACGAGAGTATTTCTCTTTTTCATCAGACTAGTGCAATTTCAGTCGGGGTCTTCGGTCGACGAAGCAGGAATTTTTTTGGAAAAACGCTCGCTGATCGTCATGGAAAGCGAAGCGCGGGCGATTAGTCGCCGATAGTCCACGCCGTCTGCCCTTTCGTAGTTGCGAGCGTTAGCGAGTGGCGGAGAAATGCAGGAACGGCTTTAGTGGGCGTAGAGTCGTTGTGGTAGCAGTGTTGAGTGCAACGAGTGAGCGTTAGTGAACAAGGTTGTGCGAAGACGCTGCGGACGCAGGATGGTCGGGGCAAAAGGAATTAGCTGTCACGTAAGTGAGTGAATTATCGGCATGGACGCCGAATAATTTTTAGCGAAGTAGGGACACAATCGAAAATACTGGTTAAATTTACTCGACCACTACAAGTAAACCGTGGGAAGTTCATTATGATTGAAATCCCTTCGCAAAAGACAAGTGGTGTTTTTGTTGATATGAACATTATTTCATTGTATGTTTACTCTTAAATGGATTCTGAATATAGGAAAGGATAGGGGGGCAAGAAAATGCAGCGTAAAAAAAAATCATTTTCAGCCACTTGGTTGATCATTCTTATCTGCTCTCCATCACTAGTTTTGAGTGATATCTCCACAGATGAGTTGTTTGAGTTGTCGATGGATGAGTTGCTTGACATAGAGGTAGAAATAGTAACAGGCAATACCCAAAAGCTTTCACATGCCCCCGCTGTTGCAAGTGTCATTTCAGCGGCTGAAATTAAAGCAATGGGTGTTACAGAGTTTAGTCAAGTATTGGGTATGATCCCTGGTGTTTATGTTTATCCTGACCCAGTGGCACGTATGGATTCTCATTTTTCAATTAGAGGAATTCAGACTGCTGATAATTCTCAGGTCCTGATTCTATTAGATGGCCATGATATGACATATGTGGCAACTGGATCAACACCACAAAATTTCCGTATGCCTGTTGCAAATATTTCACGAATAGAGGTTATGCGTAGTCCTGGATCAGCGTTATATGGCGCTGATGCCTTTGCTGGTGTTATCAATATCATTACCAAGCAAGCTGACGAGATTGATGGCTCTGAGGCGGGCTGGCGTCAGGGTTCATTCAATACTCAGGATATCTGGCTTCAGCATGGGGCCAGTTTGGATGGCGAGTGGAATCTAGCGTTTAGCTTGGAAACAAGTAGCAGTGGTGGTGATGATGGGAGAATTGTTCAATTTAATGACGAAGCATATGGTTTTGTCGATAGTGGTGCTTTACAAACCTATTATGATTACACTAATACTCAGGTAACGTTGAGCAATTCGGACTGGCGATTCAAACTCTGGAACTGGAATCTTGATAAAGCAGGTAATGGGCAAGGAGCCGCTCAGGTAGTGGATCCGGTGGGTAATGACCAATCAAAATTGTATCTGTTGGATGTCAATCATGAAAAAAAGGATCTATTTGTAGGTTGGAACTTAAGTTCGCGGTTTAGTTTCGAGTTAGTTGAATTAGACTCACAGTTTGTTCTCTACCCACCTGTTGCACCCTATACCGATGGAATAATCGGTAATCCTGGTGCAACGCAACGTAAGGGGGTGCTTTCTTTTCGAGCTGATTATGCCGCACTCTCAGGTCACCGATTACTGCTTGGGGTAGGGACTAAATGGGTAGAAGTTGACCCACGTGAAACCAAAAATTTTGCTACCAATGCTGCTGAGGGTGTATTACAGGATGTGACCGGTACCCAGTATGCCTTTATGGGGCGAGAAACGAGAACGGTTAATCATATCTTCTTACAGGATGAGTGGGATGTGAATGATGATTGGGCGTTAACGGCTGGAGTTCGTTACGATAATTATTCCGATTTTGGCAATACTACGAATCCACGCATGGCAGTGGTGTGGAAAGGATTATCACAGTTAACGACAAAATTAGTCTATGGCCGCGCTTTCCGTGCGCCTGCATTTAGCGAACTTTATTTTCGTAATAATCCAGCATCCATCGGAAATCCAAATGTTTCCTCTGAAAGTATTGATACCTACGAGGCCGTACTGGATTATCGCCCTGTGGCTGAATTTAACCTAGTGCTGAGTATATTCAGATACTACATTAATGACTTGATTGACCGCTCTTTTGGTGTTCCTGCACAAAACATCGGCAAGCAAAATGGGAATGGTTTTGAGCTTGAGGCCAACTGGCATGTGAACTCAAAATTACAATTAAGAAGTTTTTACGCTTTTCAGCATGCAGAGGATGGTGTGACGGCTGAAGACGTACCTAACGCTCCTCAACAGCAATTTTATGCAAGTGCACATTGGGGTGTGCTGCCGCAGTGGTTTCTTGGCACGCAAATGAAATGGATTGCTGACCGTGAGCGCGCTGCTGGAGATCCGAGACCTGACATCGGTGACTATACAATCATTGATGCGACTTTAAAGCGCCGTCAGTTACTACCCAATATGGATTTCACCTTTTCGGTAAGAAATCTCTTTGACGAAAATGCTCGAGAACCTTCATTATTTGAGCCGGCGCATACCCTAGGAGCCACAATCCCTGGTGATTACCCGCTGGCGGGAAGAAGCTTTTATGGTGAAATTAGCTTTGATTTATAATGAATGCTTTGTTTAGGTGATGATATCGGGTTGTTCCCGTCCGCAGCGTATTTTAAGTTCGGCCAGTTCAGTGGCGACAGCAATCATATCTGCAAGCGCTATTTGTGTCTCCAAATCATGCAGGGCAGGGTCGGCTTCGTAGCGTTCCAGATAGACACGTAAGGTGGCCCCCTCGGTGCCTGTGCCGGAGAGACGGAAAACGATACGTGACTCATCATCAAACAGGATACGGGTGCCTTGATGTTTTGTGACGCTATGGTCAACCGGATCGGTATAACTGAAGTCATCGCTGATACTGACGGTATGGCCTGCGAATGTCTCACCTTTCAGGGTTTCGACCCGCTTACGTAAACCTTCCATTAACTGTTCCGCAACGTGGCTATCGAGCCCTTCGTAGTCATGTCGTGAATAATAGTGGCGACCGAAACGAGTCCAGTGAGCACGGGTGATCTCTTCGACTGATTGACGTCTGACAGTGACGAGGTTAAGCCAGAAAAGGATAGCCCAGATACCATCTTTTTCTCTAATATGGTTAGAGCCGCCGCCAAAGCTCTCTTCGCCGCACAGGGTGATGCGGTGGTCATCCAGCAAGTTGCCGAAATATTTCCAGCCCGTCGGGGTTTCATAACATTCAATGCCGAGTGTCGCTGCGACTTTGTCGACGGCGCGGCTCGTTGGCAGGGAGCGTGCGACACCATAAAGCCCTTGTTGGTAGCCAGATAACAGATGAGCGTTGGCGGTCATGATCGCGAGACAATCACTGGGATTCACAAAGAAATTCCTTCCAATCAGCATATAGCGGTCTCCATCCCCATCTGAGGCAGCACCGAAGTTGGGCGCATCCTTGTCCTGATTGAGCCGTTCAACGAGCTCCTTCGCATAAATAAGATTTGGGTCAGGGTGCCCACCACCGAAATCTTTTAGCGGCGTCGCGTTGATGACAGAGCCTGCCCTTGCATTAAGGCGTCGTTGGAAAATTTCATTGGCGTATGGGCCGGTAACAGCATGCATGGCATCAAAACAGATGTTGAACAGGCCTGAATCAAACAGCGCCTGGATACTGGGGAAGTCAAAGAGTTCTGTCATCAGGTCAGCGTAATCACTCACAGGGTCGATGATTTCGATCCGAGTTTCACCGCGTTGATACTCGCCCAGTTGCTGAAGTGGCACGTCCTCTATCGCGGCGATAGTATATTCTGTGATGTGTAAGCTGCTGGCGAAGAGCTGATCAGTAAAGGTTGAATCTGCTGGGCCACCATTGGTGTTATTAAACTTGATGCCAAAGTCCCCGGCTGGCCCGCCGGGATTATGACTGGCAGAGAGGATAATGCCCCCCGCAGCCTTGTATTTTCGTATCAGATGAGAAACCGCCGGGGTCGAGAGCAGGCCATCTTGGCCCACTTTTATATGATTAACCCCATGAGCAACCGCCATCTTCAGGATTGTCTGAATCGCCTCGCTATTATAGTAGCGTCCGTCACCACCCAGAATCAGTAAGCCTCCTTTGAGGTCGGTAGCAACATTGAATATGGCCTGTAGGAAATTCTCCAGATAGTGCGCAGTCTGGAATACCGATACCTTTTTACGAAGCCCTGAAGTCCCAGTTTTCTGGTCAGTGAAAGGAAAGGATGTGATTTTTTTAATATTCATTTTTATGTTGTTAGTTTTTGATCATGATTCACGATAGCGTTCAGATTAGCATTTTGTTTGTTGCAAGGCGAACCTCCTGTTGAGGTGTGTCTGGCATCAGACTGGCGCGTATCTGAAGTTTATATACGCAGTCGCCGCTGAAAAAAGGCTCATTACCGCCATTACTCAGAAATAAACAAGATAGATAAACCCCTCCTAAACAGTGACTTTAATGATTGAGGTGCAACGATGAAGAAACCCAACCCTGAAAATGAACGAATCAAGCGCAAATACTTCACCTTTATAAAGGAGGCCAAACGCCAAAATAAGGCCTCGATTGATGCGATTGCAAAGGCCTTAAATCGGTTTGAGGATTATAATAAACCTCGTGATTTTAAGACCTTTCACTTTCAGCAAGCGGTGGCCTTTAAGAAACATCTAGCCAATCAGAAGAACCAGTAAACGGGTAAGAAACTAAGCAAGGCCACGATGAACTCAACACTTCGGAATCTGAAGGTATTTTTTCAATGGTTCTCAATGCAGGCTGGTTATAAGTCTCGAATCTCATATTCTAATGCTGAGTACTTCAATCTCTCTGAAAAAAATACGCGGATAGCCACTGCGCGGCGTAACCGTTGTTTAATCGCGTTCACGCTAAAGGGGTAGCGCCATTGTATCGATGAAGCTTAAACATATTGATTTTGAATCTAATAGTATCTTTCAGGATGCCAGAGAGGTGAAAACAAAGAACAGCAAAACATTCACCACCTATTTTTTCCCGGCCGGGGATGGCCTGCTTCAGCTTGTACATGACTGGGTGCTTTATCTGAGAAATGAACGGCTGTGGGGTAATGATGATCCGCTGTTTCCTAAAACTGAAGTGGGGCAGGGCAATACTCACCGCCTTTCAGGCGGTGAGTATCAAGTAAAGAGTACTGGAGCACTGCTTCACCCATTCGAGCAATATTTAAAGATGCGTTTGAGGCGGCTGGCTTACAATACTTCAATCCGCATAGCTTTAGAAATACGTTGGTGGGATGGGGTCAAAAGGTCTGCCATAACCCTGAAGAGTTTAAGTCATGGGGACAAAACCTGGGGCATGAAGCAGTATTAACCACTTTTTTTAGTTATGGCGACTAATCGCCCGCGCTTCGCTTTCCATGGCGATCAGCGATTGAAGAAAGCCTGATAGCCAAGCTAACCGATGTATAGTTTAAATAAACGGCTAGAATAAACGCATAAAACGGCCTTAAAGGGCCTGTTTTAATGGTGAAATCATACCTTTCAAGGAATGAAGGGAAGTGCCGAGAGCGAATCGCTATTTTATACCGGGTCATGTATGGCGATATAGTCGCTTTAGCCCTTCCATGGGCTTTGCGACATAAGAACATCCGTGTTCAAAACACATCGATGCCATAAGCAGGCGTTCCTGCTTAAATTCGCCAAAGAGCGTCAGTGCTGGATACGCTGGTTATATCAGGCAAAAAAACGTGATGGCTTGCATGTGCTTAACGACATCGTAACCGCTAATTACACCCATCTATTTATCATGGATGATAAAAAGAATGCTATCCCAAAAAGACTTAGATAGGTCCGACCGGCTATTCCGGATAAAATACCTTAATGAATAGAACTACGAACGATTCAAAAAAACTGTTGGCACTCAATAAGCCTAAGAATTATATGGTCACGCGGTCTGACGAACTGGGACGAAAAACAGTTTATGATCTTTTACCTAATTGGGTTTTTCATGACGGATGGATGCCTGTCGGACGCCTTGATTTAGAATCTAAGGGGCTTCTATTATTCACCACCAACGGCAAAGTCGGCGACGCTTTGACCCGGCCGGGAGGGTGCATCAAGGTATACGAGATCTGGGTCAGGGGGCACGTAACAGACGAGCATATCGCAATGGCCAGGGTGGGCGTGGAAAGTTCAGTGGGTCTGCTGAAAGCGGTTAGCATCGAAAAAAAAGGCACGGGTGGCGCGAAAACAAAACTTAGGGTAGAAATTGACGAGGGAAAGAATCGGCATATCCGCCGGCTTTTTGGGGCGATGAAAGACCCAAAATTTGGGACGCCTTTAAAGGTACTGGAATTGAAACGAATTAGTATTGGTAGTTTTAAGCTCGACCTCGAAGTCGGTAAGTGGCGTTACCTTTCATTGGAAGAAGAGCGTGCGCTAATTAAGGCGCCGGGGCCAGACTGAGGGAAGACCAGACCAGATGATAGGGGCATAAGTAAGCGCCATTCATCTTAGACTTCTTTTGTACAGACTTTAAAGGTTAAACGAACACATCATGTTTGATTCGTTGCTGCAAACTATACTAGCCCATGAAAACCTGGTGTTTTGGTCGGTGCTCATATCGGTCATCACCTTTGTGGGCACATTGCTAATCGTGCCTGCCCTTGTGTGCCGCATACCTGTCGATTATTTCAACCATACAAGACGTGAGCCGGCTGCGTGGGCTGATCATCATCCCATTATTCGCATGGCCCTGCTTCTCGCCAGGAACCTGTTGGGTTATGTCGTCATATTAATGGGGGTCGCGATGTTGGTATTGCCAGGGCAGGGACTGTTGACGATTATCCTTGGTCTGATGCTGATCAATTTTCCCGGAAAATACCGATTTGAACGTTGGCTGATGTCGCGTAAACCCATACTCAGATCCGCCAACTGGCTACGCAAAAAGGCTGGCTATGAGCCGCTAATTGTTGACGAAAGGTAAAGACGGTATGCGGTACCACCCGCGCTACAAATAACAAAGGGCTGCCTGTTGGCAACCCTTTGTTATTTGGTGGAGGTGGGGGGAGATCGGCACTTAGAACCCCCTGTCGGGGTTTCATTAAGTGTACCTACGCTTCGCTACGGTAACCCCCGTCACGTGGGATCTCGTCCGTGCCAGCGCCACAAATAAAAAAGGGCCGCCTCTCGGCAGCCCATATTTATTTGGTGGAGGTGGGGGGAGTCGAACCCCCGTCCGCAAGTCCTCTGCCATCAGCTCTACATGCTTATCCTATTAATTAGTTTAACTGCAAGCTACCCAACAGGCAGGGAAAACAGACAGCGATTCCGTTAAGTTTTAACGCATCCGTCCCGGACGTACTTCCGCGCGATCTTATGTGAGTCGACCCCAGTGATCTGGGCGCATAAGCACACGCCAGGCTGAGGGCACTAAGCTGGGGTTTAAGCAGCTAGTGCGTAGTTGTCTTCGTTGGCAACTATGGTTTTGCAGATGGATTTACGAGGAACCCTGCACCTCGGCATGCACCTCAGGTTTCGCAACCCACGTCGAAGCCAGGTCACCCCCAAAGATGTTACAACAGCGGACAGTTTAACTCAGCGTGAAGTTCATTGCTATGACGGCCCTGAAATTACCCCGGAAAAATTATCCCTGCTAGACACTATATGGGGGCAGCGGCGGCGGTCTTCAATAGCTTGATTGTTTTCTCGACAGATTCGCCATTCCACCCTCCGCCGTAGTGACGGCACTGAAGCTCATGTTTGCTTTTGGCTCAGATCCAGCGAGGGCGGTGAAGCCCTGGTATCTCCGTTTGATGGGTTTAACTAGGCTGCGGATGATAGGGTTGATTCTGCGTGTAAATATTATACATAATTTCCAATATAAATATTAATTATTATTAACTTGTTGTTTTATAAATAAACTTATTATTTGATTAATTATACAATAGTTGTACAATTACTTTATTGTAGTTACATCCAGCCGATACAAGCTGTCAGTGGTGAATAGGCAGGAGGAAGCATTCGATGAGCAGTGTAATGGAGCCAGTGAATACGTCGAGCAGGGCTACGCTTAAGCGGGGTAGCAAGGCGTGCAAGTTAACTGCGGTGGCGACCGACATCGCAATGCGTGGAATGGATCGCAAGGCATTGAAGCATCAAGCTGCAGCCAATTGCGCGGGTGAAGACGGGGCTATCAAGCCGGATAATCAAACGGCTGATCTGGCGTTGATTAATCAGGTCAAAATGGGGCAGAAAAAGGCCTTTGATATGCTGGTGCTGAAATACCAGCATAAAGTGATTAAGTTGATATCGCGTTATGTCTACGATCAAAGTGAGGTGCTAGATGTTGCGCAGGAGACCTTTATTAAAGTGTACCGTGCGCTTCCAGGGTTTCGCGGCGACAGTGCTTTTTATACATGGCTCTATCGGATTGCGATTAATACCGCTAAAAATCACCTCTTATGTCGCAGTCGGCGCCCGCCCGCATACGACATCGATGCCGCGGATGCAGAGCAGTATGTGGCAGAGGGGCGCTTAAAAGACTTTCAGACGCCAGAGCAGATTTTATTAAGGGATGAAGTCGGGCGTGCTGTGATTCAAGCAGTAGAGGGCTTAGGCGAAGAGTTGCAGGTTGCGATAGTGCTTCGTGAAATCGATGGCTTGAGTTACGAAGAGATCGCCGTTGCGATGGACTGTCCGATTGGCACAGTACGTTCACGGATATCGCGGGCACGCGAAGCGATTAAAAGCGCTCTCGATAGTCTCTCATAAACTCGACAGACTCAGCTGGATGAGCCTGCCTGTATTGCAATAAGGTTAAATTAACTTCTCTTTTTAAGTGAGGTGTAGCGCTGCTGTGGCTTAAGCATAGCGCTGATTAGTTTATATTATGTCACCCCGAATAAGTTATAACTTCTCTCAAATTCCGATTTAAAAATAATCTTATTACTATCCATTTACACTATAAATATAGTGTTTAAGTGCGGTTATAAAATTTTTATTTTAATTTCGTATGAACCCCTCTGTTTTTTTGCACGAGTGAATGGAACGTTTATTCCTATGCAATATCTATACATCAAGAGCGGGATGATAAATCCCCTGGGTAATGCGGAAGGAATAACGACTATGAGTACATTTCAGCACAGGCGTACCAGAATAGATCTCTCCAGTGCGTTTAAAGAAGATAAGCAGCGCGGTGTAAAACTGAATCAAGCGGGTGATAGTGAGCCGAGTAGCGAACAGGTTATCACCGCGGATATCGTGCGCCGCTATTTAGATGATATCGCTAATCACACTATTCTTAGCCGTGCAGAAGAGGTGGCGATTGGAAAAGAGCTCGAAGCCGGTAAGCTCGCTTTGATCGAGGGAGTACTGCGGTTTCCACTGACAGTCGATGCGCTGCAAAAACATTTTGAAGGTGCATTGGCGCGACGTATCCCTTTTAGTGATATCTATCTTAATTTTAGTAGTAGTCTTCAGCGGATATCAGAGGCAGATGAGGCGATAGAGTTAGTCGCCATTATTGAAAGCGATGGCATGGCAGCGGGCGATAAAAACCGGGCGTTATCGGAAATCGAACAGCGCGATTATATGCTCGAAACGAAGGCGTTACTTGATGAGCACAGGCTTATCTTTTATGGCACTTATAATGCGACGCTGATTGAGCAGTCTATAGCTAAGCTTATACCTCGCATGGACGGTATTAACATTAAGCTGCGAGCATCCCTGGTGTCGGAATTAAGCGAAGTCGATAAAAAGGCACGATCACTTGAAAATGACTTTAGATTGAGTTGTCAGGCGATGAACGGACTGAGCGAGGATGATGTCGAAGAGCTGATGATCTTTCTTGAGCAGCCTGAGTTGTACCTCGGAATACATCCCCCTTTTATCAATAAAATAGATGGGCTGAGTGTGTATGAACGGGAGCATCTGCAAGCGCTGGAATTAGGCATTAGAAAATTACAGGCCGCAATGCGTATGAGTATTCCTGCTTTTAAGCGATTATACGAAAGTGTTGAAGGGGGAGTGTCTCGGCAGCAACGGGCAAAGACGAGGCTTGTAGAGTTTAATTTACGACTTGTTGTGCCCATCGCAAAAAAATATACCCGGAGCGCATTATCGTTTTTAGATGTCATTCAGGAGGGCAATACCGGGCTGATTCAAGCCGCTGAACGTTTCGACTACCGTATGGGATTTAAGTTTTCAACATACGCAACATGGTGGATTCGTCAGGCGATTACGCGCGCCATCGCGGATAAGTCACGCACGGTACGGCTTCCAGTGCACGTGAACGAGACACTGCGTGGTCTGAATCGGGCGATCGCTCAACTCACTCAGCAGCTGGGCCGAATTCCGCAGGCCAGGGAAATTAGTGAATATATGGGCGTTTCACTGGAGAAAACAGATTTTCTGATTAGTTTAAATAAAACAGATGTGTCACTGGATGTGCCGGTCTTCGAGGAGCAGTCTGATGCGATTGTCGATACTGTTGAAGATACGGGTGCGGTAATGCCTGCGCATTCGGTATCGTCTACTCAAATGCAGAAGGCGATCAATACTGCGTTAAGTATGCTGACTGAGCAAGAGGCGAAAATTATAAGAATGCGCTTCGGGATTGACCTGACGGATACTTATTCATTGCTTGAGGTGGGCATGGTTTTTGGCTTGTCGCGAGAGCGGATTCGTCAGATAGAGGTCAGGGCATTAGATAAATTACGCAAAATGAATTGCAACGAAGTGCTTAAAGACTATCGGAATCTTGATGGCGAATTATTCAATGATATGTCGTGAGGATGCATCGTTGCCCATTGCCTGTCAGTGTTTGCTTTGGGATTGCGGTATGTTGAGCGCTGGCACTATCAGGAGTCGTCGATAATGACGATCAACGGTTGGCCGGTGGGCGGTGAGCTCGCTTATGAAATGATCTTGTACTCACTGCTTCCTTTTTTGTTTATTGTTATTAGTGCCATTATTTGGTTAGTACATCGTATTCGGTCTCGTAAGAAAACAAAATAGGCAGTGTGTTGGTTCTCAGGAATAATCGGTTGAAGAGTGATTTTATATGGTTGGGTTCGTGAGTGTTTAATAACGCAGGTATGTTTCACTCAATAAATAGATGGAACTTTCTGCTGTTACGGTCATCTACATTTTATGTGATTATTGTGCGTTGAGCTGTGTTAATAGGATGATTTTTAGTGAGATGTCGTTTGGTTATAACGCTGAATATCACAGGCAGTAGGTGGGTTTAAATCGTTTTTAGCGTTGTGCAGGTGTCCGATTAGCGTGTGCAGGCGAACATTTTTATTAGCAATTCAATTTAGGGGCATGTTGTGAAATTAAAGACTTATCTCAATACTATGATGGCTGTTTTAATCAATGCAGCAATCTTATTTTCACCTTTAAATGCGAGTGCGGAAGGCAAGCCCTGGCTTGGTATTGCCGTAGCTGATTTATCGTTCCAAACGCTTGATCAGCAAGGCCTCGAATATGGTGTCGCTATTAGTGACGTTTATGACGGCAGTGCTGCGATCGAATCTGGTTTACAGCGTGGAGACATATTGTTGGACTTCGACAGCTTGCCGATTTTTTCAGTAGAACGACTTCAGTGGCTGGTGGGCAATAAAGCGGTCGGTGATAAGGTGTCGGTTGATTTTATTCGCGATGAGAAGCGTCAATCCGCGGAAGTCGTGCTGGGAAGTATGCAGAAGCAGATGGCTGTGGCAGAGCGTGGCGATCCTCATGTCGCTCATCAGGTGAGTCAAAAGAGCTATGTTGGCATTCATCTTCTGGACCTGAGTGATGGGCTGCGCGATTACTTTTCTGCGCCTGATGATGCTGGCATGCTGATTACGGAAGTAGAAAATGATACCGCAGCCGCTTTAGCGGGATTGGCAGCGGGGGATGTGGTGATTAGCATGGGGACTAAAGTTATTCGCAATATGGATGATGTGCAGCGTGTGCTCAATTTCTTTGACCCGGGCGATAAGCTGACTGTAGAGCTGGTGAGAAGTAAGCAGAAAATGGCGCTGGATGTGACTGTCGGGAGTAAGCAAATGAGCACTCCTCAGGGCGCAGAGTATGGTCACTACATGCCTGAGCATGGTGGTGTCGATTTTCAGAACTTCACTCACCACTCTTATTTGTTAAATGAGATGCATGCGCCGTCGATGTGGCACCAAAAGGCTGTCGGTCATAATTAGCGCTCACTTTTTCAGAGGTGTCCTGGCCAGTTTGGGGGCACCTTTTTTTAATAGTGACGTGTGAAAGCCTGAGATGATCGCGTGTAATCGAGCATGACCCATTTTAATGATTCTGTGGTACCGCCTTATCTTGCAGCATCTAAAGAGCTGGTAATGAGTTTAATGCCTTGCGTGATGTCATCGCCCAGTGGAATAGCCCCCGTTCGAACAATATCATCAAAGTAAATCGATGAGGTCTTTCCGCCAATAAAAACGGGTAGTTTTGTAGATTCCACCAGACGCTCAATAGGGTCAAGTATGGCCTTTATGTTGATGCGGTTGGAGCCTGAAAGCACAATGGCTTCAGATTTTGAACGGGCTGCGGCCAGCGCGACTTCTTCAATGGGCATGTTGGCGCCTAAAATGGTGAGTCGAAAACCCCTCGATTGTGCCGAGAGTGAAAATAGTAGCAGGCCGTTTTCATGGTCTTCGCCGGGGAGGCAGGCGGCGAGGATATGTCGTCCGTCGGTATTGGGTGAGCCGTGATGAAAGCGGGCCCCCAGTTTATTTCTTAAGAACACGCCAAAGTAGTGCTCTTCCGCGACGCTGCCTTCCTTTGTTTCCCAGCGGCGACCAAGCTCTGTCAGCAGCGGTATGATTAATTTCTGTATCGCGATTTCGACCGGGTATAGGGAGAGCGCTTCATTATAGGTGCTGTTTAAGGCATCTTCATTAAAGCTACGAATTGCCGACAGCATTTTATCAATAAAGACACTCCACGAGTCAGTTTGACTTTGTTTCGAAGGTGTCTGGCGCTGTTTTAATGAATGGGCTACCTGGCTGATAGGGATGCCCTTGGCGAGCAAGTTAACCACTTCATTGATTAGGTCTATATTTTCCTGGGTGTAGAGGCGGTGGCCTTTTGGTGTGCGGGTTGGTTTGATCAGGCCATAGCGCTTTTCCCAGGCCCTCAAGGTGATTGCATTGACGCCTGTTAGGCTGGCAACGGTGCGAATCGGAAATAGATCCTGAGGTTTGTCCTGCACTATCGTTTCAATTTCGGTTTTCTCTTTAATCATACTTTAGCGCGCTCTTGTGGGTGCTTCCGCTGTTCAGGCTGATAATAGCCCCCCTACTAAAATATAGGGGATTAAGAACTTTATCAATTATCTGCTAATAATTATACTTTATTTAATAGAAAATAATTATATATAGTAAAAACAGTTATATAAGGTTATTCAAAAATTATACACCAAGTTGTAATACTTATACAAACTCTATACAATAAAATATCACTGGGTAACAGGTATGGTCAGAATTGACCGCAAGGAGGAATTGATGATGTTAGCTAACAACACAATTGCATATGAAAAATTAATTGGCAGATCGTTGGATGATATCGCGAAATCTGAGGAAGTCGTGATCTTTGTATCTGCGCTCACAGATGTAAGAATGATTGTCAAATGTCTGCTTTATCTGCGGATACCTTTTAAGATCGTTGAGATGGGAATGAGTAGTATTAAAGATAGAGTGGGGTTCAAAAGACTCCGCACAATGACCAACTGGGGTTTGATGCCGCAGATATTTATCAATGGCCAATTTATAGGTGGGATTGATGAGTTTTTTGATCACCCCGAGATCATTCCATTTGATGATACTCATAAGCTGAAGCATAGGGGCAGACTGCAATGAGCCTGGTTAATCAAACTAAGGAACCTCTGATTTATTCATGAGATCGTATCTTGCGCCTAAAACATTCAGCTTCTGCGTTGAAAATCTTCGCAATAGCCCGCTATTACGTGCGATTCTCGCCTTAAATCTGAAAGTATTAGATCACAATCTACTTTGCTCAGAATAAATCAGAGGTTCCCTAATGATGAAAGCTATGTTGTGAGTGAAAGCAATGGGAGGCCTTCTATTGGCGTGAGCAGTTGCCTGATGGGCCAGTCAGTCCGTTTTGATGGAAATCACAAAAAGAATAATTTAGTGACTGAGCACCTAAAGGATCTGTTTAATCTGGTGCCAATATGCCCAGAAGTCGCTATCGGCATGGGTGTGCCTCGTCAACCGATTCGACTGATGAAGAGAGCAAATGATACTGTTCGCGCATTAGGCGTACGTGATCCTGCGCTGGATGTGACGGATGAGCTGCGTAACTTCGCTGACGATATTGCTCCAACACTCGCTACGTTTAGCGGTTATATCTTTAAAAAAGATTCTCCGAGCTGTGGCGTCTTTGGGGTCAAGCTCTATGGCAGTGAGGGGATGCCTGCTGAAAATGGCAGGGGGATTTTTTCTGAGCAAGTTCTGCGTGCTAATCCTAGTATGCCGGTGGAAGAAGAGGGGCGTTTAAATGATCTGGAATTAAGAGATAATTTTATCAAGCGAGTATCTGTTTATCATGACTGGCAATCCAGGATTCGCCAGGGGCTAACCTGTCACTCTTTTGAAGAGTTTCATCGTATACATAAATTTACATTACTGGCGCATGATCAGCCTTGCTATCGAAGGCTGGGAAAATACGTTGCAGATTGCACAAATAGTGAGCTCAGTAAAAGATCAGAATATTACATTACCGAATTTATGAATGCGTTAAAAATCATTCCCACTGCGGATCAAAATATCAACGTGATAATGCATATCATGGGTTTTTTAAAACGAGATATTACTGCATCAGACAAGGCTGAACTGGTACGCACGATGGAAAAATATCGTGCTGGCGATGTTTCCAGGGATGTTCCTTTAGGGCTGATCAGTCACCATTTAAAGAATCACCCGAACCAGTACCTTTCCAGTCAGCATTACCTGAACCATGGCATGCCAACAACCGGCTGCGCTGCGGCAAGCGTCAGCCATTTATAGGCTTCAATCAGGTCCGGCTCGCCACGTTCCTCGCTACTAAGCAGAAGTCCTAATTTATACTGTGCTTCGGGAAATTCTGACTCTGCAGCACGTTGATACCATTTTAAGGCCTTGCTGTGATCCTGTTCAGTCCCTTGACCTAGTGCGATCATTTCTGCGACATTAAATTGCGCGTGGGCATTGCCCTTGCCTGCCGACTGTTTATACCAGTAAAAGGCTTGATCATAGTTCAGCTCTTTCCCCAGGCCATTATCGAACATCAACCCAAGTTGCAGTTGCGCCCCGGCATTGCCAGACTGCGCAAGGGGCATAAATTCATTAAACGCAGTGGCGTAATCCTGTTTGTTATAGGCATCGATACCGGCTTGAAGATCGGCATGGCATGTTGCCGCGGTTAGAAAAGTCAGCCCTGAAAAGGCTAGTGTGAGCAAGCGTTTCATCTACGCCTCTATAGGTGGGAGTTATCGAATTTTATAAGTGGTGTTAGTTTGAGTGTGACGAGTGCATAGAGTTCCACTATTGAATATATTTAGCTATTATTTCTGATAGATTTTTAATCTTGTGTTGTATTTAGTGACTTCGTTTGGCCCAGATCCAGATGCCAGCGGCTGCGAGAAAGATAAACATAATCTCCACGGCATCTATCAGATAGCCCCCCAAGGGCCAACGGTTTCTGGGCGCTGGCCGACTATCAGCTCAAACCTGTTATCTCGGTGTCGGTGCTGAATGCAGACAAGGAGGCTTCGACAGGCCAGTTACGTCGCGGGCACAGTTGGTATTACCGTCCCATGGACGCCTGCTGTGACAGGCGTGATGTTGATAACGATGGCGGTGATGAGGGCGTGGGACGCTTGGTGCAGTTGAATATCGTGCCGGGTTAACACCAGTCATCCGCGGCATGGAGCCTGCTTTCGATTGAGGATCGCCAGGCTAGTGAAGTACAAAAGCGACTGGTACGATAAACTCCAACTCTCGGCGGGGATCATTTCCCGGGATGGGTGGAAAGGGATCTGCTCGTTGCGCCATCTCAAGCGCAGCCTGATCGAGTAGGCGGTTACCAGTATGCTGTTCCAGAGTGACTCGCTGGGTTTGTCCCGTACGGTCGATCAGAATGCGCAACATGCCCTCTCCTTCGATACGCAGACGTTTTGCGCGGCGCGGATACTTTTTATGTTTTTCCAGCCAGGCAACGAGCAATTGCTCATACTGTGCAGTGGCGGCTGCGTCCAGCGGCGCGAGGCTGGGTTCTACTGGAGATGGTGGCAGCACGATTTCCTGTCTGGGCTCAGGCTCGGGTTCGGGTGTCGGTGCGAGTTCTGGCTCTGGCTCACTTTTGAGCGGGCGTGGTGTCGGCGGAGGGGGCTCAGGGAGTGGCTGCACGGGTGCTTCCGGGATCACGGGCCTGGGTTCTGGCACAGGCACGGGCACAGGCACAGGTTTCGAAATGGGTTCTGGCGGCGCTTCGGGGATCGCGGCAGGGGCATTCATCGTGGTTTCTGCAATGGTGGCCAGCAAGCTGATGCGAAGCGGTGGAGCCGGGGGCTGCTGCGGTGGGGACGGGAGCGGGAGCGTTAACCACATTGCGATGCCGCCATGCAAGGCGAGCGCAATCAATAGTGTGACGCCCATATGTAAACGAGTAATCGTCACTGGAATTACTTTTGTGTGGTGGCTAGCGCCACATCACTACCCCCGGCAGCACGGATTTCGTCCATCACCCTGAGTAATTGTTGCACTTCAGTGTGGACATCGCTTTTCAGGGTAATGGCGACATCGATATTATCTGCGATCAAGGGTTCGATCGCCATGCGAAGCCCATCGAGAAGGACGGGTTCACCATTGAGTGTGAGTTCGCCGGATGAATTGAGAGAGACTGTAATCGGTGTGATTTCAGTAACGGTGGCGCTGCTTGATTCAGGCAGTTCTAGTTGAATGGCTTCCGGTACCAGAAAGGTACTCGTCAACATGAAAAAGACCAGTAACAAAAAGACAATGTCGATCAGTGGTGCGATATCAAGGTGGGAGTGGATGCGCGCACGACCCTCAAATTCCATGGGGTTCATCCTTGATTTTGTCATCGTCACGATTTGAGATATTAACGGGTGTTTTGCCAAAATGACGTAATACACGAATGCTCACATCTTTCATCGACGCCCGTACGTGATCCACTTGCCCCTCCAGATAGTAAAAGGCGGCCATGGCGGGAATGGCCACCGTCAAGCCAAAGGCCGTGGTCAGCAGTGCCTCCCAGATTCCGCCGGAAAGGATTGATGGATCAACCCGGCTGCCGGCGGCTTCAAGGCTCATGAAGGCGGCGATCATACCGGTTACTGTGCCCAGCAGTCCCAGTAGAGGACTCAGGTGGGCGATGGATGAGAGGCTACGCAGCCACGATTCAAGTCCCCGTATCTGTGCCGAACCAATCCGGCTCACTTCGGCTTCCACATCTTTGGCCGACATGGCAGGATCGGCCCCGCAACGTATGGCACACTGCATGACGTGAGCAACGGGGCTGTGTAGTTGTTGCAGTGTATTCAGGGCGCGGTGGTGATCATTTTGCTGCAGTGCGCTCAGTACTGGTTCAACAAAGTCTAAACGGCGCAGCCCCATGCGGAAAAATTGAAATAGTTTAAGGAGAATAATTGTGACGGCCAGTACAGACATGGCCAGCAGAACCCACATCACAGGTCCCCCTTGTTGAAAAAAATCTACTATACTCATTTAGTTCTAAATCACTTATTTTAAAAAGAAAATGAGAGACAAGCCATTAGGCTTGCCTCTCCGTTAGTTACTGCCCATCCCTGGAGTGGTGAGGATTATATGCCCATTTCAATCCCGGCATAAACAAATTGAGGTAAGCCGCCTCGTGCGCCATCTGGCTGGCGAGATACAACATACTCTTCATCGAAGAGGTTTTGTACCCCAGCGAAGAGTTTCACGGTTTTGTTGACACGATAAAAGGCAGAAATATCAGTGGTGAAATAACTGTCTGTTTTGCCATAGCGAGCATCAGGATTGCCGGCACCATTGATTTGATTCGTGACATTATTAGCGCTGGTGTAGGTTTCGCTTACGTAGCTACTCGCGATGAATGCACCCCATTTAGGGGTCTCGACACCAGTACCAAGACTTAATGTCAGTTCAGGAATGTAAGGTACGGCATTGCCAGCCTTGCCATAGCTGAAAATCGATTCCGCATCGAGAGATGTTGAGTCATTTTTTTGCTCAGCATTGGTGTAAGTTGCGCTCAGGTAAGAGGGGTTGCTTACCCCCCAATTGTTAGCGATCCCTGCATCATATTGAAGTGCTAGTTCAAGGCCGTAAGTGTCTACTTTACCAAAGTTTTCATCATTTCCAGTTCCTGTGCCGCCGACATTGTCGATCACAATCAAGTCTTGAAAGGCGGTGTAGAAAAAAGTACTTTCTGCCGCGAAAGCTTGCGGCGCATTGGCGTAACGCGCACCCATTTCAAAGGCGGTGCTGGTTTCCGGGTCAAGCCCGCTACGTGTGCCGCGTGGACTCGGAGTGGAATAACCGGTATGGATGCCACTAAAGCCTGTCCACTTTTCATTGAACTGATAGGCTGCGCCAACACCATAGGCATTGACACTAAAGCTATTCTTGCCATCCCTGCCTTTTGTACCGCCGGTGCCTTGCAAAGTCCCGCCGGGATCTTCAGAGATTTGATCCAGCATCTCGTAACGAAGGCCGGGAGTGATTGTCCAAGCACCTGTTTCAATGGTGTCTTGTACGAACAGTGCGATCGCCTCCGTTTTCTGGAAACGGTCACCCGCGCCGCCTGGTACGCCAGGGGTCATGCCGGTGACTGTGCCATTGGCCGCCTGACTGTAAGTGTCTTCCCACTGAAAACGAGTTATTTCGTCCTGGTGCAGACGAAGTCCCGCCATTATTTCATGTTTGACATCGGCGGTATCAAAACGGAAATAACCGACAGACTCAACTCCCTGGCTGTTATATTTGCGGTTATTGGCTTTGACATTAAAATTACATGCTGCTGTGCCCTTCATGCAATCCATTGACACACCGGGGGTCTCTAAGACGCTGGGAAGGCTGTCGCCATTGACGCTACTTAGCTTGTACCAGTTGCGTTTAAAATCGGTCTGGTAGACAGTAGTGACGATATCGGTGTTATCACTCGGGCTAATGTTCCAGCGCAGAGAAGTTTGTTCCTGATTACTCTTAATGTTATCGAAACGTGAAGCGGCGTAGCGACGTGTTGGATCGACGTTAAAGTCGGCCTGACTTAGGCCTAGATAGGTCTCGTTAGCATCCAGGTCACTAGCGCCGTATTTGAACTCAAGGCGTTGATACATGGTACTGGCTGGTTCCCATGCTAGCTTGAAGGTAGTGTCAGTTTTATCGAAGCCGGTGTCGTCACCATTGCGAAAATCCGGGGTTTCATCGATCCGTTTGAAGCCATCATTCTGGCGACGATAGCCTTCTAGCAACACGCCGAACTGGCCGGCCTTTCCTGCATCAAAGGTGTTCCCGACATAAGCATGGGTGCGCTGTTCATTAAAGCTGCCAAATGTTGATTTCAGGTAAGCAGTTTCTTTGGTCGGAACGGGAGTCGAAAGATAATTAATCACACCGCCGGTGGTATGGGGGCCATATTTGATCTGGCTGGAGCCTTTTAGTACTTCCAGTCCGCTCATGCGCCCTGCGGTGGGTGCATAATAAGCAGCGGGGGCTGAATAGGGTGCCGGGGCCATCATCACCCCGTCTTCCATGATGGTCACCTTGGAACTGCGCGTGGTATCAACACCTCTCAGGCTGATACTAGGAAACAGCCCGTAACCGAACTCTCCCCTAACATAAACCCCAGGCACTTTGCTCAGCACGCGGCTTACGTCATCGTAGTTCTGTTGACGTATATCCTCTTTGCTGACGACCTGAGCCGATCCCGGCATCTTTTCGATATTCGCAGGATTGCCTATCACCATTACCTTATTAAGCACTTTGGTCTTTGAATCGGTAGTGCCTGCGTCGTCATCTACAGCGCCAACGGGTGTTGCCATCCCCACTGTTGCCACGAAAAAAGCACTGTAGAATAAACAATTATCTTTTCTCACTTGTTTAACCCCTCAATATTATTATATTCATTTTTTCAGTTAAGTCGCCTTAACTCAGGTGCTGTTGAATTCCCGTGAACAGGCGACAGTCTTATGGCTGGCTGGTCCGCGATTTCTGTATCATGCGCTGTTTGGCTGGCTGGATTAGAGTATATGAGAATCATTTATAATTGTAAATAACAATCGTTATCATTTGTCAGTGGGAAGCAGTCAAATTCTTATATAGGTAGGGCTGATCTGTTGCAACGTCACTCGTTTTTAAATCTTGTTATTTGTTGACAGGTTACACAGATCTACGAAGAGCCATTCGTGTGATTAGAAGAGTGATAGCCAAAACAAAGATCGGATTGATAAGTCTGGTATGCAATATCAGGCGTCGTGCGAGTCTTTGTAGGCTACGTGCGGTCTACTGAATGAGTACACCGAAATAAAATTGCCTTTAATGATGAGAATAATTGCATCAAAACGGGCGTAGATAGCATTTCTCAGAAACCAACGATTGAAAATTTGTTGGATATTTAGAATAGATAATTGACGAGGTTGAATAAGGCTGTTTCACCGTATTGTTATAGGTGCTCTTTAGTTAATCCTTCATGCAGTAGAAACGGGCCGATGTACACCTGATGAATAAGCTCAGACTAGCATCAGGGGGATGCATTAGGCGGGGTATTTATTTCGTGTTTGTCGACTGTTGATCTTAAATTGACCTTGATATGCGAGTCTAGCCAAGGTTTGTGTAGAATATTGGTCGAGTTTCTCTTGTGTATGCCGAAAACTGTTTATAGGTATTTTTACCTGATGAATAATCGATTTTTCACCAGCATGAGTGCCCGGCGAGGAATGATGTTTTGCAGTGCTTGTAATGTTAATTAAATTGATAGTAAAGAGGAAGGTGACCAACTGATGAGCTATTTTATTGAGTTACCGTTACCACCGTTATCGAGTATGGAAAATACGATCATGATGTCGGAAGACAAGATGGTGACAGCACGCATGTTAAATAATGAAAAGATTGAAGGCGAAATTATCTGCTTCGATGCTTTAAATGGTGTGATTAGAATTAAGGGCCTTGATGCGCAAGCACCAAATGAATTTTTGATGCAAGACCTTAGAATACTTACTTTTAACAAGCCATTTCAGCTTTCATGCGAACCACAAACGATGACAAACGCTCATTTGTTAAAAGAATACTCTCAGTCACTTCGTGACTATGTTGTAGTATTTAAAAACAAAAGCAAGATTGCGGGTAAAACTTACGGATCACGTGAAGATAAATACGGTCTTCACCTTTTTACAAAGCAGGATGATAACCAAGATACTAAGCTATATAGCCATTATTTTATTCCATTAAGCGCTATTGAGCGTAAACAAATTGGAGAACCGCTTGGTGAAACTTTGATGAAAGAGCAGGGCCTTTCTAGGGAAATTATTCAGGAGGCACTGGAGCAGCAGAATATGGTACGTGAACGTCCCTTGGGTGAGTACCTGATAAGTAAAGAAGTTGTTAATGTTAAGCAGTTGGTTAATGCATTAAAAAAGCAGAAAGGGATGCCTAATCTTAAGCTGGGTGAGATATTAACTAGCGAAAAACTTATTTCTCATGAAGAGTTAAATAGAGCGCTTAGCGAGCAAAAAAATGAACGTAATAAACCGCTTGGAAAAATTTTGATTGAGAAGGGTGTGGTAACAAGTGAGCAAATTCAAACGGCATTAGCCAAAAAACTGGGGATCCCATTTGTTAATCTTCGTGAATTTAAGGTGACACCTCAGGTGGTAAGAGAGGTGCCGGCCAGCCTGGCATTTCAATATAAACTGGTTCCGTTGTACTTGTTTGATGGAAAATTAGCCGTCGCACTTGAAAACCCTATGGATTGGAAGGCACTTGACGCGCTTCGTTTTCATGCCAATAAATATATTGAACCGGTGATGGCTTTGTCAAGCGAAATTGCTTGGGCATTGCAATGTTACTACTCAACTGGAGATTTGATTACGGCTGTCACTGAAGTGTCAGATCAGGTTTCTAAGGGACTTGATGATAAGGCAGAAAAGATGGGTAAATTTTCTCAGCCCGCAGACTTTAGCATTAAAGATAACGTTGAAGTAAATGATAATGCCGTTGTTAACCTTGTGAATCAAATTATTCTTGATGCTTATCACCAAGGGGCATCCGATATTCATATCGAGCCTAATCCTGAGAAACATCGAATTTCAGTTCGTTTTCGTAAAGACGGTACTTTGTTTGATTATGAAAAGTATGACCCTCAATTCCGTTACGCATTAATTTCTCGTATCAAAATCATGGCGCGTCTGGATATCTCGGAACGTCGGAAACCGCAGGACGGGAAGATCAATTTCCGTGAGTTTGGCCCAGCAGGGATAGAGTTACGCGTGGCGACATTGCCGACAGGAGACGGGCTCGAAGATGTCGTGATGAGAATACTATCAAGCGGTAAAAGTATCCCTGTGAATGCGCTTGGTCTGAGTACCGATAACAATGAGCGACTGTTGAAAGCGATTAGTTACCCGTATGGTCTGTTTTTGGTTTGTGGGCCGACGGGTTCGGGTAAGACGACCACCCTTCACTCTATCCTCGGTCATCTTAATGACTCGGAACGAAAGATATGGACCGCCGAAGATCCCGTCGAAATTACCCAGGAAGGGCTGCGTCAGGTGCAAGTGAACCCTCGAATTGGACTGGGTTTTGCCGAGGCCATGCGCGCATTTTTACGTGCCGACCCTGACATCATCATGGTGGGAGAAATGCGTGATAAAGAGACGGCCGGGATGGGCATCGAGGCCTCGCTCACTGGGCATATGGTCTTTTCTACCTTGCATACCAATAGCGCGCCGGAGAGTGTGACGCGCCTCCTCGATATGGGGATGGATCCATTCAACTTTGCAGATGCATTGATTGGTGTGTTAGCGCAGCGCCTGGCCAAAAAGCTTTGTTCCGCCTGTAAAAAATCTTATACCCCTCCTATTGAGGAACTTCAGAATCTGGCGATGGACTATTGTCAGGAGCTAATGCTCGCTGACCTTGAACCACGTAAGCAGGATGAAATAGTAGAGGCCCGCATTGAAAACTGGAAGACACTCTATGGCGTGAATGGAGGGCTGCAGCTTTATCGGGCAGTGGGGTGCCATGAGTGTAATCATACTGGGTATCATGGGCGTATCGGATTACATGAATTACTAGTGGCGACCGCTGATCTGAAAAAGATGATTCTGGAGCGGGCACCGGCACGTGAGATCCATAAAAAGGCACTCGAGAGTGGCATGCGCACACTGCGTCAGGATGGCATAGAAAAAATCATCCAGGGGCATACCGATTTTGCACAGATCTCTCTGCTTTGCATCAAGTAGCCATTGCTGGGTTTGATTGTCTTCGTTTAATTAGATTAAAGACCGTTAATTTTTTTGAGAGATAAAATATTCCCGTGTGATGCGGAATACAACTGGCCCCAACAGGATGAGCGCGATGAGGTTGGGTATCGCCATCAAGCCGTTCAAGACATCAGCCAATAACCAGATGATGGTCAGTTTGCCCATCGCTCCCAACGGAATTGCGATCAGCCATAAGATGCGATAGGGCAGGATCACCTTTATACCAAAGAGAAATTCAGCGCAGCGTTCACCATAGTAACTCCAGCCAAGAATCGTGGTGAAGGCGAAGATGACCAGCCCAAAGGTGACAATGGCGTCACCAAACCCCGGCAGGATACTGCCAAAGGCGGATGCGGAGAGCGCCGCGCCGGTTTCACCACTGGTCCATGCCCCGCTAAGGATAATCACCAGTGCCGTCATGGTGCAGATGATGATGGTGTCAATGAAGGTGCCGAGCATGCCGATCATGCCCTGTTGCACCGGGTTGTTGGTGCGGGCGGCGGCATGTGCGATGGGGGCGCTGCCCAGGCCTGCTTCGTTTGAGAACACGCCACGTGCAACCCCAAAGCGGATCGCGGCTGAGACCGCAGCACCGGCAAAGCCACCGACCGCAGCCGTGCCGCTAAATGCAGTTTCAAAGATCAGTGCAAGCGCCGCGGGTACCTGCTCGATGAGCATGATAATGACAGTCAGTGAGCCTAATAAATAAGCGCATGCCATGAACGGCACGAGTCCCGCAGCGACGACCGCGATGCGCTGGATGCCCCCCAGAATGACAGCGCCCGCGAGCAGGCACAGGACAACGCCACTCAGCCATGTCGGCACTGCAAAGGTGCTCTCGAGTGCGCTGGCAACGGAGTTTGCCTGCACCATATTGCCGATGCCAAAACCGGCAATCATGCCAAAGAAGGCAAACGCGATGGCGAGCCAGTGCCATTTTTTGCTGAGACCATTTTTGATGTAGTACATCGGTCCGCCGACGTAACGGCCACGTTCATCGGTCTCTCGGTATTGCACAGCAAGTACGGCCTCACAATATTTAGTGGCCATGCCGAGCAGGGCGGTGATCCACATCCAGAAGACTGCGCCGGGGCCGCCGAGGGTGATCGCCGTGGCAACACCGGCGATGTTACCCGTACCGATGGTGGCAGAGAGTGCGGTCATCAAGGCTTGAAAGGGGGTGATGTCGCCTTTTTCGTCGGAGTGGCGTCCCTGCCACAACAGCGCAAAGGCGGCAAAGGTATGTCGCCACGGCATGGCGCGTAGGCCAATGGTAAGGTAGATGCCCACGCCGAGCAGTAGTATCAGCGTCGCGGGTCCCCAGATAAAGCTACTGACATGGTTGAGTAGCGTTGAAATTGTTTCCATAGTTTATTCGTCAGTAAGTGGGTATGGCGGGTAGAAAACAAAAAAGGGGAGCAATATGCTCCCCTTTTTAAATCTTAATTTCGATGTGATCGAAACCCAGTTTTATGCAGGTACCTGAGAGACAATCAGAATGGCGATTGTCATCACGATAGGTATCGCGGTCAGTACTGTGAGCACATCTTTGGTATCGTATTTAAGCTGCTTATAGCGGTTCATGCTGTGATCTCCCCAATCAAGTCTGAAATATGTCGAGTGCTAAATCTAGACTGCGCGCTCGACAAACTAAATATAGTGAGGCTAATTTCGCATGTATTGCTAATGAGGTCAACTGCTTCTGATCGATCTTACCTAGCAGCATCGGTGGTGATCAACGATGCAAAAAGGTCATGTTCATCGGCATCGGTAACGGTGACCTCGATAAAATCACCGGGCTGTAGTTCCGCGTGTTCCGCAATGTGCACCTGGCCATCGATCTCCGGCGCATCGGCCGCTGAGCGCGCGATAATGCCCGCTTCGTTGACCTCATCGACCATCACCACCATTTCACTGCCGATAAGCTTCTGGCGTTTGTTGGCGCTGATCTCGGCTTGAACGGCCATGAATTGCGCCAGCCGCTCCTGTTTCACTTCCTCGGGAACATGGTTTGGCAGTGCATTAGCGACGGCACCCTCTACGGCTGAATAGGCAAAGGCACCCACGCGATCGAGCTGCGCCTCGTGTAGAAAATCGAGCAGATAGTGAAAATCAGATTCGGTTTCCCCCGGAAAGCCAACCACGAAGGTGCTGCGCAGCGTGATATCGGGGCATATTGAGCGCCAGTGGCAGATCCTTTTCAGGGTGTTTTCACTGTGAGCGGGTCTTTTCATCGCCTTTAAAATCGATGGGCTCGCGTGTTGAAACGGGATGTCGAGGTAAGGCAGGATCTTTCCCTCTGCCATTAATGGGATCACCTCGTCGACGTGAGGGTAAGGGTAGACGTAGTGCAGCCGTACCCACACATCCAGTTCACCTAACGCCTCGACCAGCGGAAAAAAACGGGTCTTGAGGGGTTTGCCATTCCAGAAATCGAGCTTATAACGGGTATCCACCCCATAGGCGCTGGTGTCCTGAGAGATCACTAACAGTTCACGCACGCCCGCATTGACGAGATTTTCGGCCTCCTGCATCACTTCGCCCACTGGGCGGCTGACGAGATCGCCACGTAACGAAGGGATGATGCAGAACGTGCAGCGGTGGTTGCAGCCCTCAGAGATCTTTAAGTAGGCGTAATGCTTCGGGGTCAGCTTGATCCCTTGCGGGGGCACCAGGCTGGTGTAGGGGTCATGCAATGGCGGCAGATGGGCATGCACTGCATCCATCACTTCGTGGGCAGCGTGTGGCCCGGTGACGGCCAGTACCTCGGGAAACTGTTCCTGAATCATATTGCCCTGCGCACCGAGGCAGCCGGTCACAATCACCTTACCGTTTTCATTGAGGGCTTCGCCAATCGCGTCCAGTGATTCTTCAATGGCGGAATCAATGAAGCCGCAGGTGTTGACGACGACCATGTCGGCCTGATCATAACTGGGGCTGATTTCGTACCCTTCGGCACGCAGGCGGGTGATGATCTGTTCAGAGTCGACCAGGGCTTTGGGACAGCCCAGGCTGACAAAGCCAATTTTAGCGGGAGATTGTGTCATTTTTTTACTTCAGGTAGTTTCTTTAAGTTTTTGAAAGTATAGTAATTAATCGTATTTATAGGTGTGTCTGATGATGTCTATTCTACCTTAGGTGTAGGATTATCATTGCTTTTTCTTTACGGCTATCGAGGTAAGTTTGCTTGTGACAGTCTCACGCAGTGATTAGAATGCCTGCTCCCCTGAATTTGAATGGTTAAATGGTATGAATTGCGCAATTTATAAAGGTCATAAGAAAGCTGATTGCTACCTGTATCTGAAGCAAGGCGCGGAGACCGAAGAAGAGGAAGACTTTTCCTGCCTCCCTGAGACGTTGTTAGCATTGCTCGGTAATTTGGAGTTTGTGATGACGTTAGAGTTGTCCAGTGCACGTAAATTGGCTCAGGCTGATGTGGATGAGGTGATCGCCGCTATTCAGGAGCATGGCTTTTATTTACAGAGCCCACCCCGCCCTGAAATGATCAATTACATAGAAAACAGTAAATTATAAGTGCTATTTTAGGTTTCTCAAAAATCTGCCGATAGAGGCCCTGAGATGTAACCTGCATTGGGTTAGCTGAGCATAAACACAATCTATTGTTTAAGAGGGGTGACTTTGTGAGCGATTCAACGAGTTTAAGAGATGAAGAAGTGCCTAAGTGGGATATTGCGTTGGAGGGGTTGGCTAAAGAGACCTATCTTCAGACGGCAAGGGGGCTGAACGTGGATGATTTCCATAAGTTGGCGGTCGAAAACAAGATTCGCCTTGATGATATTATGGTGACCATGTTTGAGCTCTGCATCTATGGTGTGTGGCAGTATAAAAAGGATTCGAAAAAGGTCGAGATTACGCGAGAAACACTTGACAACTTATTTGTGAATGCGCGTTTACAGGAAAAGGATGTGCGTGATTTCACCGGTGACTGGCATCCAGTTGGATGATTGACTAATGAATCGCAGATTTAATCACAGGAATCATTGAGCATGACACGTCATGGACCACTTTCGCTGAAACCATTCCTGATATCGTTATTACGAGAAGCGTATGACGAAAAGCAGAAAAACCTCCAGATGGCAGATCTTCAGGCACTGGCCGCTGAGTATTCGATGCGCCTCGATGATATTGTGAGTACGCTCATTGGGCTCATTCATGAGAATGCGTGGTGTTATCAGGATGACAATGGCCAGGCATTAACGATCGAAGATGATTTGCTCGATGGTAAGCGACGGCTGGATAAGGATGACCTGAAGAAACTCAACGGCACATGGCGGCCATCCACCCTTGATACTTAATGATCAGGAAATACATTTTTATGTGCTGAGTCATTAATGGCTATCACCCCGGGGTGCTTGAGTTTACGCTCTGGGGAGATCGCATAGAATGCCTCATGGATCTTGTCAGTTGATCCGATTGCCACCACGTTGTGCTGCTGTTCAACATCTTTTCTGATCACCGTCGGCGCAGTGAAAATCCCGACACCGGCCTGCCCGAAGGTCTTTATTAAAGCGCTGTCATCAAATTCCCCGACAATGATGGGGCGAATTCCCAGATTATCGAACCACTGCATCATTTCACGTCGAATCGCATTTCCGGTCACAGGCAGTAACATCGGGGCCTGATCCAGTGAATGTGGAAACCCGGGTTGATATTGCTCAGCTAATAGTGGCGCGGCAAAAAAGGTGATGCCGCAGCCACCGAGGTGGTGATTGAAGGCACGCACATTCATCGTCGGCCGAATGGGGCGATCAGAGATCACAACATCAAGTTTGTGAGTGGCGATAGCGGTTAACAGATTATCAAAACTATCTTCATGGCAGATAATGCGGACTGGTTCATCGAGCTGGAGTGCCGGTTCAATCAAGCGATGTGCAATCAGTTTAGGGATGACATCGGTAATACCAATTGATAATCGTAATGGACTGCCTTCGGCGGCGCGGTTGGAGAGCACGCTCTGGAGTTCAGCGCCCAGTAAAAAAATATCGTCTGCATATTCGAGGGCCACGCGCCCAGCTTCGGTGAGCACCAGATTTCTGCCCGACCGCGAAAAGAGCTTTTTCCCGATAGATTTTTCCAGCAAACTGAGTTGCCCGCTGATGGTTTGGGGTGTCAGGTGTAGCTGTTCGCTTGCACGGGCGATGCTCCCTTCCTTGGCCACGACCCAGAAGTAGTGAAGATGTTTGTAATTGATGCTATGCATTTATCTACCTTAATTCGATTTAATCGATATTTAGAAGAGTAATAATCGATTTTTTCTAACTTATAAAAACACTTATAATCTCTTTTCCATCATTTTTCCAGTAAAAACTGCTGATGCACTATTTGACAGCAGTATTCACTGGTGGGGGTGTGATTTGTGGCTTAGCACTGGTCTTATGAGAGATATCTCCGTAGTATCCCGTTTCGTCTGTATGACTTAAGCGCATGCGGTTTTGCAGACTTCCTAATTTGAGAGTGAATTATCGTAATGACAGGCGCAATCTTATTCGCATCTGCCACCTGTTTGTTACAGGTTTCAGCATTTTACTTCGCACATATTCGTCAATATCATGTGGCTGTCATGGTCTTGTTATTGATTTTCGATATTACCTTTCCGGTTTACCTTTTTATGACGCGTGACTGGTATAATCAGTTGATCGTACAGGGTGATATTTTAACGTTTGGGGTGTGGATTCACCTGATGCTGGTGATTACTTTGTATGTGTTATATGCCGTGCAGGTACAGGCTGCCCGCGCGATTACTTCTGGTAAAGAAGACGCGGAGCGAGTTGCCGAGCTTAGAAAAGATCACCGGGCGCAAGGGATAGGTATCCTGCTGACAAGACCGATGATGATTTTTACCGGCGCGTTACTCGCCCCGGAAGTCACTACCGCGGTCGTCGGCTAGTTGATGGGGTATTGTCTGGGTATCTCCGCTACTAGTATTTATACGACTGATCGAGGGTAGATATCTGCTGCTGATTTATTTTTTAGATTAAGAGACCATAAAGTATGAAAAAATCCGACGAAGAATTCTCTAAACGAAAGTACTTTGCTCCGTGGGAGAAGACTTTTGATCGTGTGGTGACACCATTTGAGGCGTTTATTAATAGGGAGACCACCAGTGGTTTCTTATTGATGGGGTGTGCGTTGCTCGCGTTGATCGCGGCTAATAGTGTCTTTGCAGAGAGCTACCAGCACTTTGTGCATACTAAGGTCGGGTTGAATGTTGGGGGTTGGGGGATCGAAAAGACACTGCATCACTGGGTTAATGATGGCTTGATGGCGCTGTTCTTTTTTGTTGTCGGACTTGAGTTAAAGCGTGAAATTCTGGTGGGTGAGCTGGCCGATCCTAAGCAGGCCATTCTACCTATTCTTGCTGCGATCGGTGGCATGGTCATTCCCGCTTTAATTTACTACTCGATTAATATGGGTACCATTGGGGAACGGGGATGGGGTATTCCGATGGCGACAGACATCGCCTTTGTAATTGGTGCGCTGGTGTTGTTGGGTAGTCGTGTTCCCAGGGCATTGATTACCTTTCTGGTGGCGTTGGCGATTGTGGATGACCTGGGGGCGGTTCTTGTGATTGCCCTGTTTTACACTGAAACATTGATGCTCGGACCGCTGGGTATTGGCTGTTTGCTGTTTGCTGTGTTAGTGCTGTTTAATTTCGTTGGTATTCGTAAGCCGCTGCCTTATTTTTTGATTGGAGGTCTCTTGTGGTTTGCCCTACTTAAATCAGGAGTGCATGCGACGTTGGCCGGCGTGCTAACGGCACTGATAATCCCGGCGCGTCCAAAATATGATCCGGTATTGTTTAGCCAGCATGTTAAGGAGTTGATCGCCCGTTTTGACAAAAGTTATCGCCCCGGCGAGAGCATCATGAAAAACGAAGAGCAGCAGGCGATTGTCCAGACGCTCGAAGATGGTGTGCATGCGGTTGAGCCACCGCTACAGCGATTCGAACACAGCATGCACATGCCGGTGGCCTTTCTCATTATTCCTTTTTTTGCGTTTATTAATGCGGGTATTCCCATCGATTTTGCTTCGCTGGGTAAAACCGTAAGTCATCCCGTGGCATTGGGTGTTATTGCTGGGCTGCTGTTAGGTAAGTTTATCGGGGTGGCGGGGGTGAGTTGGGTAGCACTTAAACTGGGGCTGTGTCGCCTGCCGGAGGGGACGACCTTTGCGCAAATTGCCGGTGTGGCACTGTTGAGTGGTATTGGCTTTACGATGTCTATATTTGTCGCGGAGCTTGGTTTCGCGGCGCAACCTGAGAGTCTCTTAATGGCAAAAACAGGTGTGCTGGTGGGGTCATTGGTCGCTGGCGTGGCGGGTTATGTGTGGCTGTTGACTTGCACAAAGCCATCTAAAAATTAATCAAAATAAATGGTTATTTAGTATTTTGGTTGCTTTTACTGGGTTTGAGTTCATTAATATTTGTATGATGCCGATTATATAAATCATGAGGGGACTTCCCGGTTTGACCGCTGGAACCGTCTATCTGAGTGTGAGGTGTCCCCGTTGATAGATATGGAACGGGAAATCGATGCAGACGGTGCTGGTAATCAATTCAAAAGGCGGGAGTGGCAAGACGACGATTGCGTCAAACCTCGCCAGTCTTTTTGCCGCCTCGCATTTAAACACCGTTTTGATGGACTTTGACCCGCAAGGTTCGAGTCTTCATTGGAATAGTGTGCGCGAGCAGCACGGTTTAGCCCAAATCAAATTGATCGATGCCAGTAATGTCAAGCGTGGCATGACGCGTACGTTTCAGCTCAGTGTTCCCCTCGCCACCGATAGAGTTGTGATTGACGCGCCGGCAGGCATGTGTCAAAAGATGCTCGGCGAGATGCTGGCAAAAGCGAATGTGATTGTGGTGCCGGTGATGCCATCGCCAATCGATATTCACGCTACCTCTGAATTTATTTATGAATTGAAGTTAATGATGAACCGTTGTTGTCGCAGGCCAGTCGCAATGGGTGTGGTGGCCAACCGGGTGCGGAGAGATAGATTGCTTTATCAGCCGATGCAACATTTTCTCGACGAGCTTCAAGTACCATTTGTTACCATGCTGACGGATAGTGAACGCTATATTCAGGCGGTTGAACTCGGCATGGGGATTCATGAAATGAACCCGCAGTCGGTAGCGCAGGAATTGCGGCAGTGGTTACCGCTGGTAAAATGGCTAGCCAGCTACAGCATCGTCAGCGCCCACTCATCCAGGAGTCCGCTGCTCATGGACGCTGTTGCTCAGCGTTAAATCAGCGATTTTCCCGGTAACGACGAGTGCGCCTGAATGGGCACTGTTACCATTGTGTTAGTGATTGATTACTGTAAAGTTGAGCTAAAATTAACCGATATGATTCAAAAGATTAACACCATCAAGAAAACATGAGGCAGTGTCAGTGAATGAGTGACGTAGAAGATCCATCGTCCCCGTATAGTCATGAAAATGAGGCATTGCCTAAAGCGCTTGCCCGTCAACTCGTTAAACAGTGCCGTAAAAGTGCTGAAGATTATGTTCACACCTTGTTTGAACCGCTCGCCAAGCAGTTAGATGACGATCTTTCCAGACTGGCCGAGAATACTCAGGAGGTCGAAAAGGCCCAGCACTATAATGAATCAAGAGCTAAACTGTGCAGTTCTCGTGAACACCTGACGGGGCAGTTTGAGAGTATCTATTCTCAGTTACTTAGCCAGGCATTGAATTCAGGAGGGCTTGAGGGTGGCACTTTTGAAGTGGCCGCAGGCGGGCTTTCACTGGTAGAGGATTCACAGCTCGAGGAGTCTCTGGTGGTTGAGCAGATTACCGCTAAAATATTTGAACGATATAGTGATCAACTTTACGCACTGGAACAGCGTTTGGGGTTAGTACTTTCCGGGTTGAAAATGGATGAAGGTAAGATCCCTTTTGGTTCGGCCTCAATCTGTAAAGCCTTTGAAAGGCTATTACAACCGCTCGAATTTGACATCAAAATAAAACTCGCGATATATCGATCCCTTGAAAGAACGCTGCTTGAATCGATGGGGGATCTTTTTGACGAATTGAATGAAATATTACGTCAGGCAGGAGTGATGCCTGAGATTAAAAGAAAGGCAAAAAAAAATGAATCGTCCGCAAGTGAGCAGAAAAAAGCGGTTGAACCCACGTTAGCTCAGGGGCCGGGTGAATGCCAGGGTGAAAGTGGTGGAGAGGGCGACGCCGCCGCCGGGAGGGGCGGTGGTGATGGTACGGGCACAGCATGCAGCTTTGAAGGGATTCAGCAACTCGCTGGATTGTTCACAGAAGGGGCCTTTAGCGATCCTGAAAAACAGGCTGAACTGGTTGCAACACCCGTTACCCCGCAGTTGGTTGAAGCACTCTCGGGGCTACAGGTCTCCGGTGAATTGTTTGAAGCGGGCGCAGAAATTTCAAGTGAAGAGTTTAAGGTGCGGATTAAAGCCCAGCTGAGTGAGCGTGATGGCGCGCCGGAGGGTGGCATAAGTCGCTTAGATGATGAAACCATCGACGTAATCAGCATGATTTTCGATGACCTGATGAATGATGAAGCACTTCCAGATTTTATCAAAGCATTGCTCGGGCGCCTTCAGATTCCAGTGTTAAAAGTCGCGATTATTGATCGCGTCTTTTTTGCTGAGAAAAATCACCCAGCAAGAGCATTGTTGAATGAGCTGACTATCGCCGGGCAGGTGGCGAGCACAGATGAAGAAGAAAGCGCGAACCTTATCTATCAAAAGATAGAGTCAATAGTGATGCAACTGGTGAGTGAGTTTCAAGGAAACCCTGCGATTTTCGAAAGCGCTCTTTCGAGCCTGCGTGCCTTCATGATAGAACGGGAAGCGGGTTTTGAAGCGGCGCAACAGGAGATCAGTGAACTTGCCCAGAAAAGTAGTTTTGAGGCGAAGACCCGAAAAAATGTTGCCGAAGAGCTTGCAAGCCGGTTATTGACGCGGGTGGTGCCACTCGATGTTAAGAAGTTTTTAATGGGAAGTTGGCGGCAGGTATTATTGACCATTGTCTTAAATGAAGGCGAAGAGAGCGCAGCGTTAAAACGTGCGGATCAAGTGACTGAAGACCTGATTTGGAGTGTTGAACCACTGCAAAAACCGGAAGGAAAGAAGAAGTTATTGTTAGTTGTGCCGTTGATGTTGGAAGCCCTTAAAGAAGGTCTGGAGATGATCGGCCATTCTGAAGCGGAGATCCTGGACGTGAATCAGATGCTGGAACGTTACCATATCGCCAATATTAAAGGCGGTAAGCAGGCTGCGTCAGTGGCGACCAGTAAGCCAGTAGTTGTCGACGAAATTGATCAAATTTTACTGGATTTAGAAGATGAGCTTGGGTTACCTGCTGCAGAAAGGATAGGCGGGGCTGCACTCTTTCTCGCTTCTTCGGGCGAAAGTGAGGATGATCATTTTGAACAAATGATGAAAGCGATGGGCTTTGATGATGACATAAGTGAAGATGATGCCCCGCGTATCAATGATCGCTATACTGTGCAGGTCGATACCTTAGAAGAAGGGGTATGGATTGAATTACTGGACGAAAAAGAAGAGTGGAAGCGTACTAAGCTAGCTTGGAAAGGGGATGAGTTCACCAAATATGCGTTTGTAAACTGGCGCTATAAAGTGGTCGCTGAAAAGTCCTATTATGGGCTGGCTGATGAGTTTAGGCAGGGGAATGCTGCTATCATTGAAGACCTGCCGCTATTTGATCGCGCATTTGATAGCGTTTTTACAAAAATTATGAAGTTAGCGGGGTAGCTGCTGCACCCGTTACGGTTGAGGGATAACAGACATGAATCGAAGTATAGGACGGCTGCTGGCCGTTATTTTTTTGCTGACGATGGCTGGGTGTACGGAAAACAGCAGCCAGGATGCATCATGGTTACTGGGGAAATGGGAGTTAGCACATAATCCCGAGGGTGATGATGAGGATGTGTTGATCTTTGATTCAGACGACACTGTCACGGTACTGGCGGAAAAAGGTGGCAAAATCCAGGGTGACTATACCTTTGATGGTGATGTGGTGAAGATATTGTTACCCACTGAACGAAAGATCATTGAGGTTGAATTTGACGTATCATCAGACCATAGCAAACTGATCTATGAATCAGGCGCCTATTATAATAAGCACTAGCAGCCTGTCGGACTTAGGCGATCGTCGCGAGACGGGTGGGAAAACGAGGCCAGTTTGGCGATCGTTTTGAGGAGAATAGCGAGCTATTTGACGAAAAGGATCGTCGAAGTGGACCGTTATTCCCGCCGTCGCAGTAGATCAGCCCTAAGTCCGACAGGCTGCTAGAGTGCCGCACTCTCGCAGATAATGCGGGAGCCGCAATAAGTCAGGTTGAATCTCAGCCTGATTTTTAATTTGGAGGAAGTATGGCTGAAACAGTAGACGAGATTACGATTAGTTACTCGGAAGATGGCGTGGAGTTGGTTAAACAGCTTGATAAAGAAGTGCTGACTAAAGGGGCGTGGTCGACGATCATTTTCAAATATCAGGACTGGGATAAGCGTAAAGAGGAGTATAGCCCGAACCGCTTTACGATTCGACGTTACCAGAAACGTAATGGCGAATATAACCAGAAATCCAAGTTCAATATTTCAAGTAAAGAGCAGGCGGAAAAGGTGATTGCTGCGTTGCAGAAATGGACAGCGGAAGATTGACGGTAGATAAGCGATAAATAAACCTTTGTAAATTAGATCCTGATGACTACAGAAATCCCAGTGCGTACCGACATTACTTAGGATAGTTTCTTGAAATACATGGATTTAGCATCGCAGGTGGATAATGGGCCGACCTTCCAACAATAAATCACTGGATGAGCTATGGGATAGCTCCTACCTTGCGGGGGGTAATGCGGCCTATCTGGAGCAGCTTTACGAAAGTTTTCTGGAAGATCCCAATTCAATTGATGAAGTATGGCGCGAGCGTTTTGAAACCCTGCCGGCGGTCAATGGCACGGCGAAAGATGTCTCGCATGCTGCCATACAAGCCTCTTTTCGACAGCTGGCCAAACAGAAACATAGCCGTATAAATCTTGCAGCGTCGGCCTCCGTTGGCGGCTCTGCACAGGGTGAAAAGCAGGCGCGAATCCTGCAATTTATCGATTCATACCGATTCCTGGGCCACCTTCAGGCGACACTCGACCCACTGGGGATGACCGAGCTGACACAGGTCGATGAACTGCGGCAGGCCCACTACGGTTTGACTGAGCAGGACGCTGACACCACATTCCATACCGGTACACTCACCATCGATGGTGCTAACAGTGCCTCACTGAAAAATATTGTCGAGCATTTGAAACGGCTTTATTGCGGCAATGTTGGTGTTGAGTATATGCACATCACCGAGGCTGCCGAGCGAAACTGGATTATGCAGCGTGTCGAGGCCGGTTACGGCGACGGCACGTTCTCTGCTGATGTTAAAAAACAGTTGCTTGACCGCATTACCGCCGCAGAAGGGTTAGAGCGCTATCTGCATACCAAATATACCGGGCAAAAACGGTTTTCGCTGGAAGGGGCCGAGTCGCTAATCCCACTGCTGGATACGATTGTAAAACGCGGCGGCAGTCACGGCGTCAAAGAGATCATCCTCGGCATGGCCCATCGTGGTCGCTTAAATGTGCTGATTAACATTATGGGCAAAAACCCGTCAGATCTATTTCTTGAATTTGAAGGCAAGGTGAGGAATAACGAAGATGGAACGGGCGATGTAAAATATCACCTCGGTTTTTCATCAAATATTAAAACGCCGGGTGGGCTCGTGCATCTCGCCCTTGCGTTTAACCCTTCTCATCTGGAGATCGTCGGGCCGGTAGTGGAAGGCTCCGTGCGTGCGCGACAGGAAGGGCGCAATGATGCGAATGGTGATCAGGTAGTGCCAGTGGTAATTCACGGCGATGCCGCCTTTGCCGGGCAGGGGGTAGTGATGGAGACACTTAATATGTCTCAGTCGCGTGGCTACTCCACCAAAGGCACGATTCATCTTGTGATCAATAACCAGGTCGGTTTCACGACCAGTAATCAAAAAGATTCACGTTCGACACTCTACTGTACCGACGTCGCCAAGATGGTGAATGCGCCGATCTTTCACGTCAATAGTGATGACCCTGAGGCCGTGTTATTTGTCACTCAGATTGCGCTTGATTACCGCATGACCTTTCATAAAGACGTTGTGATCGATCTGGTCTGCTATCGTCGTAATGGGCATAGTGAAGCGGATGAGCCATCTGCCACGCAGCCGCTGATGTACCAACATATCAAGGCAATGAAGACCACCCGGGCGCTGTATGCAGAGGCGCTAGTGAATGAGGGCGTGATCAGTGATGACGACGCGACAGCGTATGTGAGCCGCTTTCGTGATGCGCTGGATGCCGGTGATGGCGTGGTGCCTGATTTTATTCGTGAAGATGAGATTGAAAACCCCTACACTTTTGACTGGCGTCCCTATCTGAATGGCAATAGCACCCAGGCAGTCGATACCCGCATCGAACTCGCTAGGCTGCGTGAGTATGCCGACCAGATGCACCAGTTACCGGAAGGCTTTGTGCTGCATTCCAATGTGAACAAGATTTTTGAAAGCCGACACAAAATGGCTGCGGGTGCCTTGCCTGTCGACTGGGGCTTCGCCGAAAATATGGCCTATGCCACGCTGCTGAAAGAGGGTTATAGCGTCAGGCTATCGGGTCAGGACTGTGGTCGCGGCACCTTTTTCCATCGCCATGCGGTGCTCTATAATCAGCAAAATGGCGATACACATGTACCCTTACGACACCTGACCGATGAGAGTGATGCCAAGCCGGTCAATTTTTTGGTGATCAATTCGCTGTTATCGGAAGAGGCGGTATTGGCATTTGAGTATGGTTATGCCACCACAGATCCAGACACACTCACCATCTGGGAGGCGCAGTTTGGCGATTTTGCCAATAACGCGCAGGTGGTGATCGATCAGTTTATTAGTGCCGGTGAACAGAAATGGGGGAGACTCAATGGGCTGGTCATGCTGTTGCCGCACGGTTATGAAGGGCAGGGCCCCGAGCACTCCTCGGCACGACTCGAGCGTTACTTGCAGCTCTGTGCGCAGCACAATATGCAGGTGTGTGTTCCGACCACACCGGCACAGATGTTTCATCTATTGAGACGGCAGATGATGATGCGCTGTCGCAAACCGCTGATCGTGATGACACCCAAGAGTTTGTTACGCCACCGTCGTGCGGTTAATTCACTCGAAGAGCTGTGTGATGGCAGCTTCCAGGCTGTTATTCCTGAAACGGAAGCGCTCGAGGATGACAAGGTGCAACGTATCGTACTCTGTAGTGGCAAAGTGTACTACGACCTCTTTGATAAACGTCAGGAGGATGAGCGTAACGATGTTGCGTTGATTCGTATCGAACAGCTCTACCCCTTCCCCAGAGAAGCGCTGAAGGTAGAGCTTGATCGTTACCCTAATGCCAAGAAGTTTATTTGGTGTCAGGAAGAGCCCATGAATCAGGGCGCGTGGTTTTCCAGCCAGCATCACATGCGCACATCGCTGGCCAAAGACTTTTACCTGGAATATGCTGGCAGACCTATTTCGGCAGCGCCGGCAGTGGGTTATATTCCACTTCATATTAAACAGTTGCAGGATCTACTGGAGAAAGCGTTGGGTAAAAATCCGGCGACCTCAACATGAATAGATGCTGGCTTAACCTTGAAAAGGATGACTGATGACAATCGACGTAAAAGTACCCAGCTTCCCTGAGTCTGTCGCCGACGGTTCTGTGATTGCCTGGCATAAAAAAGTGGGTGATCAGGTGACGCGTGATGAAGTCCTCGCGGAAATCGAAACCGACAAGGTTGTGTTTGAAGTGCCCGCCCCCGAAGATGGTGTGCTCAGTGAGATCCTCGAAAATGAAGGGGCCACGGTGCTATCGCAGCAACTGCTGGCACGCATCGAAGTGGGTGCAGTCGCCGCAAAAGCCCCCGCGACTGAAACAGCCGTACCGGCAGAGAGTGGCAACGAAAAAGCCAGTCAACCCGCCAGCGCAGCTGCGAATGATGTCGTCATCGCCCCCGCCGCACGTAAGTTAATGACAGAAAATAATATTAAAGCCGCGCAGGTCACTGGCAGTGGCAAAGGCGGACGCATCCTGAAAGAGGATGTGCTCAAGGCCATCAATAGCGCCCCGGCGGCGCAAGCGGCACCCAGCAGTTCACCGGTTAAGACAACGACTGCTGATGTTGCCGTTGCTGACAATGCAGAGGGTCGCCCCGAAAAACGGGTGCCGATGAGTCGCCTGCGCGCACGTGTCGCAGAGCGTTTACTGGAAGCGCAACATAACGCCGCAATGCTCACGACGTTTAATGAAGTCAATATGAAACCGGTAATGGAGCTGCGCGCGCGCCATCGCGACCGTTTTGAAAAAGCGCATGATGTACGACTCGGCTTTATGTCGTTCTTTGTCAAGGCGACGGTCGAGGCGTTGAAACAGATTCCCGGCGTCAATGCTTCGATCGAAGGAAGTGATGTTATTTATCACGGCTTTTATGATATCGGGATTGCGGTCAGCTCACCGCGTGGATTGGTGGTGCCGATCCTGCGTGATGTCGACCAGATGAACATGGCTGAGATCGAAGCGAAGATTTCGGAATACGCCGAAAAGGCAAAAAACAAATCACTCTCCATCGAAGAGATCTCCGGTGGCACCTTTACCATTACCAATGGTGGCGTGTTCGGTTCGATGCTTTCAACGCCGATTATCAACCCACCACAAAGCGGCATTCTTGGCATGCATAAGATTCAGGAACGGGCGATGGTGGAGAATGGTGAAGTGGTGGTGTTACCGATGATGTACCTTGCCCATTCGTATGATCATCGTCTGATTGATGGCAAAGAAGCCGTGCAGTTCCTGGTGAAAATCAAGGAAATGCTTGAAGACCCCGCACGTATTTTGCTGGAAGTATAAATACGTAATCACGGTTAAAATCAGCAAGAGGACTGCCCACCATGTCGAGTTCAGATGATGTAAAACCAGACGATGCCAAACAATATGATGTGATTGTTATTGGCGCTGGCCCAGCAGGCTATGTCGCCGCGATTCGTTGTGCACAATTAGGCTTGAAGACCGCCTGTGTCGACAAGTGGCTCGGCGCAGATAACAAGCCAATGCTCGGTGGCACCTGCCTTAATGTCGGCTGTATCCCCTCCAAGGCGTTACTTGAATCATCCGCCCGTTTCGAAGAGGTGAATCACACCTTTAGCGAACATGGGATTAACGCCAGTGGTGTGACATTGGACCTGGCCAAAATGATGGCGCGCAAAGAAAAAGTCGTCAGTGACCTGACTCAGGGGATCGAAGGCCTGTTTAAGGCCAACGGGATTGACTGGCATCAGGGCAGTGGCCAGTTGCAGTTAAATCTGCAAGTACGGGTCACCGCGAACGATGGCAAAAGCGAAACGCTGCTGGCCGCCACTGATGTGATCCTCGCGCCCGGTTCAAGTTCGGTCGAGATTGGCGCCGCCCCTTTGCAGGAAGGCATTATTGTCGATTCCGCTGGCGCACTATCCTTTGATGAAGTCCCCAAACGTCTCGGTGTGATTGGTGCGGGTGTGATCGGACTTGAGCTTGGCAGCGTGTGGCGACGGTTGGGTGCCGAAGTGGTATTGCTGGAGGCGCAGGAGAGTTTTCTCGGCATGGCCGATGAACAAATTTCGAAAGAGGCACTGCGTCAGTTTAAACGACAGGGGCTTGATATCCGCCTCGGTGCACGCGTGGTCTCGTGCGAGGCTGGCAGTGACGGCATCGCTGTGCAATATCAGGATGCCAAAGGCGAGCACACAGAAACAGTCGATAAATTGATTGTCGCCGTCGGGCGACGCCCCAACACCGAAGGGCTGGCGGCAAAAGAGGTTGGCCTGCTGCTCGACGAGTGGGGGCTGGTGCATGTTAATGAACAGTGTCGTACCAATCTGCCTTCAGTCTATGCGATTGGCGACGTCGTGCGCGGCCCGATGCTAGCGCATAAAGGGTCGGAAGAGGGCATGATGGTGGCCGAAGTGATTGCCGGTCAGGCCGCCGAAGTAAATTACGATACTATCCCGTCAGTGATCTACACCCACCCAGAGATTGCGTGGGCCGGGCAAACAGAGCAGGCGCTCAAGGCCGCGGGTACTGCGTATCGTGTCGGTACCTTCCCCTTTGCTGCTAGTGGCCGGGCGCGTTCAGCCGGTGATAGCAACGGCATGGTAAAGGTGATTGCCGACGCTGAGAGCGATCGCGTGCTGGGGATTCATATTATCGGCGCCCACTGTTCCGAGCTGATTGCACAGGCCGTCATCGCGATGGAGATGGGCGCGAGCAGTGAAGACCTGGCGATGACGGTGTTTGCCCACCCGACACTGTCAGAAGCGCTGCATGAAGCAGCCCTGGCGGTGGATGGGCGCGCGATTCATATTCCCAATAAAAAAGGGAAAAAGTAAAAGAGCTCCCTTGTTTCTTAATGACTGATACAACGAGTACGGAAGGAATCAAAAATGAATTTACATGAATACCAGGCAAAGGCACTGTTTGCAGCGTACGGGGTTCAGGTTCCACAGAACCGCGTGGTTGAAAACGCAGAAGCGGCCGATGCGGCGCTGGCTGAGCTCGGCGGTGAGCGCTGGGTGGTGAAGGCACAGGTACACGCCGGTGGGCGCGGCAAGGCGGGCGGGGTCAAAATCTGTGACAACAAGTCAGATGTGATCGCGGCGATCAAATCAATGCTGGGGACTAATCTGGTCACCATCCAGACTGATGCCAAAGGGCAGCCGATCAATTCGGTGATGATTGAGACGCCGTGCAATATCGAGCGTGAACTCTATCTCGGCATGGTGATTGATCGTTCGCTGAAATGCATCACCGTGATGGCCTCAACCGAAGGCGGCATGGAGATCGAAAAAGTCGCGGAAGAGACCCCGGAAAAGATTATGAAAATTTCAGTGCACCCGATGGGTGATGTAATCCCCTATCAGGGGCGCAAGCTGGCGTTTGGCCTCGGGCTCGAAGGCAAACAGGTTGGCCAGTTTGTCAAAATGCTCACCGGGCTGGTGAAGCTCTTCTGCGAAAAAGATCTGAGCCTGATGGAGATCAACCCGATGGTGGTCACCAAAGAGGGCGATCTGCTCTGCATTGATGGCAAGATCAATATCGATGACAACGCACTATACCGTCACGATGAGTTGTTGGCATTGCGCGATGCCAGTCAGGAAGATGCGCGTGAAGCGCAGGCAAGTGAGTGGGATCTTAATTACATCGCACTCGATGGCAACATCGGCTGCATGGTCAACGGTGCAGGACTGGCGATGGCGACGATGGATCTGATTAAATTGCAGGGCGGCGAGCCAGCTAACTTTCTCGATGTTGGCGGCACCGCAGATAAAGAGCGCGTCGCTGAGGCGTTTAAGATCATCCTTTCAGACAGCAACGTGAAAGGGGTCCTAGTCAACATCTTCGGCGGTATTGTGCGCTGCGATATGATTGCCGAAGGCGTAATCGGGGCAATCAAAGAGGTCGGTATTAAAGTGCCGGTCGTTGTGCATCTGGAAGGGAACAATGCCGCGCGCGGTCTTGAGCTGCTGGAAGCGAGTGGTCTGGATATCATCGCCGCCAAAGGGCTGAAAGAGTCCGCTGTGAAGATTGTTGAGGCAGTGGCCGCAGCGAAATAATAATAAACTGCTGGTACAGATTGTCATGGAGAAGCGAGATGGAAGGATGATTAGCCGCCAATAGTTGGCACCGACTGATGATTCGTGGTTGAGTTCGACGAGAAAACGATAGTGAACTAAGCTTTGCGAAAATGTTGTGGCGACAGGATAGTCTCGGAATAAAAGGAATTAGTTGTTGCGTTAGTAAGTGAATTTGTAGCTAGGTTACCTAGTAGCGACGAAATTGCAGCGAGTTTGAGTGTCAGTACGAGCAATGAACTATGTCTACTATTGATGAATAAAGCCAGTAGCATAAATTAAATCCAAAGGAATTAATGGTTGAAAATAAAGAGAAATTTATTGATCTCTGAAGCGACTCCCTGGGGCGGGGTTGAAGTTTATCAGAGTGATAGCGTTCGGGACTTGTATATAAAAGACAAAGCAGCAATACAGAGTCAGTTAGACATGGCGCAGAAAGAAAAGTTATTATTGCAATATAGCCGTGCCATGATGAGTTTTCTACTATTCCAGCCAAGGCCAAAATCCATATTATTACTAGGACTAGGTGGTGGTAGTATTATTCATTTTCTTTCTCATTGGTTCCCAAAGCTTAAAATTACAGCGGTGGATGTGAATTATAAAATAATAGACATTGCCAAAAAATACTTTTCAATTATAGAGACACCAAAAATAGGTATAAAAAAATCGGATGCGCTTATCTATTTAACTCAAGATAGAAATAATTATTTTAATGTGATTTTAGTGGATATTCATGATGGTAGTGGCATGCCTGATTTTATTTTTAGTAATGATTTTATGGCGCAATGTTTTCGCACTTTATCAGACCGGGGCATATTAGTGATTAATTTGCTAGCCAGTAACGATCAAAGCTTTATAAATGTAATGACGGCGTTACGAGAAAGTTTTACAGGTATTAGCTTGTGCATGACGTTAAAGCAACAAAAAAACATATTGTTGTTTGCTTTTAAATCTATAGATATTGTTGATATGAAAAAACTACATATAGAAGCAGATAAGCTCGAAAATAAATATGACATTGAATTTAGTCAGTTCGTTAATAATATCATCAAGGTTGATGCCAAATATTAATAGAGGGAACCTCTGATCAATTAGCGCTGACAGCTGTATTCAAGTAATTTTGTAATCACACAATTAAATATTTTGAAAATGTCCTCTATTCGAGTCGATTTGCTTGCTTATTTTGCCGTTAACCCTGATT